>Ga0187827_10003135_pt1 | contig 21790 bp, 17 predicted proteins | sample ETNtaG_39_FD_167969 | JGI IMG/M metagenome (GOLD analysis project Ga0187827, IMG submission 167969) | Marine microbial and viral communities from oxygen minimum zone, Eastern Pacific Ocean - ETNP2014_SV_150_PacBio MetaG (Illumina Assembly) | ecosystem: Environmental > Aquatic > Marine > Hypoxic... | reverse complement strand
TCGCCGAGTGGAACGCGGTGACGTGTGCTTCGTGACCCCGTAACCCAGGTCCGACCCGACCGAGAACCCAGCTCGCTTCCGCTAAGTTGACAGAACCGTGTGGAACAACCGTACCTCCGGAGTCGTTCGCCGCGGCACTCCTCCACGACGTCGGCAAGCTCGTCTTCGTACAGTTTCTCGAACCGAAGCTTCTGGGCTACGTCGGGAAAGCTCGCGATCAATGCAACCTGGAGATCGCGGAGGCCGAGACGGAGATTCTCGGTTTTCATCATGGCGAGCTCGGAGGCCTGATTGCCCAGCACTGGAAGCTTCCCAAGCGGATCGTGAACGCGATCATTCATCATCACACACCGAAGCAGGGACACGACGTCGTGTGTGATGTGGTGTGCGTGGCCAACGTGGTCGCAAAACGGGTCGGGGCCGGATATGTCGCCCTGCCCCAAGAGCTGAAGGTCCCACGCGACACGCTCGAGCGACTCAAGCTGTCGCCGAAGGGCGTCGAGAAGATGTGCGTCCGCGTGCAGAACCGACTGGATGGCGTGCTGGCCCAGTATCAGGCGGCGTGATGGCCACAGCGATCGACACGCCGCGTGGACCTGGGCACTGGACTTCTGAAACAGGGTAACCCCGCGCCGCCGGTGGGAAGCGGCGCGGCGACTGGAACATCCATAATGCGGGCGCTGGACATGGGCATTTCGGACCTCGACTTCGACTTCGTTCGCACCTTCATCCGGTCGCATGCCGGGATTGTGCTCGACGCCAACAAAGGGTATCTGGCCGAGGCGCGTCTCTCACCGCTGGCGCAGGAGGAAGGCTTCGCGGACCTGTCCGATCTGGTCGACGCACTGCGTGCCGGGTCGCTCGTGCCGTTGAATCGCAAGGTGGTCGACGCCCTCACCACCAACGAAACGAGCTTCTTTCGGGATCGCGAACCGTTCGAGGCGTTGCGAACACACATCATTCCGGAGCTGATTGCGGCGCGTCAAAACGAAAAACGGCTGAACTTCTGGTATGCCGCGTCGTCGACCGGACAGGAGCCCTACTCGGTGGTGATGCTGCTGGCCGAGCACTTCCCGGAGCTCGCATCCTGGACTGTGTCGCATCTGGGCACGGACATTCCCACCACGGTCCTCGACCGGGCCAGACGGGGCCGGTTTGGTCCGGTCGACGTGAACCGCGGGCTGCCTGACACGTACCGAGTGAAGTACTTCGTCGGGAATAGCATGGACTGGGTGCTCGAGGACCACATCCGCGAGGCGGTGCGGTTCGAGGAGCTCAATCTCCTCGAGGACTGGCCTGCGATGCCGGCGATGGACGTGATCATGATGCGAAACGTCATGCTCTACTTCGACGCCGAGGCCAAACGCGCGGTCCTGGCGAAGGTCGGCAGCGTCCTGCATCCGCAGGGCTCCCTCTTCCTGGGCCCGTCCGAGACGACAATGGATCTCGACGACCAGTTCGAGCGGGTCAAGCACAATCGGGCCGGCTGTTACCGCTCCAACGCGCGATACAAGCGGGCCAGCTGACAAGAGATCCGACGACCGAGCATCCGGCTGCCAAGCCTCGATTCGAGCGTGGTCGAGCAACCGCGTAGGACCTCACGGAACCACCTCCCTGATGACCCCATCGTGCTTGTTCATCAGGAACAGGCGGCCATCGGATCCGGTGCCGAAGCGCAGATCGACGCGCACCGCTGGCTCGCGGCCCTGCTCGCGCCGCTTCTCGGCGACGACCTGCAGGAGCGTTCGAGTGTCGCCACCACCGCGGAGGAGCACCCTGCGGATCGCATCCTGACCGCCTTCGGGGAGGTCGTCCGCGGGGAGATGGAAGATCTCTCCCTGAGGGAAGTCGGCGAAGAGGACCCGGCCCTCGAGCTGAGGAATCGCATCGTCCCGGTAGACGACCACGCCCCCCGCGGCGGACCGGGACTGGAGTATCGGATCGATCTGGCCGTACTCGGCAACCGGGTAGGTGACGGCCGGCTCGCTGCGCGGGTCGTTGAGGTCGACGGCTTGGCGACTGATGAAACGGTAGCTCCCTTCCCAGCTGTTCCAGCCGAGGTCCGCGCCGGCGGTCACGAGAGTGAGCTCCTCGATGATGTTCTGACCGATGTCGGTCACGAACATGTTGCCGTTCACCCGGTCCCACGCCAGACCCTGCGGGTTCCGCAGACCCGACGCGAAGATCTCGGCGATCGTGCCGCCGCCGACCGAGGCGTACGGGTTGTCCACCGGGATGCCATAACGGCCATTGCGGCTGTTGGTGCCGAGCGGCTGAATGCGCAGGATCTTCCCGAACACCGCACCGAGGTTCTGAGCCTGGTCCATCGGATCGCCCCCGCTGCCGCCGTCCGCGAGGCCGACGTAGAGCATCCCGAAGTCGGGGTCGCCTGAGCTCGCCAGCGGGTTGAACGCGATGTATCCGCCGTTGTGGTTGCGGAACGGCTGCTCCACTCTGAGGAGCACGCGTGGCGGTCCGCCGTCGTATGTCGCGGCGCGAGCATCGCGGGCGGTGAACTCGACCAGGACCGTGTCGTGCGAGTCCTGCCCGCCGCCCGACACGAAGTCGGGCTCGGGCGCCTTGTCGGTCGAGTCCATCCAGGCATAAAGCTTCCCGTAGCCGGCGGTCCCCGAAACGCCGAACTGCGGGTGCAGCGCGAAGCTCTGGACGCCTTGCTCGCGTCCGGTGTACTCGACCGGCACGCCCCATCCGGTATCGTTGATGTCCAGATAGAGCTCCACGTCACCGTCATAGCTGATCGTGTAGACGGGCCCCTGCATGTCGTTGACGAACAAGCGCCCCGAGCCGGGCTCATCGAAGAGGCGCATCGGGCGCGCCGTCTGCCCATCTGCATCGGGCAGTACGGCGAACTCGGAGTACCCGACGACGATCACGCCCTCGGCCGCCTCGATCGGGTCCGGAAATGGATCGTTCGGCACCTGCGACAGAGCCGGCGTGGCGACCAACACGGCGGCGACGGCGAGGCGGATGACAGCCATGGCTTCCTCAGTTCCCTGCCAGAGATACGCTCGTGTTCAAGCCGGCCAATTGCCCGATCGGGTCTCGAACCGCGTCGTGGCTCGACCCAAGGTATAGACCGGGGTCATACTACCCGGGATCGGTCGCAATGATCACGGGCCGCCGGTGGTCCGCATCGGCACAACGAACGGTCGGCCCTGACGGTGGCGCACCCTCGAGGAGAAAACATGACGAAGCCAGCCCGGGTCGGTTGCGGCGTCCTGGCAGCCCACGGGCTGCTCGTGCTGACTGTCTTGCTGGGTGTCCCGCTCGAGGGCTCCGCACAGCTACCGGGCGTCGAGAACGGAGAGTGGCAGTACCTCGGTGGCGACGCCGGCCACACCCGGTCCAATCCCGGGCTGACGCAGATCACGGCGTCGAACTTCGCCGATCTGCAGGTGGCCTGGGTCTGGCGGGGAGACAACTTCGGACCGGGGGTCGAGTACACGGTCCGATCCACGCCGGTGTTCGCCGACGGCGTGCTCTATACGGTCGCCGGTCAACGCCGACAGGTGGTGGCGATCGAGGCCGCCACGGGCGAGACGCTCTGGACCTTCCGGGAGCCGGAAACCATGCGGTACCTGCGCTCGCCGCGGACGGACTTCGGCAAGGGCGTTGCCTACGCGGAGATCGACGGACGGGGCGTGGTCTACGTGACCTCGCCCGCCTTCTTCCTCTGGGCCCTGGACGCTAGAACCGGGCGGCCGCTCGAGGACTGGGGCACGCCCGTGCCGGTCGACCGATTCTCCGAGACCGGGGTCGTCGATCTGATACCGGACCTCGTGCGCGACTGGGAACCCTGGCTGAGCTGGGACGGGCCCTACGATCCGGACAACGGGATTCCTCAACGTCTGGGCATGGTCACCGCCTCGTCGCCGCCGATCGTGGTCAACGGGGTCGTCGTGGTACTCGTCGGCCACGAGCCCAGCTACGACCAGACCCGCATCGAGAACGTCCCGGGCGACATCATGGGGTATGACGCCAGAACAGGCGAGCAACTCTGGAAGTTCCACGTCATACCTCGACCCGGCGAATTCGGCCACGACACGTGGGAGAACGACGCCTGGCGGTGGTCGGGCGACATGTCACAGTGGGCTCCGGCGTCCGCAGATCCGGAGCTGGGGCTCGTCTACCTCGTGACGAACGGGTCGACCGTTCAGTCGTACACGGGGCATCGTCCCGGTCACAACCTCTTCGGCGGCAGCGTCCTCGCCCTGGACGTCCAGACGGGTGAGCGGCGCTGGCACTTCCAGATCCATCACAGCGACCAGTGGAACTACGACATTCCGACGGCGCCGATCTTGATGGACGTCACGGTGGAGGGCGAGCGGATCCCCGCACTCATCCAGAACACCAAGCAGGGTCTGGTGTTCGCGTTCAACCGGGCCACCGGCGAGCCGATCTGGCCGATCGAAGAGCGTCCGGTCATGCAGACACAGGTGCCCGGCAACTACACCGCGCCCACCCAGCCCTACCCGACCCGACCGGAGCCGCTCGACCCGATCGTCGTCAACGGGCTGACCGAGGAGTTCGTGATCGACTACACGCCGGAGTTGAAGCGGGAGGCGCTGGAGATTTTGAGCGAGTTCCGGGTGGGCGGGCTCTACGTGCCGCCGCTCCCGTACCCCCACGACCAGGACTACCGCAACGTCATCGGTTGCATGGGCGGCTTGAACATCTACCACCCTCCGGTGGCCGATCCCACGACCGGCATCATGTACGCGCCGCACAGCCGGGTCTGTAGCGCGCCACGGTTCATGGTGCCTACCAACGGGGTGGACGAGGAGCGCGGGTTACCAGGACAGTCGGCCGAGGCCTGGAGGGGACGGGAACGGCACACTCCCACCACCGGCACCACGGTGGCGGCGTGGGCGCCGGGCGGCCCGGGCGAGTTCCCCGCGCAGATCGAGGGCCTGCCGATCTACAAGCCTCTGTACGAGGCACTGGCCGCCTACGACATGAACACGGGCGAGAAGCTCTGGGACCTGCCGATCGGCCAGACACCGGAGCGCATCAGGAACCACCCTCGTCTGGCTGGAGTCGACCTGTCCGCTACGGGCGGAACCGGACACTCCATCCAGATGGTCATGGGCGACCTCCTCGTGCAGACCACCGAGGACCTCAGGGGCGACACCGAGCTCAGCGAGAATGGCATGCCGGTCTTGCGGGCTCGCGACAAGCGATCCGGGCAAATCGTCGCCACCGCCGAGATCCCGATTCCCGGCCAGTACGGCATGATGGCCTTTATGCACGACGGCAAGCAGTACATCCTGGTGCAATCGGGCAGCGCGCGGCGAGGACAGCCCGGCGCGCTGGTGGCCTTGAGCCTGCCCTGAGCGAAGACGCGGAGCGCGCCCAAGGAGGGTAGGCCGGAATGCGAGAGACTATTCGAACGGGGTTCGTGGGAAGCATGGTCGCTGCCGGCATGCTGGGGGTTGCCGTCGGGCCGGCGCTCGCCCAGCTGCGGGACCAGACCCAGGTCCGCCCGACGAACGATCTGCCCGGTCCCTACGAACGGGAACATCCGTGGGGCGAGCTGCCCAACCCATACGAGCCGGGCGCCTACGATGCCAGGGCGTCGTTCATCGGCGCCGACGAAGGACCGGACGGCAACATCTACCTGTTGAGCCGCTGCCTCCAGAACTCGTGCACGGGGCGAAGCGAGCCGGCGATGCTGAAGCTCGACCCGTCCGGACGGCTGCTGACAAGCTGGGGCGCCGGCCTGTTCGACTTCCCGCACGGCCTGGACCTGGACGACGAGGGCAACGTCTGGGTAGCCGACCAGCGCGGCCATCAGGTGCTGAAGTTCGACGCCGAGGGCACGCTCCTGATGGCGATCGGCGAGAAGGCCACGGCCGGGACCCCTCCGCTGCTCAACGAGCCAACGGACGTCGTGGTCGCGCCCAGCGGGGACATCTTCATCACCGAGGGGCACAGCTTCGCCGGCGGCGCCAACCGCGTGACCAAGTACGCGAGTGACGGCACCTTCGTCATGGAGTGGGGCGGCACCGGCTCGGGCGGCGGGGAGTTCAACGTGCCCCACACGATAGCGCTCGATTCCCAGGGCCGCCTGTTCGTGGGGGACCGCGCCAACAATCGGATCCAGATCTTCGACCAGGCGGGGACACTGCTCGACGTCTGGTATCAGTTCGGCCGCCCCAGCGGGATCGCGATCGGTGCGGACGACCGGATTTACGTGGCCGATTCCGAGTCGTTCGGCTCCGACAACCCAGGGTGGAAGAAGGGAATTCGCGTCGGGAGCGCGAGGGACGGGTCGGTCGAGTACCTCATCGAAGATCTGGAGCCGACGGCGATCGAGCACAGCGGCGCGGAAGGCGTCGGGGTGGACTCGCAGGGGAACGTCTACGGGGCGGTTGTCCGCCGGCGGATGCTCGAGAAGCACGTTCCCGGCCGAGCCGGCGCAAGCGCGCGGAGTGCGAACGCAGCACCTCCAGGCGATCCGGCGCCCGCGCACATCGGACATGTGGCCTACGGCTTCGGCGGGGCACCCGGTGGAAGGGGACTGGCGGCCACGGCGTCGGCTGAGGTGGGCACGGCGTTGCTGCATGCGAATTTCGCGGCCGGTGACCTCAGCGACCTGTCTGCGATGCAGCGGCACGCCGGGCACGTTCTCCATCTGCTCGAGCCGGAAGAGGGCGGGTCGGCATCCGGGCCCGGGCTCGGCTTCGGGGTGATCCCTGCCGTGGAAACGCTCGTCGACCATCTGGGGCGAGCGGCGCGCTCGGCCGGAGCCTCCGAGAACATCGGGACGCACACCGGGCATGTCACGGCGATCGCCGCCGGCCTGCTGGCCAATGCGCGCGCGGCGGCCGACGTCGCCCGGCAGCTCCAGACCGCCACGTCGATCCGGCGCGCCGCTCCCCTTGTCGCGCGACTGCGGCGTCTGGCATATCAGATTACCGAGGGCCTCGACCTGGATGGTGACACCCGGCTGTCATTCAACGGCGAAGCGGGCATGCAGCAGCTCGAGGCGCATCTCTACCTGCTACTCGAGGGTGAAGGCCTCGCGCGCGAGCTCCACTAGGTTTCCGGGCGGGGCCCGCGCCTGGCGGCGTTGCTTCGGCTTTCACCTGCAATACAATGTCGTCATGCCGACGCTGACAAATGACCGCCGCCGAGAAGTCCGTCCTGGAGGCCAGGGGCCTCACCGGCATCCGCCTGTCGTGCAAGGTGCTCTGTGATCAGGACATGAGCGTCCGGGCGATCAGTCGGCTGGAAGGCTCGGGTCGGCCCGATCCGGGAGGCGCCCCGTCGGAGACGATCACCCCACCCGCCGAGTGGGTGTGATGGGCAGTCGCACACAGGTCGCCGCGGCCTCATGTCAACCGTCTGCCAGGTAAGAAACCAGATGCGAATGGTGCTCCGGTTGTTCCTCGGTGTTTCCCTCGCTCTCCTCGTTGCTGGTACGTCCGCCTCGGCGCAGTCGGTCGCCGAGAGCTACACGCCGGTGACCGACGAGATGCTCGTGGACCCGCCCCTGGGCGACTGGCCGATGTGGCGGCGCACGTACGGCCACTGGGGGCACAGTCCCCTGGATCAGATCAACACCTCCAACGTGGGCAGCCTGCGTCTGGCGTGGGCCTGGACCATGGGCCAAGGTCGGCAAGAGACGACGCCGCTCGTGCACGACGGGATGATGTTCCTGGTGCAGGCATGCGACTTCGTCGAGGCGCTCGACGTGCGAGACGGCTCGCGCATCTGGCAGTATCGCCGGGAGCAGGTCGAGCACCCGGCCAACCTGGCCTGCGCCAACCGCAACGGTGCCCTCTACCAGGACAAGCTGTTCATCGCCACCCACGACGCTCATCTGTTGGCCTTGAACGCCCGGACGGGCGACGTCGAATGGGATGTCCGGGTCGGCGACTGGACTATTGGACAGCACTATTCCGGCGGCCCGATGGTGATCAAGGGACGTGTCGTCGCCGGCATGTCCGGCTGCTATCACCTGAACACGCGCTGCTGGGTCTCGGCCCACGACGTCGAGACCGGCGAGCAGGTGTGGCGCACCTACACCATTCCCGGCAAGGGCGAGTTCGGCTACGAGAGCTGGGGCGACATTGCCGACGAGGATCGGCGAGGCGGGTCGGCCTGGAACTCACCCAGCTACGACCCGGAGCTGAACCTGATCTACACCGGCGTCGGGGTGCCGATTCCGTGGGGGTCGGTGCAGCGCGGCACCGGAGATGGCGACGTCCTCTACACCAACTCGACGCTCGCGCTGGACGCGGACACCGGCAACATCGTCTGGTATTTCCAGCACATCCCCAACGACGAGTGGGACCTCGACCATCCGTTCGCGCGGCTGGTCCTGGAGACCGAGGTCTCCCCTGGCGCCGTCGAGTGGAAGAACAACGCGATCACGCCGGGCGGGCGCCGCAAGATCGTGACTGGCATCCCCGGCAAGACCGGCATCGTCTGGGCGCTGGATGCCGCCACCGGAGCCTTTCTCTGGGCTCAGCCCACCAACCACCAGAACGTCGTGGTCGACATCGACGCGGAGAGTCGCCGCGTCATCCTGAACTCGTCGCTCAAGTTCCCAGAGGTCGGCGAGCCGGTCTTCGTCTGCCCGAGCGCGCTGGGCGGCATCAACTGGCAGGCGACCGCTTACCACCCGGGGACCAACGCGCTGTACGCGCCCTCCAACAACGTCTGCATGAACCTGACGCTCAACCAGTTCCGTGACCGGCCCGGCGCCCACCACGGCTCGGCGCGGATCGCGCAGGAGCCGGCCCCGGACATCGACGGCCAGATCGGCCAGTTCACGGCCATGGACCTGGCCACGGGCGAGCCGCTGTGGGTACACCGCCAGCGGGCCGGCATGGGCGGCTCGGTGCTGACCACCGGTGGCGGACTGGTGTTTGTGACCGACGACGCCCGACGCTTCCGCGCCTTCGACGCCCGGACCGGCGACATCCTGTGGGAGCAGCTTCTCAACTCCAGCGCGGGCGGGTTTCCGGTCTCCTACATGCACGACGGCGTACAGTACCTCGCCATCGCCGCGGGCGGCGGCATCAACTTCCGGGGGCTCACGCCCGAGATCCAGCAGCCGGGTCGCGGCAATATGTTGTTCGTGTTCCGGCTGCCCTGAGCCGGACCTGGGCCAGTGGGCTGACCGTTGCGGCTGGGTCGGATCCTAGCGGTGGACCTGCTTCGAGCCTTCGGTTCATACTCTTCGGATGCATTTGCCAGATCACTCAGTCTCGCCGCCACCCTGGCGGTGCTGTCCACCGCACACGCGGCCAGCGCCCGGCAGGAGCCCCTACAGGACCCGATTCCGGCGAGCATCCGGAAGGGAGCGCTGGTCGTCGGAGCCGAGGAGTTTGTCCGCGTCCCGCAGACGACGGACTCGGCCGAGGACGGGCAGACCAACCCCGCGTATGCGCGCATCCAGTTTCTGGTCCCTATCCCCGACGGATCCGGCCGACTGGTCATCAACGACCTGCGCGGACTGCTCTACGTAACCGACGAACGCCGAACGGCGCCGTCCGTCTTCCTCGACGTCCGCGAACGCGACATCGGCTTCGACGACTCCATGTTTCCGAACGAGACCGGGCTGGTCAGCGTGGCGTTTCACCCGCAGTTCGGTCAGGCTGGCACGCCCGGGTTCGGCAAGTTCTACACGGCCTACAGCGCCGGATCTGGCAGCGGCGTGGCGAACTACCTGGATGACGCCGCGGACAGCCACGAGAGCGTGATTCGCGAGTGGACGGTGACCGATCCGCGCGCCGAGGTCTTCAGCGGCACCTCCCGCGAAGTCTTCCGTATCGGTCAGTTCGCCCCGAACCACAACATCGGCACGATCGCGTTCAACCCCCACGCGGAGCCGGGCACGTCGGACTACGGCATGCTCTACGTCTGTCTGGGGGATGGCGGGGCGGCGCACGACCCCCAAGATTTCGGCCAGTCAGTCGCGGTCCCGCAGGCAGGCATCATGCGCATCGACCCGCTCGGCGGAGACGGCACGCGGGGGTACGGCATTCCACCGGACAACCCGTTCGTCGGCCGGGATGGTGCGGCTCCCGAAATCTGGGCCTACGGCCTCCGCCATCCGCAGCACTTTTCCTGGGACACTGACGGCCGGATGTTCATCGGGGACATCGGTCAGAACCAGATCGAGGAGATCAACCTCGGCCGGCCCGGCGGCAACTACGGCTGGCGGCTTCGCGAGGGGACGTTCGCCAGCGGCTACGCCGTGGGAAGAGGTCCGGGACCGGTCTACCCGCGACCATCTCGGGACGAGACTGAGCTCGTCTATCCGGTGGCGCAGTACGACCACGACGAGGGCAACGCCGTTGGCGGCGGGTTCGTCTACCGAGGGCAGGCGATTCCCGAGCTGCAGGGCAAGTTCGTCTTCGCCGAGTTCCCGCGGGGACGGTTACTCGCCATCGACGCGGACGCGCTCGATCCTGAACGCACGGCGGAGATCACGGAGATCCGGTTAGTGATTGAGGGCCGCGAGCAGGAACTGGTGGACGTGGCCGGCTTCCCGAACACCTACGGCCCAGGCAACCGGGTCGACTTGCGCATCGGGTCCGATTCGACCGGCGAGCTCTATCTGCTGACCAAGGGCGACGGCTGGGTCCGCAAGCTGGTGCCCACGCCGGCTCGATAGCAGCTCGAGCGAAACTAAGCGACACCGCCAGGTTCGCCTCACAGCTTGACCTGGTTCCCCGATGTGGGCATTCTCGGCACGACGCTCCGGGTCCATCGTCCATGGAGGACGCCATGATTGGTTCACAGGTGAGGGTTGCTATCCGGCGCAGCCACCGGCTGCTTGCCGTGGTGGTTGGTGTGACGGTTCTGACAGGGGCCGGTGTCCAAGCAGAGGTCCCGGGGACCGCAACGTTGACTGGGGCGGTCACGGCCTCGCAGCCGTTCCAGGCAGCTCAGGTCTACATTCGCAATCTCGACCAGGACATCGTGTACATGGTGTACACCAACGGCGGACGCTTTCGCGCCGTGGCCCTGTTTCCCGGAAATTACGAGATCAGCGCGAGCACCAAACATCTCGAATCGGACGTCCAGACCTTCGTGGTCGAGGCGGGTGGTACCGCCGAGCTGAGCCTCACAATGCGAGAGCTCGAGGGGGCCGCGCCGCCGCTGGTGATCCCGGCCGGCCGGACCGCGATGGAGAGCGGCGCGGCTGGACCGTTCGAGTACGCGAGCTACGACGAGCTCTATCCGCCGGGTCCGGGACGAGAGGTCGCCGAGCAGGTGTGCATGGTGTGCCACGGCGAGAACTTCTTCCCGACGCGTCCGGGCACCGAGCGGCAGTGGATGTCTCGCATCGACCACATGGTCGGCAGCACGCTCGGGGAAGAGGATCCCACCGCCTACGGGCAGGGGCTGCTCTCCTTCCGGGCGTCGACGTTCCGCTTTGGACGACAGGACCGGAATGACCTGCTGGCGTATGTCGTCAAGAACTTCGGACCCGACAGCAAGCCCCGCCGTGTCCGCATCGAGCAGCAGACACCGATCGACGAGGCGGCCCTCGGCCAGGCGATGTACATCGAGTACTACCTGCCCATCGACGGCCCGGGACAGGGAAACAACGATCCGCAGTGGGCCAGGGATCGAGTGAGCCGCTACGGGCAGGACCCCCGGTTCGACACCGACGGCAACGTCTGGCTCGTGGACCGCGGCATCCCGCATCGGCTGGTCAAGCTGGATCCGCGCACCGGCGAGCAGAAAGAGTGGCTCTACCCCGACCCGCGGAACGGCAACCACGAGATCCTCATCGACCCGACCGGGATGATCTGGTTGCCCGAGCACCGGGGCCGCACGGGCGACAAGGAGAAGCGGCTCCTGGGGTTCAACCCGAAGACGGAGGAGTTCGAGTACCAGATCCCGATGGACCCCGACGATGTCGTGCGCAACCCGACGAAGTTCATGCAGTCGCTGGCCATGGACTCGAAGGGCAACATCTACGTCGGCTGGATCATGGGCGGTGCCCTGAGCAAGTGGGACCGGGCCACGGGCGAGGTGTCGGTGTTCCGGATTCCGACGCCGCACGCCGTTCCTTACGGCGTGGTGGCCGACCGCAACGACAACATCTGGATCGCGCTCTGGAGCGGCGGCAAGATCGTGAAGTTCGATACCTCGAACAACTCCTGGACCGAGTTCACCGCACCCACCTACCCGGCCCATACCCGGCGGCTGAACGTCGATGCCGACAACAACATCTGGTGGGGCATCTATTCGGCCGGGAAGCGGCCCGGGAAGCTCGTCAAGCTGGACCAGGCCACCGGCAAGATGACCGAGTGGACCATCCCGCAGCAGAACGCCGAGCCCTACGATGTCGCCGCCGATCCCGAGGGCAACATTTGGGCCGCAGACGTAGGACAGCGCACCGACGGCGAGTACGGGGCCTCGCTCTGGAGGTTCGATCCGATTAGCGAAAAGTTCACGTTCTATCCGAAACCGCAGCGGCACGCAGACTCGCCCAAGATCCAGGTGACCAGCGAAGGAGCCGTCTGGTATTCGCCGCGCGGAAGCCGTGAGGCGCCCGCCTTCGGCGTGCTGTATCCGGACATGGACAAGATCGACTCCCTGGCGGCGTACTACACCTACGGGCCGCCCGGGTATCCGTTCGAGGTGCCTTCCAAGACCTCGGACGGAGGGCAGTAGCGACGGCCAGACAACCCGAGTCACCGTCTGCTTCAGTATCACGGCCAGTTCGTGATCCCAGGAACGGGCCGTGTCCCGCTGGGCTCACTACGTGTCTGCCGATCGGGCGGCTCTGTCGTCCGCGCTGTTGTCGAGGTATTCGAGTCCTTCGAATACATCTGAAAGACTCCGGAGAGCATGGAGCAGCCCGAACACAATCGCTCCATGATGGACGCCCAGATGAAACTCGTCGCCTGTCGCCAACTCGCGAAGGGTCTCGGCAAGGCCGGAAAAGGCAAACACCAAACCAACCACGAGATTCACATATGGGTTCTTGACGATCTGTCTGAGCGCCTGCGTCACACTTCCTGGCATGAATGGCCCTCCTTCGCATTTCTGCCCTGCAAATCCGGGCCAGGTCAGTTGCCGTCCGGACCATGCGAGCGATCCTCGGGCTGCCCCGGCGTCGGGCACGAGAAGCCAGCGTGCCGGACGGGCGCAGCGGGGCAGTGGCAATCCAGCAGCGGTTCAGAGGAGCCCTGACCCTCAACGTCCACCTCTAACCTGAAGTCGTTCCACTCACTCGCGGCAGCAAAACCACGACCATAGGCTCATTCTATTCCTGCCGCAACGTCTCGGCGGGGTCGCAGCGCGCAGCCCGGAAGGCCGGAACACCAGCGGCCAGGAGGGCCGCCAAGCTCAGGGTGACGAGGCATGCCACGAGCACGGGGCCCAGCACGGCCTGGGTGCCCGTGAAGGACCCTGCGATGAGGTACGCCACGGGGATAGAGATGGCGGCACCAGCCAGGCCACCCAGTCCAACGACGGCCGCAGTCTCCTTCAAGAACAGACGCACCACCGCGAGGCGTCCGGCTCCAAGAGCCATCCGAATGCCCACCTCGCTGGCTCTGTGCAAGACTTTGAAGGACACTACCGCGTAGATTCCGAACGCCGCCAGGGCGAGCGCGAAGACGCCGACCATAACCAACAGTCGTGCCACGAGGCGCCGTCGTTCAAGCGTACCGGACAAGTACGACTCCATCGTCGTTGCGGTCAGGATGGAGATCCGGGGATCAAACTCGTTGATCCTCTGCCGCACCATCGAAAGGATCTGGCCAGGAGCACCGGCCGTCCGAATGAGGAGGTTTGTCCGTGTCAGCGCGGATTGCTGGCCGTCGAAGTAGACCAGCGGGGTAGGCGCTTCGTCCAGGGATGCCACCTTGGTCGCCTCTACGACGCCGATAATGTGCACCGCCTCGTCTGGGGCGTTTTCCGTATGGTATGCCTCGCCCGCGACATCGCTGCGTCCCCAGAAGGCCTCGGCCATCGCCCGGTTGACCACGACACTCGGTCGAGCCCCGGCTAAGTCTGATCGATCGAAGAGCCGTCCGTGCAGTAGCGGAATCCCCATGAGAGAGAAGAAGTCGCCACGCACCAGGTTCCACGGGACTTCCACCGGGCGGCGGCGACCATCAACCAGGTCCCCAAGCAATAGCGTCGTGGTCCCTCCCGGGGTCGCTGGCAAGTTCCGCGCGTAACTGACGCCCTGAATCCCGGCGATTGCTTCGATCCGCTCCTCCACAGCGTCATAGGCAGCGGGCACACCGGCATCCGGAAGGGCAAGCGAGGACAGGTCCAACGCGATGACCGCCAGGCGCTCAGGATCGAAGCCGGGATCGGCCGAGCTGGCGCGGATGGCGCCGTCAACGAAGAGCCCGGCGGCAACGAGTAGGATGAGCGAGCTCGCTACCTGCCCGCCTACCAGCGCCCCGGCCAGGCCGAATCTCCTCCCGAACCCGGGGCTCCGGACATCGTGCATGATCAAGGCGTCAGCGGAGTTGGTGACGCGCAGCGCAGGCAGCAACCCAGCCGCGAGACTGGTCCCCGCTGCCATGACCATGGTGAAGACGAAGACCGTCCAGTCCAGACGGATGTCGAGGTTCGTCGAGCCTGCCAGGGACAGGTCGATCTCCCCGAGCCCGGTCATCAACCAGTAGGTGAGGGCGAGCCCGAGTGCCGCCCCCGCCGAGGCGAGCACGGCCGTCTCGGCGAAAACGACTCGGACCACTCCCGAGCGACTCGCACCCAGAGCCAGCCGAACCGCGATTTCCCGCTCCCGGCTCATTCCCCGGACGAGCATGAGGTTCGCCAGGTTGACCGACGCCACGAGCAGCACGAGGCCGACGACGCCCATCAGGAGAATCACCGCGGGAACGAAGAACCCACGATTCTCAGCCCCCACACGCTGAATCGGGAGCACGTGGATGCCCCGGTCGCGGCCACGGACGCGGTTCGCGTCGGGGAACTCCAGGGCCAATCGGGAGGCCAGTTGGTCCATCGCGGCTTGTGCCGCTCCCGGCGTGACTCCCGGGGCCAGCCGCGCTGCGACCCTCAACGGATGATCCTGCCGCCGGCTCAACGACTGAAACCGCCCATTCGTGTCGTCCATGGCGGAGATGGAGAGCCAGACGTCGCCGGTCGCGAGCCCCAGTCCGCCGTTGAACGCTTGCGGTCCGACGCCGACGACCAGCACAGAGGCTCCATTCAGCCGGATGATGCGCCCCAACACCGACGGGTCGCCCCCGAACGCATTGCGCCAGAAGCGGTGGGTCATGACCGCCACCGCTGGCCCCTCGAGAAGATCGTCGGCCGGCTCGAACCACCGGCCGAGAACGGGTGACAGTCCGAGCACCGGAAGGTAGCCGGATGTGGCGTACTCGACTGACACAGGGACCAGGTTGCCGTTCTCAGCGTCGAGGTACCCGCCACCGAAGGCACGTGCTCCCACCGTGTCGAACACGTTGTCGTATTCGGTGATGTCGAGGAAGGCTGGATACGACGTCGCGCTGGCACCACCGCCGTCCTGGTCTTGGAGTATCTCGACCAAGCGGCTGGGAGCCTCGAAGGGCGGTGGCTGGAAGAGCACCGCGTTCACGACGCTGAACGCTGCGGTGTTCAAGCCGATCGCCAGAGCGAGGATCGACAGCACGGCGAGGCTGAACAGGGGACTGCGAACCAGCCTTCGCGCCGCGTACGCCAGGTCGGCTATCCAACTCTTCATCCGCCTCCCCAATCCTCGCTCCCCACGTCCGCGGAAGGGCGGAAGGCGCCGGAGCGCGCGCGGGTTGATGGTACGAGCAAGTGTCAGTGACGTCGTGCGGGATTGTAAGCCTGATCAACCAGCCAACGCGACTCCAGCGTGATCCTTAGCAGGGTCGGTTCGCCAAGACGCCAGAAAACGCGGGCGTTGTGCCGATTCATCAAAGACTGAAACGAGTGGCTGGGAGGCAGGGATTCTCATGGCTCGCTTTGCGTCCGTTTACCAGCGTTTACCATTGTTCGCTAACCCTAGCTCTTGCTGACAGATACCGCTGAATCGCTGTTTCTGATTTTCGCTTCCGTCTACTGCTGTTTACCGTCCTTGCCAGACGAATGTCACTCGGAATGTCACTCACGGCGCGGAAGTCAGCGAACGTTTCTCATTGATGTCGACCGGTCAGGTCTGGATCCGCCCTCCGGCGAGTCGCCGCTTCTGGCTCGAGCGATCGGGACCGGCCGCACCTCAATCCGCCGCCTCGGCGGGCTACAATGGAGGCCAGGTGGGCTATGGATCTGAACGAAAAGCGGCAGGAGATTTTGCAGATTGCTGCGCGCCGCGGCGCCCGCAATGTCCGTGTGTTCGGCTCGACAGCGCGGGGCGAGGACCGACCTGAGAGCGACGTGGACCTGCTCGTCGACATGGCCTCAGGCCGCTCGCTCCTGGATCTGGTAGGCCTAGGTCAAGATCTGGAGGAGTTGCTCGCTCGCAAGGTGGACGTCGTGACGGACGCAAGCCTGCACGCGGCGCTTCGCGAGCGGATTCGAGCTGAGGCGCGGCCATTGTGAAGGACGACCGGGTCTGTCTCGGCCACATTCGTGACGCGATTCGGGACATCGACGGGTACGGTTCACTCGGACGCGATGCGTTCATGGTCGAGCGGATGCGTCAGGATGCGATCATCCGTAAGCTCGAGATCATCGGCGAGGCGGTCAAGCACCTGCCCGACCGCACCAAAGAGTCGCGTCCTGAGATCCCGTGGAAGCAGATCGCTGGAATGCGCGACCGGCTGACTCACGACTACTTTGGTGTCGATCTGACGTTGGTCTGGGCGGTAGTGGAGCAGGAGCTTCCGAAGCTCAGGACCGCCATTGAGGCTCTCCTGGCGAACGACTTGGCGTAGGGCAATTCCGGCCACTGCCGTTCGTGGGCATGTCTACGTGCCAGGGTTGGTCGAGTGCGCGTTCGGCACTCATCTATTCGCCTCGGCGTCCGGCCGCCGAGGTGGGCGGCGAGAGACCGGGCCAGGTCGGCGGCCGCGAGGGCAATCGGTGCGATGGCCGCGCGAGCGGTCCTTGCCGCGGCGACAGCGAGGAGGAGACACACCGCTGCGGTGACGCGTGGCCCGCGTCTGTGGGACCGTCGTGTGGGCACGCGTGGGTGTCATGGTGTCACGAGGTGTCAGTGAGCGCGGGGCGCGGCCGCGAGATCGCCTCGACCACGATCATGTGCCCGCCGTGACAGACGGGACAGCGGCGCAGGGAGAGGCCCGTGAGGGCCTCGTTGCGGTCGCGATAGTCCGGTCGCGGGGGCTCGGTGGGCGTTGGGGTGTCGTACTCATGCCGCGTCCGGCCAGTGCCAGGCGCGAGGAGGGAGCATACCGGCAGTATTCGACCCCGCTGAGCAAGAGCCCAGCGCCGGCCTTGGTGGGCTGCATCGGCGGCCGAATGCGACCGTATTTATGACCGGGCCACTAAGCCTGGCATGGTGTCGGTCGACGGTCAGGACCCGCCAGGGTCTGTCTTTAGTTGTGTTCGCCTGGTTCCGCCGCCGAAGTGACGACAGCCTCGTACGTCACGGCGTAGATCGGCAGCCCGCCGAATCGTGACGGCGACCGCTTGTCGAACTGCACGGTGACGACACAGAGTTGCCCCGGCCCGACCTGACAGGACACAGCTTCGCTGACACTCCACCCGCGTTCCGCGGACCGGTCGTCGATGGCCCGCACACCCGAGGTGCGGTAGCGCTGGCGGCTGTAATCCATCCAATTGTTGGTGGTGGAATCCTCGTCGACCCTGGAGACCGCAAAGCCGACGCGCACGGCGTGGTCTCCTGGCGCGACCGTATCTTCGTAGGCCACGACCGGCTCGTTCAGGTCGAATCGCTTTGGCCGCTTCAGGATCCGGCCCGGCTCGGACTGGCCCTCGAAAACCGTCCCGCGGGCGACCACAGCAAGGCCGTCGACGAGCACCTCGTAGTGGGTCACCGGGAACGACGGGGCGAGGATGACCCGGATGGTGCTCGACCTGACTCTGCCACCGGCCATGGGCGCGCCAGCCGCGACCTCCGGCCCTTCCGCCGTCGGGGCGGCCGCGCCGACCAGCGCCAGCAGCACGGCCTCGGTGGCACCACGTTCCTTGAGCCGGGCGATCTCCTCGCCTGTCAAAGTCGGCACGGCGGCCATCTGCTGGATGCGCGCAACGATCACCGCTTCGCCCACGCCGGCCTCGATCATGGCGACCACCTCGGCGACCGCTGGCGGCTCCCGGAGGACGCGCTGTTCGGCCGAGACCGTCGCCGCCGCCAGCGTGAGAAGCACGGGGAGGACCAAACCGACTGCGCGGGTTAGCCACACGCTCTGCACCGTAACGCCGGATGGGAATGTGTTACGCACGTTCAGCCTCCGATCCTGATGCCGCCGAACGAGAACCGAATGTCGGTCCTCAGCTCGTACGCCGCACTGTCGTGCGCCGCCGTGCCGTTGATGAGATATCCTGCCCCATCCCCCGGCCAGAAGATGCCACCGCGGAACACCCAGGTCAGCCCGCGATCCAGGTTCCAGGTCAGCCGCATGTCGAGCTCGCTGCCGAGGTCGTCGCTGGATTCCGGTCCCAGCTCACTGGGGTCGATCGTGCCACTGCCGTCGCCATCAGACCAGGCGAATATCGGCTCGGTCGCCTGCACATAGGTTCCCGATGCGATATAGGTCAGCTCCTCGTTGATGTTCCACGCGTAGTTCACCTGGAACAGCGTCGAGTTCTCGAATTCCCGATAGCCGCGCGACCCGGGCGACCCGAGCCCCTGAGGGGTGATCCCTTCCTCATCGGGCATGATGGAGTCTTCCCAAATCTCGTTCACGAAGAAGAAGCCATTCGTGCGGATCTTGTTGATGTTCCCGTCGCCCGACATCGGGTCGTCGTCACCGGAGCCAAGTCCGAAGATGAACCCGAGCGTGCCTGGGCCGAGCACGGTCTTCGCCTCCCCGAACACGTTGTAACCGTGGAGGTCGCCGTTGTTCACGTCCGCCACTTCCAGCGCGCCGGAATCTGTGTTCGCGATGTCGTCGCTCCCGGTCAGGTAGTCCACTTCTCCCCTGAACGTCCAGGTGCCGGATGTCCCGTCGGCGGCGACCCCGAATGCGGCGACCTCACTGAGCTGCGGTGCGAACCGGGCCCGGAAATACTGCAGGCCGTTGGGAACGTAGGCCTTGCCGCCATCGGCGCCGTCGTCGCGGTAGTAGGCGAAGAACGGGTTCACCGTCCAGTTGTCCTCCCCGTGCACGTAGTTCGCCAGATAGAGCGTGGCATCTTCGGTGCTCAGGCCTCCCGGCCCGATGGCGTCCTGATCGGAGAGCGAATCCGCCCCTTCAGACATCTTGGCCCAAGAGAACGTCAACTGGTCCGGGCCCCAGGTCTTGGCGATCTGAAAGCCATCGCTATCCTGATCGAGCACGAGCATGCTGCCCAGCACGTACTTCATCCGGCCGAGCCTGAAATTCGCGTCCCATTCCGGATTGGTGTAGTCCACGTAGGCCCAGTCCAGGTGCACTGCGAAGTTGGTGTCCTTGCGGTTGAAGAGGTTCGAGAATCCCCCGCGCAGCTCTGCGTCGCGCGGGTTGTTGTCGAGGCCCCAGATCGACTGGGCCAGATCGGTCCGGAGCACAGCCTTGAGGTTCTCATCACGGGCGAACTCGGTGTTGAGCCGGAAGATCTGGACAGCGTAGTTGTCCCTGTCGGACAAACCGCTGACCGTCGGCGAGTCTTTGACCTTACCCAGGAAGAACCTGTTCTGGCTGTACCCGGTGAAGCTGTAGAACCCCGAAACGTCGAGGTATGGACCTTCCTCGTCGGAGTCCTGTTGCGCCGAGACCTGGGCCGAGCCAAGTACCAGCCCTGTGCTGACCAGGAGTGCGATGAGTCGTGCGTTCATCGTCATGCCTCTCGATTAAGGGTTCACGCAGCCGGCCCCGTTACTGACATCCAGGTCAGCACTCGGCAGTCGTCGCGCCGAACGTGGTGAACCGTTGCTGCGGCGCTCGGCTTCGGGCGAGAGTTCACGACCCCGAGTCGAACAAGTTGTTGTCGTGGGTCCTACGAGTGTCGACGTCTTCGAGCGGGAGCATCCACGGTGTCGGTCCACTCGACCTGAGCATGGACCTGATGCAGCACCGCGCTCGTTTTCACTCGTTCTCCTCCACCCGGCGGGCCCCTCGCGCATTGACCTTGCCCACATAGGTGTCGCTGTCGAGACCGGCGACCTCCTGGAACCGAGCCGCCATCCGGGCGCCGAGGTGCGTTGCCTGGTCGTCCGACGACGCGAAGGCGAACACCGACGGACCCGACCCAGACAGCGAGCACCCGAGTGCACCAGCCTCGAGCGCCGCCTCCTTCACCTCGGCGAAACCGGGCACGAGCGGCGCGCGAATCGGCTCGACCAGCGCGTCGCTGATCGCCCGACCGAGCAACTCGAGGTCGCCGCGGTGAAGCGCCGTCACCAGCGCGCCAAGTTGTCCGAGATTGGCGACCGCCTGCCCGATCTCGAAACGGCGTTCGGCTACCAGCCGGCGGGCCTCGGCGGTCACAACCGAGGTGTGCGGGTGTACGACGGCCACCCGGAGGGCCTCGGGCACCGGCAGCGACAGCAGTTCCAGTGGGGTGTAGCTGCGGATAAGGATGATGCCACCCACCACACATGGGGCTACGTTGTCGGCGTGCAGGCCACCCGACACGGCGCGTTCCCCCTCGAGGGCGCAGGCGATCAGATCATCCCGGCCGAACACCCCGCCGAGGAGCTCGCTGACCGCCAGCGCCCCGCCGACGCTGCTGGCGGCCGAGCTGCCGAGCCCGCTCGCCAGCGGCATCTGCTTGTCGAGCCACAGCCGGACACCGGGTGGCCGGCTGACGCTCATCCGCGCGTCAAAGACTCTGAGCGTGGCGGTTGCGGCTAATCCAACGACGTTGCGCGTGGGGTCGGTCGAGAGGCGGCCCGCATCTCCCCGCACCTCGACGATCTCGACACCCGGCGCTTCCGACCACTCCGCCTCAACGTAGTCCCCGGGCTGTTCAATCGCCATGCCCAGCACATCGAACCCGGGACCAAGATTCGAGAGGGTGGCTGGAGCCTGCACACGGATGCGCGAGATCGTGGACATAGATGCGCTAGTCAGCGTGAGAGACCCCCCGGCTTTGCCGGGGCGGCACCCAGAGTTTGACAGTTCCGGGATTGGAATGAGGAACTCCCCCCGTGAGCCGCAACGCATCACGAAAGGGGAGTCCCCATGACGAACTATCGCAGTCTAAATCACTCGAAGTGGGCATGTCAGTATCACGTTGTCTTCATCCCGAAGTACCGCAAGAAGGCGATCTACGGGGAGTTGCGCCGGTATTTGGGCGACGTGCTGCGGCGCTTGGCGCGGCAGCGCGAGAGCGAGGTGGAAGAAGGGCATCTGTTGGCCGATCACGTCCACATGATGTTGTCGATTCCGCCGAAGTACTCGGTGGCGCAGGTGATCGGGTACATCAAAGGGAAGAGCGCCATCCACATTGCGCGGGAGTTTGCCGGGCGGTCGCGCAGCTTCGTTGGGCAGCACTTTTGGGCCCGCGGCTACTTTGTGTCCACGCTGGGTCGGGACGAACGAGCGATTCGCGCCTACATCCGGGCGCAGGAAGTGGAAGATCGTCGGCAAGAACAGCTCCGGTTGGATGAGAGCAGCCACCCGTAGGGTGGCCCAAGTGGACGCGTAGCGGCCACGTCAGGCCGCTTTGAGCGGCTCACAACTAAAGCCCCCGGCTGTGCCGGGGGATACTTACTTGGCGAAGCTGGAAGCGA
>Ga0187827_10003126_pt1 | contig 21833 bp, 23 predicted proteins | sample ETNtaG_39_FD_167969 | JGI IMG/M metagenome (GOLD analysis project Ga0187827, IMG submission 167969) | Marine microbial and viral communities from oxygen minimum zone, Eastern Pacific Ocean - ETNP2014_SV_150_PacBio MetaG (Illumina Assembly) | ecosystem: Environmental > Aquatic > Marine > Hypoxic... | reverse complement strand
GGAGCCATTGGATTCGTGTTCCAGCAGTTCCATCTGATCCCACATCTGACGGCCGTTGGAAATGTTGAGACCGCACTCCTCTATAGGGGCCTGACAGCAGGCAAACGGCGTCAACGTGCTCTTGATGCCCTCGAACAAGTCGGCCTCAGCAGTCGTTCCGGGCACATACCAGTTCAGTTGTCGGGTGGTGAACAGCAGCGGGTCGCCATCGCTAGGGCCATTGTCACGGATCCCCTGATGGTTCTGGCTGATGAGCCGACCGGTGCACTTGACTCCCAAAATGCTTCCAACGTGATGGAAATTTTCGCTGGCCTCCAGTCACCTGAGCGGGCTATCTGCGTTGTGACCCACGACTTGGGGGTGGCCGCCAGGACGCAACGCCGGATCACAATGCTTGATGGAAACATCGTGGCTGATGAATATCAAGATATTGATGAGGGCGTCCGGTGAGACGCTTATGGGAGTTGGCCGGTGTAGCCCTCGGTGGCCTTCGTGCCCGCAAGGTACGAACGGCGCTGATAATGCTCGGACCAATTCTTGGTGTGGCTGCCATCGTGTCGGCGATCGGGATCAACGAGAGTTCTAAGGGTCACCTCAAGGCAGTCCTCTCGGACCTGGGAACTGACCTGATCGTTGCGAACGCACAGGGCTCGCTGGGTGGCTTTGGCAGCGACCCTCGTATCCCGGAGGATGCAGCCGCGCGGGTCACCCGGCTTCCCGATGTTGAATCGGTGACAGGCACACTCCAGATGGCCGACATCGTGACACTTCCTTTCGAGGAGGCTGAGGACTTCTACCGGGCGTTCCCAGTCCCGGTGATAGCCACCGATCTGAATCTTCCTGAGACCCTCGAAGTTCCATTGGCCAGCGGCAGGTTCCTCAACGACTTTGACGTGTCGACCGCTGCGAGGGTAGTGGTCATCGGCAGGGACCTTGCAGACGAGTACGGGTATCTTCGCGGAGAGGCACGGACGATCCAACTCAACGGAACTGACTACGGGGTGATCGGGGTGCTCGACTACGTGCTTTTGGAGCCTTCTATGGACTCTGCGGTGTTCCTGACCTTTGCCAACGCCGAAGCAGACCTCGGAATGGATTCCCGTGATCCCAGTCGTCTGTATATACGGGCACCGTCCAATACCGAGTTGGTGGCCCAGGAGGTTCCGACAGTCATCAGCCTCGGTGGTCCTGATGGTGCCAACACCTCGGTTCCGACAGACCTCTTGGACGCACAGTCACAAGTCGACGAGAACCTGAACAACTTGACCAAGATGATGGGGGGCTTGGCGCTGATTGTGGGTGGAGTCGGGATCGCCAACGTCATGTCGATTTCGGTAATCCAGCGTTCCAGTGAGATCGGGGTCCGGAGGGCGCTCGGTCACAGCCGTGGAACCATCGCAGTCCAGTTCCTTCTAGAGGCTCTGGTTGTTGGTGTGCTGGGCGGCATCCTCGGAGCTGCCGCAGGAGCGGGTGTGGTCTGGCTGACATCGGAAATGCGTGGATATGTGGTGGTTTTGTCCGTCCCGGGCCTTTTCGGTTGGGCGGCGGTCTCAGTTGCCGTGGCGGTGGTAGCCGGTCTCTACCCATCCACCAAGGCCGCTCGCCTTGAACCCCTTGAGACCCTCCGGCTGGGTTAGAAGCAATCGACATAACATCTGAGTGATGACGATCGACCTCTCCGCTTACGGCTGGTCCGATGCCCTTCCAGGCGGTGATGGCCTACTAGGTCGGATCGTCAAGGTCGATCGCGGAGAGTGCGATGTAGTCACGGCTAATGGTCGGGTGCGTGTGCTCTCTGACTCACAACGCGCTCAGGACCAGATGGCACCGGTCACCGGTGACTGGGTTCTCCTCCACGATGAGCCGGAGTTAGGTCTCCTGATCTCGTCGGTACTTCCACGTTCAAACAGCGTGTCTAGGCGGGACCCGTCTGAGCAGGTAGTCGAACAGGTCCTTGTGGCAAACGTGGACGTCGTATTGATAGTCCATGGCCTCGATCGCCCCCTCCCACCTGGTCGCCTTGAAAGGTTCTTGGTAGTGGGTTGGGACAGCGGAGCTGAGGTGGCAGTCGTGTTGACCAAAGCCGACAAGAAGGGTGCACCCGTTGACGATGTGACGGCAACGGTTGGGGCTGTAGCTCCTGATGTACCGGTGCTGGTTGTGGGGTTGGCTGGCAGAGCACAGGAAGGACTTGAACACGTCGCCGCAATGGTGGGGCCGGGACGGACCGTAGTTCTTTTGGGCGAGTCTGGTTCGGGCAAGTCGACACTTGTCAACGCCCTCCTTGGGGAGGAACACCTTGAGACTGGTGAGGTCCGATCGGTTGATTCCAAGGGGCGTCACACGACTGTCAGCCGGGAACTGGTGAGGCTCGCCAACGGAGGACTCCTTGTCGACACCCCCGGAATCAGGTCGGTAGGCATCTGGGATTCGGAGGAGGCTCTAGAGCGGGTGTTCGGTGACCTTGAGGCACTCTCAGCCACCTGCCGGTACTCGGATTGTGTCCATGGTCCAGAACCAGACTGTGCGGTAAGTGCTGCTGTGGCCAATGGACAGGTGGACAGGCGACGAGTTGACCGCTACGTGGCACTCAACGTTGAGCTTGAAGAGCAACGCCAACGTGAAAAGGAGCGGGAGCGACGGGGGCATGGAGAGAAGCGAGGAAGGCGTCGCTAGGCCGGGCTCGGCTGGGGAGTACGATCCCGGAGGCCGTAAAGTATCGGGATCCTTGAAGTCCACATGGAGAGCCGACGATGTCCCGTAGCGATGCGATCGAGAGGTTCACTAGCGAGGCTGAGGCCTCCGGGTTGACCGTAGAGGTCCACCGGTTTCCGGATGGAACGCGAACAGCTGCCGATGCAGCAGCGGCCGTAGGGTGTGGTGTAGGCCAGATCGTGAAGTCCCTGGTCTTTATGGCAGACGTCAGACCTGTGTTGGTTCTGTGTTCTGGGGCGAAGCGTGTCAATGAGGAACTGTTGTCGGCCCATTTGGGCCTTGAGGTACGAATAGCTGCTGCCGCCGAGGTGCGGTCAGCTACGGGCTATGCGATCGGCGGTACACCGCCGTTAGGGCATGCGGTTCCACTACGAACAGTCGTCGACCCGCACCTGCTCGAGTTCGACGAGGTCTGGGCTGCGGCCGGAACCCCGGACTCGGTATTCCCGGTTTCTCCCAAGGCCCTGGTCAAGGCCACTGCCGGTGCGGTCATTGCCGTCACCCACTGAACTCGCTGAATGAAGCGGTCGCGCATTGGGCACCTAGCGGCGGTGGACGAGAGTTGTTCCCAGCATCTGGGGCGTGTACTCAGGTCGTATCTGTCATTGGGTGGTATAGCGAACGCGAGAATGCTTGATGTGCTAACGCCGGTCCTTCTTGAGACCACAGCTAGCAGGACCGTCAGAAGGCTAGATGGCGAGATCCCTAGTTTGCGCGGTAACGACACTGGATGACCGGGTCAAATGGGCCCATTAGGGTCGAAGTGACGCGGGCGGGCTGCGTGGAGAGCCTTCACGAGGTGGATGCTGTCATTGTCTCTACCTCCGGATCAGTGCTTGAGTCCTGGGGGGATCCTGGCCGGCTGGTCCTTCCAAGGTCTTCAGTAAAGCCGATCCAAGCAGTTCCCCTGATCACGTCAGGGGCTGCTGATGCTTTCAACCTCACAGACTTGGAGTTGGCTCTTGCATGTTCAAGCCACAACGCGGAGCCGGCACACGTTTCCGCAGTGGTCCGCTGGTTGGGGATGGTCGGTGCCACTCCTGAAGATCTGAAATGTGGCACCCATCCACCTCTATATGGCCCGGCAGCCTTCGACCTTGCTCGTTCGGGTGTAGAGCCAGATGCTTCTTACAACAACTGTTCAGGCAAACACGCAGGCTTTCTCAGCGTGTGTCGCCACGAGGGACTTTCGTTTGACAGATATCTGGAGGCATCGCATCCGCTACAGCGCGACAGCGTGACACCAGCCCTAGAGCAGTGGTGCGGGATCGACCTATCTGGTCAGGTCCCGGGGGTGGATGGTTGTGGGATCCCAGTTTGGCCGGTACCCCTCTCACACCTTGCCAACGGTTGGGTCAGGATGGGTGCAGGTCGGGTCGGATCCGCTGAGTACCGATTGCTCGCCGCGATGCGATCCGAACCCTTCTACGTGGCGGGAACCGGAAGGGCTTGTACGCGCCTCATCCTCGATTCGACTGGTGGGACAGTGGTGAAGACCGGTGCGGAGGGCGTCTTTTGTGGCACTGTTCCCGATGACGGCATCGGCATCGCGTTGAAAGTCAGGGACGGTGCTAGCCGTGCGTCGGGGGTTGTCATGGCGTGGATCCTGCATTCGCTTGGTCGATTCCCTGAGACTGATGATGAAGTGGTCACCAATCAGGCTGGGACGGTTGTGGGAACGATCAGGGTGGGCACCTGAGCATCGGGTAGTTCAGGTCTCAGAGTCTTCGAGTTCACGAAAGGCTTCAGTGACTGCCAGATAGGCAGTCTCGGGGTTCACTCCCAGTTGTCTCAACTCGAACACGAACCTCAGTGCAGCCGCTTTCACTCTCTCTCGGCGTTCTTGGACCGGCTCTGAGTGAGGGGGTTCGTCGACGACGAAGGTACCTCTGCGTCCCCGGCCCTCAACAACGCCGTCACTTTCCAACTCGCGGTAGGTGCGGGCGATTGTGCCCGCTGCAAGGCCGAGTTGAGAGGCCATGTAGCGGACGGTTGGCAGGCGGCTACCTGGTTCTAGGTGCCCGACGGCGACCATTACCGACAATTGCGCCCTGACCTGTTCGAAAAGGGGAATGGCCGTTTCAGCATCAAGGCGTAGGACCATCTGTTTGTGACGCCCGGTCTGCTGGGTCGAGTAGACAGGGTCGGTCAGGTCGACGATGGAAGGAGACCGCATGATATGGATAATGTATCAATACAAAGAACACTTTTCTGTCAGATAAGGGCCAGATACTTGCATAGATCACTGATACATAGAACTGTTGTATCAGTTGATTTCCGATACTCGGAACGCCCCAGGAGGGTGCAAGAGAGATGAGAGAGGATTACACCCATGAAGTTGGTTACAGCGGTAATCAAGCCTTTCAAGTTGGACGAAGTGAAAGATGCCCTATCTGCACTAGGCGTGCAGGGAATGACTGTCAGCGAGGTCCAAGGCTTCGGCCGCCAAGGTGGCCACAGCGAGACCTACCGTGGAACCGAGTACAAGGTGCTCTTTACCCCTAAGACCCGCGTTGAGGTTGTGGTTAGCGACGATGCTGCTGCCGGTGTGGTCGAGGGGATTGTCTCGGCTGCCCGTACCGAGAAGATCGGTGATGGCAAGGTCTGGGTGACAGACGTCGGAAACCTGGTCCGGATCCGTACAGGGGAGCGCGACAACGACGCCATCTGAGGGCGAATCCAACCAGAGCATTGCCATTCCGAGAAGGTACGGTCTGGCCTGACTGACAACCAGATAGGAGAACCAGATGGCAGCCGTGACCATCTTTCACAACCCGCATTGAAACTCGTCCACGAAGGCCTTGGCGGTCGCCGAGGAGTTGGGTGTGGAAGTAGATGTCGTCCTCTACATGAAGGAGCCTCCCGATGGGGCACTTCTGCGGCGAATGGCCGCAGGCATGGACGGTCCCGTTGAGGATCTGGTCCGCAAGGACTCACAGTTCAAGAAATTGGAACTTGTCTCCGAGGACTATGTCGATAATCTCGATGCCGTTGTCGAGTTGTTAGGGCAGCGCAAGGCGCTCATGCAGCGACCACTTCTGGTTCGAGGAGACTTGGCCTCTGAAGGTCCACTTGAGGCATGTGTGGGACGACCAAGAGAGAAACTCTACGAATTTCTCGGAGCTTGATTTCCTGGGAACAGGCTCCAGAGAGTGGTGGGTGTCCGACTACAGAACCGCCGAGGTGACCGCGTCGGCTTGCAGAGGGACGTCACCGCTATCGAACTAGCTTGTGTGCAAAGGTCGTGGGTGGAGTGGTAAGGGCCGCCTTCTCATAGAAGGGGAGCGTCTACTACGGTCCGTTAAGCCACTCAGCAGACAGGGGGAACGATGTTCGCAGCGATTCTGGAGACGGTACCGACAGACCGGCTGGTGCTGAGAGACGATGTGACTCTTCGCGACATCGCCCCCGGCGATGTGAAGGTGAAGATTTCTCACAGCGGGGTATGCCACTCGGACCTGTCGGCTATGAACGGAACGATTCCGCAGCCTCCACCCAGTGTTCTCGGTCATGAAGGCTCCGGAGTGGTACAAGACGTCGGAGATGGTGTCACGCACGTGGCCCCGGGCGACCACGTGATCATCGCCTTTTCGCCCCCGTGCGGCACTTGCCCCTACTGCACGGGCCGCCACCAGCCGAACCTGTGTCTTAACGGCTTCCTGGCGATGGGTGCAGCACCACAGTTCCGGCGTGGTGATGAGGTCCTCGGGGCCATGACCGGTTGCGGTACCTTCGCCGAGGAGACGATCGTCCCTGGAATTGCGGTCGTCGGTGTTGAAAAGGACATTCCGCTCGATGTGGCTGCCCTCGTAGGGTGCGGGGTGACCACTGGAGTCGGTGCGGCGATTAACACAGCGAAGGTGACTCCCGGTTCGTCGGTGCTGGTCATAGGAGCGGGCGGCGTTGGTGTCGCTGCTATCCAGGGTGCCCGTATAGCCGGTGCCGCCGAGATAGTCGCCGTCGACTTGCACGAGGGCAAGCTAAACAGGGCCAAGGCATTTGGTGCCACCCACGGTGTCTTGCCAGATGACCTCCCCGGAGCAATGGCAGAAGTTACTGGGGGGGAGGGCTTTGACTACACGTTGGAGTGCATCGGCATGCCCACGACCATGAGGCAGGCGTTCGACCTAACTCGCCGGGGTGGAACCTGCTGCATCGTCGGTGTCGGCCGGGCCGAGGAGACATTTGAACTATCGGCCTTCGAGATGTTCTTTTCGGAGAAGAACCTAATCGGGTCTATGTATGGCAGCGCCGATGTCAGGACCGACTTCAACCGGTTCCTGCGCCTCTACAAGTCGGGTCAGCTGGACCTCGAGGGCATGATTTCCCGACGGATCAGATTGGACGAGGTGAATGAGGCCCTCGGTGCGTTGGGTGACGCCGACGTGATTCGCCAGGTGATTGACTTCTGAGGATCCCCGAGAAAGGGCGTATAACCGTGCGCATCGTCATCGACTACGACCTCTGCGAGAGCAATGCCATCTGCATGCAAATAGCACCTGACGTGTTCGAAGTACGCGATGACGACTTTCTCTACCTGCTCGATGAGATGCCTGGTGAGGAGAACCGCGAGGTGATGGAGGCGGCGGTCCGGCGATGCCCCAAGCAGGCGATCAGGATCGAGAGCTAGATCGGCCAGGGTCGGTTGCTTATTCGCACCGGCCAGGAGGTCACGAGAGGTTCAAGAGATGCCAGTGGGTACTCGGTGAAGGTGATGGGGTTCTCGTTTGCAGGCCTGTGGTCTGTGGAGATCCGTTCCCTAGCGGTGTCCTTGTTGCTTCTGGCTACGGCGTGCACCGCTATCGAACCTGCTGGAATCGATGTGGAAGCTGTTGAGCGGGCCGTCCCGCTGGCGCTGCTCCCCGACCATCCAGACCTGGTGTCAGAGGTGGCATGCCCCCTGTTGGGATCCGAAGGCCTTGGTCCGGTGCCATGCACGGCGGTCATCGCCGGATTATCTGTTCCGCTTGTCATCTCGAGGCCTGATACAGACGGCCGAGTGCATATCAAGTCGCCTGTGGAAGTGGTCAGAGCAGTCGAAGTCGCATCCGAAGCAAAAGTTCGCCTTGACAGTGATCTGGGTGTCGACAACGCGGCGACATGCGAGCCGGCTTTGCGGGTCTCGCGTGCAGGCCAGGCGTTCGCGTGCACGGTGACAGAGCAGAATGGTCGTATCCACCACCTGACAGCGGTGTTGGTTGACGGGGCTGGGTCGTTCCGGTTGGATCCGAGATGATTCGGCACGAACCTGGTTGTCCGGGAAGTGGACATGGGTCTGATTGCTCACCAGTTGAGGACATGTCATCGACGGCACCATCCAAAGAGGAAGCGACAATGGCAGCATCGGTGCTAGGAGGCTTATTAGTGGCCGACATCCAGTGGAGCAGAATATGAATCCGTCGAGTGGGTCGGTGAGTATGAAAAGCGAGAAGAGGATGAGGGGAGACCGTGCCATCGACGTGGTCGGCGTGGGTAACGCAATCGTTGACGTCTTGGCATCTGTGGAGGATGCCTTTATCGATGAGCATGGCCTGACCAAGGGGGCTATGACCCTCGTGGATTCAGATCGTGCCAGCTTCCTACAAGGGGTGATGCCACCGGGGATCGAGGCCTCGGGAGGCTCAGCTGCGAACACCGTAGTCGGGGTGGCTGCCTTCGGCGGCCGGGCCGCGTACATAGGCAAGGTGGCAGACGATGATCTGGGCGAGGTGTTCAGGCGCGATCTGCAGGCGGTTGGTGTCAGGTTTGACATTCCTGGAGCCAGGGCCCTCGATGGTCATGCAACTGCTCGCTGCCTGATCCAGGTCACTGCAGATGCCCAGCGCACAATGAACACATACCTTGGGATCTCTGCATACCTTGGAACCGATTCGATCGATGCAGACCTAGTCTCTCTGGCGTCATACCTGTATTGCGAGGGCTACCTATGGGACAGGGAAGAAGCCAAAGATGCCATCCGGTACGCAATGGATGTATCAAGAGCAGCGGGCAGGACGGTCTCACTGACACTCTCAGATGAACTGTGCGTGGACCGCCACCGTGAGGAGTGGCTGGAGTTGATGGCCGACAAGGTCGATGTGCTCTTCGGTAACGCTAGTGAACTGTGTTCCCTGTATGAGGTCGACACACTCGAGGCTGCAGCCGATGCCGTGTCCGAGCAGGTCGAGCTGGCCTTCGTGACCATGGGCCCGCGTGGATCGATAGTTGTAGCTGGTAGAGACCGGGTGCAAGTCGAGGCCGATGAACTAGGTGCCGTGGTCGATACCACTGGTGCTGGTGACCTGTATGCCTCAGGAGTCCTGTTCGGGCTCAGTCAAGGCGCCTCTTTGGACCATGCGGCACGTCTTGGCAGCATCGCTGCTGCTGAGGTGATTAGCCACATGGGAGCCCGACCCGAGGCCGACCTTGTCAAGGTGGCACGGTCCCTCTTGGAGTAGCGCAGGGCAGAATACCTGCCCGCATCGAACACCGTTTCCCACTCGGGCTAGCGTCGCGGACTATGAGTGACTCCTACACATGCTTTGAAACTGTCATCTCGGATGGCATTGCAACTATCACGTTGAACCGTCCCGACAAGTTGAACACCATGACACCGGCATTTTGGAGCGAACTTCCCCGTCTTGTCCGTCAGGTAGACGCCACGGGAGAGGCACGTGTAGTCGTACTGGCCTCAACCGGTCGCCACTTCAGTGCGGGCATGGACTTGGCCGTGTTCGGACAGGCTGGCGGAGATGATGGTGCGGAGATCGGCAGGCTTAGAGCGAACCTGCGGTCCAACATTCTTCACCTCCAGGACACGTTCACGGCGATAGAGAAGGCCCGAATGCCTGTACTGGCAGCTATCCAAGGAGGCTGTATTGGCGGAGCGATCGACATGGTCACGGCCTGTGACATGAGGTACGCGACCGAAGATGCCTTCTTTTGCATCCAGGAGATCAACATCGGCATGACCGCCGACGTGGGCACCCTGCAGCGGCTGCCCAAGCTTGTTCCCGAGGGTGTATGCCGCGAGTTGGCCTACACGGGCCGTCGCATGCCCGCAGAGGAGGCGAGAGCGGTTGGCCTTGTCAACGAGGTCTTCTCCGACCATGAGGCCCTCTTGGAGGGGGTGCAGGCCGTGGCTGCCGAGATCGCCTCCCGGTCACCGCTGGCGGTCTGGGGCTCCAAGGAAATGATCACCTATGCGAGGGATCACTCCACTGTCGACTCCTTGGATCACATTGCCACCTGGCAGGCGGGGATGTTTCAGCCAGCCGACATGCTCGAGGCGTTTGGCGCCAAGGCTGAGGACAGGCCAACCCAGTTCGACGACCTTTTGCCCTTCGAGGGTGGTGTCTCCGACGGAGTCTGAGCATTCGGGAGGTTCAGACGGCTGGCGTGTCCGTCGACCCATCAGCACTGGCCTGGCCCAACCTGAGATCACCCAGTCGGACAAGGGCACTGGCAATCCATCCACCCAGACTGGCAAAGTGGTCGTCCATCGCAGCACCATCCTCGAGGGTCGTCTCGTCCAGTTCGTAGGTTCCTTCAAACGTAACGTCCAATGCCCAGGAGGGGTTCTCCAGTTCGTCGTAGATGGTTTCGACTGTCGTTCCTGACCTTTCCAGTTCAAGTTCACCGAGGGACGGTGGTTCGGGTGGGAGGGAGGCCATGACATCAAGTGGGCTAGGAGCCAACTCCAGTTGCTGCAGTCGGAGCACAATCTCAACAGTGATCTCGGGTGGTTCGGCTAACTCACCCTCGAGATACCAGTTGCGATACGAGGTCTGTGACCACGTGGGCCATTCAAGCGTCAGGTCACAGCGCACTCGTGGTGGGTCACCCTCTCCGGGCATGGAGTAGGAGGTGACCCAGGTGAGGTCACCAAGGAGGACATCGGTTTGCAGCCTCTCCTCGAGGGTCTGGCGCTCAAGGCGTGCTGACTCAAGTGCCTCCCGGAGGGAGCCGATGGCATCGGAAAACACGTGGTCCAACATGAGGACATCAGGTTATCCAGTTGATATCAGTTGGCTAGAGGTACGGGTGTGGCTGGCCGGTAGGGCAGACTCTCCATCCATGCGAAGGGCACTACCACAGCAATGAAACAGGGAGTTGCTGCAAGGGTGGCCCTCGCTTCCCAAGGCTTTTGTGATCCATCTCCTTCGGGACGGATAGATGTGCGCCACTTCCGGCGTGTCTTGGGCCGCCTGGCCCTGTTGCAACTCGATTCAGTCCAGACGGTGTGCCGCTCGCACTACCTACCTATCTACAGCCGACTCGGTAGCTACGACAGGGACCACCTTGACGACTGGCTATGGAACTCGGGCGAAATGTTCGAGACCTGGGCGCACGAGGCCTCAATTCTACCAGTCTGGATGGAGCCGGCACTGCGGTGGCGAAAGAGGCGTGCCGCCGAAGGAGACACATGGCCAGGTTTGCATGCCATGGCCACCCGGCAAGCAAAGTACGTGGATGCAGTGATAGCCGAGGTTGAGGAGCATGGACCGATCAGGGCCGCAGACCTGAGCGATCCAAGACCAAGGTCGGGCGATTGGTGGAACGGCCGCTCAGACGGTAAGCGGGCGCTGGACTGGCTCTTTCGGATCGGCATGGTCGGGAGTCGACGGCTTGGAAACTTTGAGCGGACCTATGAACCTTTGAACAGGCTGGTGCCAGCTCAGGTCCTGGCTAAGCCAGCCCCGCCCGACGAGGCAGCGCAACGGGATCTCTTGGAGGTGGCCGGACGCTGTCAGGGGATCGGTACGGCAGGGGACTTGGCCGACTATTTCCGCATTGGGATCTCTGAAGCCCGTCCGAGGTTGGCGGAATTGGTCGAACATGGACGCCTTCTTGCCGTTCAGGTGGAAGGTTGGCGGGAACCCGCCTTCATCCATCCGGAGTCACCACGACCGAGGAAAGTGGCGGCCAGAGCCCTCCTCTCTCCTTTTGATCCCGTCGTCTGGTACCGCCCTAGGGCCGAGCGGCTATTCGGGTTCCGGTACCGGATCGAGATCTACGTTCCGGCGGGCAAGCGGGAATACGGCTACTACGTCATGCCATTTCTACTCGGACAGGATCTGGTCGGACGGGTAGACCTCAAGGCTGATCGGTCAGAGGGTGTTTTGAGGGCACGCGGGGTGTTTGCCGAGGATGGCACTGACCACTGCCACGTAGCAACCGAGTTGTCAGCAGAGCTGGATCGACTAGCGACCTTCCTGGGTCTTGAGGGAGTGAAGGTCGGTAGACGGGGGAACTTGGCTGCTGTCCTGCGGTCAGTTCGTCATTGACCGACTAGGTACGGGCCCTTCGCCAAGTGGCGTAGCGGCTCGCTTGGCCTAGTGCGGCTACAGCTCGGTCGGCAGATGTGTAACAGAGGCGTCCAGCCCCACGTACAGCAGCAACCATCGGGTTGTCAGGCCTAGCGGTTGCTAGCTCGGAGGCGACCAGGATCGGCTTGGAGTAGGTCGATGAGGCTTCGACAGCTGCTGTTGCATACAAGTGCTCCTGGCGCTCGTGGAAGTCCACGATTCGCTCCAGTCCGTGTTCCGGGTAGAAGGGCCCGTTTCGAGTCAAAGAGGCTGTGTTGCCCTGGATTCCAAGGCCCAACTGGAGAATAGAGTCGACATCGGGGTGGCTGGCCACGAGGTGCAACAATTCGGGGATGGTTTCACGGGTTTCTCCGCCGGCTAGGTCCACAGGATTGTTCCTGCTCCAGCGAGGCGGGAGCATGTCATCGATTGTGGCAAACAGATCCTCAGGAAGGGTGCTGAGTTCCAAGTCGGGATGTGCAGTGACGGCATCAGCGGCCACGACGCCCCAGCCTCCGGCAGTGGTCAGTATCACTACCTGGTTTCCCTGTGGCAATGGCTGGGTTGCAAGAGTGGCAGCCACATCAAAGGCGGCCTCGATGCTAGGTGAGCGGAGCAGGCCAGCCTGACGTGCCATACCGGAGAAGATGCGGTCATCACTAGCTAGTGAGCCTGTGTGCGATGCTGCAGCCCGCTGTCCCCCCGAGGTGGTCCCGCCCTTTATTACGACCACCGGCATCTTGAGGCTCACCTGTCTGACACGTTCAAAGAAATCCCGGCCATCGGATAAACCCTCGACGTAACAGAGGGCTACGTCGGTCTCCGGATCGTCTGCAAACCATTCCAGGTAGTCGACAAGGCCTGTTGCGGCAGCGTTGCCTGCCGAGACCGCCCGGCTGATACCGATGCCGGTCTGCTCGGCCAGGTTGAGAAATGCCGACACCAGGTTGCCCGACTGGGAGGCCACGCCAATACGCCCGCGAGGAGGCCAGGGAGCGACTATCTGGGCACACAGGCCCACAGGCGTCGAAATCACCCCCTGACCGTTGGGACCTGCCAGTATCAGGCCAAGCTCGTTCGCCAGAGAGGTCAGACGTGCTTCAGCGGCCATTCCCTCGGGGCCAGACTCCGAGTAGCCACCTGCAGCCACGAAAATGGCCCTGACTCCCTTTTGCGCCGCTGAGACCAAGATCTCCTCATTTGCAGACACCGGTGTACAGATGATGAGCAGGTCAGCGCTTCCGTCCGGTACTTCATCGACTGAGGCCAGTACTGGGCGGTCCAGGACCGTACCCGCCTCACGGCCGACGGCGAAGACAGAGCCCTCGTAACCACAGGTGAGGATGTTGTGTAGTGCCACGAAACCAAACTTTCCAGGATGGCTGGAGACGCCGGTGATGATCACGCCACGGGGCTCGAACAGGGCGGCGAGGTCTATGGCCATCAGTCGAAATCCACCAGTTCCACAAGTGCATCAACTGCGACGGGGCGGCCGCCGGAGATGATGATTGGGTTCAAGTCGATGGACTTGATCGTCTGGTCCCGAGCCAGTGAACCCAGTGCACAGAGGGCATCTACGAGAGCTTCACGGTCCAGCTCTGGTTCTCCACGAGATGGACCAAGGACCGCCTGAGTTTCCAGGGAATCGACCAGGTCATGTGCGTCGACCCGATCGAGGGGTACAAGGCGGAATGCCACATCAGCCAACGCTTCGGCCAGCACGCCACCAATGCCCAGCATCACGCAGGGTCCGAAGCTGTCATCTCTTACAAGCCCGGCGATCAGTTCCCTGTTTCCACTGATCATCGTGGAAATGAGGAGTTCGACTTCACCGTCGCCAGGCGTAGCCGCGGCCAACAGTTCTCTTGCGGTGACTTCAACCTCGCTGGAACCAGCAAGGCCCAGCCGCACGAGGCCACGTTCGGTCTTGTGGGTGATTCCAGGACCGCAAAGTTTGACAGCTACGGGAAAGCCCATGCGGGCTGCCTCATCAGCGGCGGCAACCGGATCAGTAGCAACTGACCATCTCGAGACGACCACGCCGGCATCGGCGACGACGCCACGTGATTCGGACTCTGAGAGGGTGCCCACGTAGAACCGGTGTCAGCTTGTGATGGCCGCGTAGCCGGGCTTGATCACCGCGTTGATGATTTCAAGGCGTTGATCGAAGGGAAGGAAAGCGCTCTTCATTGCGTTGATTGTCAGCCACCTGAAGTCATCGAGGCCCCAGCCGAAGGCATTATTTAGGTCTGCCATTTCAGATGTCATGGAGACATTGCTCATTAGGCGGTTATCGGTGTTGACCGTGACCCTAAATCCGAGATCGCGTAGAATCCCGATTGGATGGTCGGCGATGCTCTCGACTGCACCAGTGTGGACATTGGAGGTGGGGCAGAGTTCTAACGGTATCCGTCGGTCCCGGATAAAGGCCGCTAGGCGCCCGAGTTCCGCATTGTCACCTTTCAGGTCAATGTCGTCGATGATCCTCACACCATGGCCCAGACGCTCTGCACCACAGAATTGAACCGCCTCCCAGATGGAGGCCAAGCCGAATGCCTCACCGGCGTGGATCGTGACATGGAAGTTCTCACGTTGGAGGTACTGGAACGCTTCTAGGTGCATGGTCGGCGGAAAGCCAGCTTCGCGCCCGGCGATGTCAAAGCCGACAACTCCCCGGTCCCTGAAGCGGACCGCTGCCTCTGCGACGCCCACAGAGTCGGTGTCGGTTCGCATGGCAGTGATCAGAGTCCGTACCGTCAGCGGTGTACCAGAGGAACCTTCTCTAAATCCAGCCAGTACAGCCTCGATCACCTCGTCTACCACGAGGCTTGCAGCGGTCAGGAGCGTCGGTGCGAATCTGACCTCGGCATAGACACAGCCGTCGGCAGCTAGGTCCTGTGCACACTCTGATGCCACACGGTGGCAGGCATCAGCTGTCTGCATGACGCCGACAGTGTGCGCGAAGGTCTCCAGGTAAAGGCCCAGGTCGCGCTGGGAGGCTCCTCGGCGGAACCACTTTGCCAGATCATCACCGTCGTTGCTGGGAAGATGGCGGTAACCCTGTTGCTCGGCCAGGTCCAGAATGGTTGCAGGGCGGAGTCCCCCGTCCAGATGGTCATGGAGGAGTACCTTGGGTGCCTGACGGATCCTGTCAAGGTCAATCTGCATGTTGCAGCCTAACCTTGGTGGCTAGCAGGAATTCAGGTAAAGCCGCGCAAGGGAAGGCTAGGACCTCTCTGTAACCAGTTGTCCTCGAGGTAGTCAGCGGTACCGTCGATTACGTGCAGCGTGTAGGCGAGCCGGGGGTTCTTGGACGTGTTGGGTGCACTCCAGTGGGGGAGCAGTCCCGAAAATGCGATAAGGGTGCCAGCATTGACCTCAACGGGTACGAGGCTGTCAATGTCGTAGGGAACAGGGTTGATCACGTCTGTGGTCGTACCGGTTCCATCAAGGCGGAAGCGCGTACGTGCCGGCTGGTGGTGCCCTCCTGGTACCACCCACAGACAGCCGTTGTCGACTGTCGCATCATCAAGGGCAAACCAGAGACCTGCCACTGTTTGGGGCTCGGTCCACAGGAAGCTGTGGTCACAGTGGCAGATTACCTCTCCGCCGATATGGGGAGGTTTGAAGATCACCATTGATTGCAGTAGCAGAGGTTCGGTGAACCCTAGATCTGATACCAGTTCAGCCAGTTCGAGAGTTCGCGAGAACCGGTCAAATACTGGGTCCAGGTCGTGCATGGCGTGCCCCAACTTGTTGAGCGCACGGTTCATGGGCACCTGTAGGTTTCCATCGGCGTCGAATGCTCCATCCTCAAAGAACGCCCGGATCAAATCGCCGGAACTTAGGAAGTAGTGCTCTTGGGCGTGGGTTTGTTCTGTAGTCGAGAAAACGGTTGCTGCTTCTTCTGATGATGCTGCGAAGCCCGCGACTAGTTCACTGATTCGATCTCTCAGGGTGGCGACCTCGCTTTCAGGAACGAACCCGGGAAGTACAACGAAGCCTTCTCTGCTCCATGAGGCAAGCTGTTCGACTGACAGCGGCACTTTCGGCTACTCCTGGCCTTTCCGGTAGCGCATTCCGTCTGCGGCAGGCATGCGTAAACGTCCGGTGGCAAAGACCAGAACTAGGAGGGTGGCAATGTGAGGTGTCACTGGCGGCAACTCGCCCATGACACTGTCCGTTACTGAGTACCACCAGAGAATCAGTGCTGATATGAGGAGTAAGACGATGCTTCCTGCAGGCTGGCGTCGTCGGAGGGACCAGAGTGCAGCAAGTCCAACAGCTACGCCAGCTAGCAGCAAGAGGGCGTGGACAGCCGTTCGGTCTCGTAACTGCAGGGCATCAGCGAAGCCAAACAGGATTGATCCCAGAAAAGCACCGAGCGGGCGCCAGTTGCCGAAGATGACTGTTGCCAAGCCAATGAAGCCGCGACCCTGAGTTTGAGACTCGCGGTAGATGCCGGTCTGTTCAATGGCGATGAAGGCTCCGCCGAACCCGGCCAGACCTCCACTGATGACCACAGCTGCATACTTCATTCGATAAACGTTCACTCCAAGGCTGTCAGCGGCTACAGGGTGTTCGCCACAGGCTCTAACACGTAAGCCGAATGGCGTGCGCCACAGGATGAATACTGTTGCTGGTACCAGGGCCAGAGCCAGGAGAGTGGCCCAGGAAACGTTCGAGGTGGCACCTGACAGCACTTTGAAGAGATCAGAGACTAGGAACCAACCACGGTTTGAAATCCAGTCGAAGAGGTCTGGGCTGGACCATCCGAAGAGATCTCCACCGGAGAGGAATGGGACGTCAGCGTGTCCGACACTTTCCACTCGTGGTGACTGCGTGATTCCTCCACCCGACTGCGTGGCGAAGATCTCGCGGGAGAGAAACCTGGTGATTCCTGGAGCCAAGATGTTGATTGCTACACCGGAGATGATGTGGTCGACGCCAAAACCCACCGTTGCAACAGCGTGCAGTAGACCACCGGCGGCACCACCGGTGATACCGATGAGTATTCCCCACCACGGCCCGAATTCAAGTGCTCCCCATGCTCCGAACCAGGTTCCTAGAATCATCATTCCTTCTAGGCCGATGTTTACGACCCCGGCTCGTTCAGCCCATATTCCGCCAAGGCCAGCCAGAAGTATTGGCACGGCTCGTCTCAGCGTTGAGCCGGCTGTGCCGGCAGAGATCAAGTCGGTGGTTTCAGGGCGCGCCAACTCCTGGACGATGGAGAGAACTAGGACAAGCCCCAGAACAGCGATAGTCCATCGCAGAACACGAGACTCTCGGAGGGGAACGGCATTCACTGTCCGGTCTCCGCGGTTTCCTTGATGGCAGCGGCTGGCTCGACGGTCGCGGAAGCGGTATCGCGCGCTTCCAGAGTTCGTCGAATTCGACTAACGACCTCGTAAGCGACAACGGCTGAAAGGACCACAACGCCTTGGAGGATTGAGACAATCTCACGGGGAGCATCGCCACGGACGTCCAAGATAGGAGCAGCACTGTCCAACCATCCAAAGAAGAGGGCGCCAATAGCAATTCCAGCTGGGTGGTTCCGTCCGATTAGAGCCACAGCTATTCCGGCGAAGCCAAGGCCCTTTGTGAAAGAGAGGTCGTATTTGAAGTCCTGCCCGAGGATTTCCGGCATACCGATCAGGCCAGCAACTGCTCCGGATAGGAGCATCGCTTTGACCACGGTAGCTTTCGGGTCCACCCCTGATGCCTCAGCTGCAAACGGGTTGAGTCCGGTTATGCGGAGGTCATAGCCGGACCGCGTTCGGGTCAGGTAGAGGTGGAAAACAACGCCGACAATGACGGCGATAATCAAAAAGCCATCTAGTTCTCGACCACCCTTGATGTCGCGGGTGAAGGTCTGGAGGAAGTCATTCAAGTTGGGGAAGCGGCCCGACTCGGCGATTTCTCGGGTTTTCAGATTAAGGGTTGTGTCGTCGGGATCGGCCAGCCAGGTCCTCATCAGGTAGCCGACCATGGACAGGGCAATGGCATTAAGCATGATCGTTGAGATCACCTCGTGCACACCCCGGGTCACCTTGAGGTATCCGGCCACCCCGGAAAACATTGAGCCAACCGCAATGGCTACCACCATGATCAACAAGACATGCATTGGAGCCGGCAGGCTGACTGCAGCCCCAGCGGAGGCAGCTAGCAAGGCGGCGATGGTGTACTGGCCCTCTACGCCGATGTTGAACAGGTTCATCCTGAAGCCGATCGCCACTGCAATCCCGGCCAGGTAGAGGGGAGTCGCTCGATTGCTGGTTTCGATCAGGGTTTCAAGCCTGATGCCGAAGGAAAGCATCTCGGACCAAGCCTCGAGAGGGTTGGTCCCCACGGTGATCAACACCACCGAAGAGATAAGTATTGAGAAGACGAAGGCTGATACCGGAGCGGCCAGTGCCATGAGGATGCGGCTCCCCTTCACCGTCCCATCTCCTCATCGGTTATGGCCGCACCAGTCATGTGGCTGCCCAGGAGACGTGGGGTAGTGGTCGCTGGATCCAGGTCGGCGACGATTCGTCCACCCAACATCACCAGTAGTCGGTCAGCGAGGCCGATCAACTCGTGCAGGTCGGCTGATACGAGGAGAATGGAGAGAAGACCCTCAGCACTAACCCTGCGGAACTCCTCCCAAACTGCAGCCTGTGCGCCTACATCGATTCCCCTCGTCGGGTGGGCTGCTATGAGAAGTCGTGGTTGGGCTGCCACTTCGCGTCCGATGACCAGTTTTTGTTGGTTGCCGCCCGAGAGGGCTCGAGCAGTTGTGTCGATTCCAGGTGTTCTGACATCAAATTGTTCGACTATTGCCCTGGTTGCAGTCCTAGCACCAGACCTGTCGATAAGAGCACCCTTGGCGAAGGGTTCAACCGTTTGGTGGCCGAGCATGGCGTTTTCCCAGATCGGAGCATCAAGTAGCAGTCCGCGTCTGTGGCGGTCTTCGGGTACGTAGCCAATGCCGGCCTCACGACGGCGTCTGACGGACCAGTCACTGATGTCTTCGCTGTCAAAGATGATTGAACCACCGGTGAGTTGACGTAGTCCCAAGATGGCCTCAACCAGCTCGCCTTGTCCATTTCCCTCCACCCCCGCGATTCCCAGAATCTCTCCCCGGTGGATGGTCAGATCGATTTCTTTGAGGGCATCCCTTTCGTCGTCGTCGGAAACTGTTACCCCACGTAGGGTCAAGGTCTCCCATTCGTCTATCTCATGTACAGCACTGGCTGGTGAGGGCAAGTCACCACCGATCATCAACTCGGCCAGTTCCTGGGCAGTCACCGCATTGGCATCGACAGTTGCCACTGTCCGGCCCGCTCTGAGCACAGTAATGGTGTCAGCGATTGCCAGTACCTCTGCAAGTTTGTGATTAATGAAAATGATCGTGTGTCCCTGCGCCTTCAACTCCCGGAGGTTGCGGAACAGTTCCTCTACTTCTTGAGGAACAAGGACGGCGGTCGGTTCATCAAGAATGAGGATCTTGGCTCCGCGGTAGAGGACCTTGATGATCTCAACCCGCTGGCGCTCTCCGACCTCTAGCGTCTCGACCATGTCGTCCGGGTGGAGGTCGAGACCGTAGGAAGCACCGAGTTGTTCAAGGCTTGCCCTAGCAGCCTCGCGGTCGATGGTGCCCCTGTGGCGGGGTTCAGCGCCCAGCACAACATTTTCTAGGACCGTCAAGTTGTCGGCCAACATGAAGTGTTGGTGCACCATTCCGATACCACGACTTATTGCATCGCTAGGTGAGGAGAAGTTGACCACCTCGCCGTCGACGGCCATCTGTCCCTCATCGGGCTTGAGCATGCCGTAGAGGATCTTCATCAGGGTCGATTTGCCAGCACCGTTCTCACCGACCACAGCGTGGATGTCACCACTAGTGACCCTGATGTGTACATCGTCATTGGCGACAACGCCGGGGAACCGTTTGGTGATCCCGGTTAGTTCAACTGCTGTGGTTGCGGGCATGAGGCCTTCGGAAGAGGGGGGTCGGCTATCTCAGTAGAGGATCTTGTTGAAGAAAGTGCGTGTTCGTTCGTTGCTTGGATTGGAGAAGATCTCCTCAGGGGGTCCAGACTCAACGATCTCACCCTCGTCAATGAACACGAGGCGGTCCCCAGCAGCCCGGGCGAAGCCCATCTCGTGGGACACCACGACCATCGTCATGCCCCCTGCCGCCAACTCCAACATTACGTCTAGGACCTCCTTGACCATTTCTGGATCAAGTGCTGAGGTGGGTTCGTCAAAGAGCATTACGCGGGGTTCCATTGCTAGTGACCTAGCGATCGCAACTCTCTGCTGTTGGCCGCCGGACAACTGTCGAGGGTAGGAATCGGCTTTCTCAGGAATCCCGACGCGGGTTAGTTGACGAATGGCCATCTCCTCAGCTTCTGACTTGTTGCGGCCTCGTACCTTGCGCTGGGCCAACGTGATGTTCTCCATGACAGTCAAGTGGGGGAACAGGTTGAACTGTTGGAAAACCATGCCGACTTCGGCACGAACATGATCGATGTTCGTAGATGGGTCGGTCAGTTCGTATCCGTCAACCTCGACTGACCCCTCTGTGGGGATCTCAAGCAGGTTGATGCAGCGCAGAATCGTAGACTTGCCCGAACCACTGGGTCCGATGATCACGACCACTTCGCCCTCTGCAACATGGAGGTTGACGTTGGACACGGCGTGGATTGTCCGGTCGAAAGTCTTTGTTAGCCCATGGATCTTGATCACCTCACCGCTCCCCCTTGCGATCGCGAGTCATGCGCCGCTCAAGTACTCCGAGGAGGAGCGAGAGGCTTAGGGTCAGGATCAGGTAGATGAATGAGACCACAAAATAGCCCTCGCGGAACTTGAAAGTACTGGCGGAGAACTGTCGTCCCCTCTGGGTAATTTCCAGCACTCCCAGCACAGACAGCAGGGAGGTGTCTTTGAGGATGGCTATGAAGTCATTTCCAAGTGGGGGGATGATCGCCCGCATGGCCTGTGGCAAGACGACATAGTTCATGGTCTGGCGCCCCGTGAGCCCCAGGGACCGGCCTGCTTCGGTCTGGCCAGGAGGAATCGACTGGATGCCTCCCCGGAAAATTTCGGCCATATAGGCGCCATAGATGAGTGCCAAGGTAATCGTGGCCCTCATTTGGAAGGAAAGCTTAAACTCCCAGTCGAACCAGGCTTGAAGTCTGCTGTTGATGAGGTCAGTCGTTTCGGGGACCAAGATAAGAGCGACTGTGAAGATAAGCGGCAGGATGGGGATACCCCGTATGAACTCCACGTAGGTCCGGGCGAGGTTGCGGGCAACTACGTTGCGGGAGAGTTGACCCATGCCAGCGATGAGACCGAGTACAAGGGCTATGGCAAAGGCCTGCAGGGTTGCTATGACGGTGACTTGGAGGCCGGGGAAAATTCGGTCCCAAGCCAGTTCGTAGTCATCTCTGGTGGCTATCTGCCAGGCCATCCAGATCAGAATCGCTGCGATCAGCGAACCCCACCAAGGGAAAGTGTCCCACCACGGTTGTTCGTCGCTAATCCGGTCAGATTTCTTCCTCTGACCTGTCTCGGATATCTGTTCCTGCATCAACGACCTTTCAAATGCCCGATGCCGCGGATGTGGACCATAACCGACCCTACGAACTGACAGTGTGGTCCGGTAGCTCTTAGCGAAAAAGGAAGCGGGCGGGGCCGAAGCCCCGCCCGCTTGTTAAATGGTTGTGGTCAGGGGGTCATCCGCCGACGAAGCAGGCGCCCTCGTAGACCTGGTCTTTGGTTACGTCTGACACGATCGGGCCGTCACCTAGCAGCACCGAACCAGTGGACCCGCCACCAGCA
>Ga0187827_10003118_pt1 | contig 21853 bp, 28 predicted proteins | sample ETNtaG_39_FD_167969 | JGI IMG/M metagenome (GOLD analysis project Ga0187827, IMG submission 167969) | Marine microbial and viral communities from oxygen minimum zone, Eastern Pacific Ocean - ETNP2014_SV_150_PacBio MetaG (Illumina Assembly) | ecosystem: Environmental > Aquatic > Marine > Hypoxic... | reverse complement strand
TACAGCCAATTCGCCTGGCTCGGTAACGGCAGTTCCGGCCGGTGAGCCTTCGCCGAGAAACAGGACCCAGAGGATGACCAACAGGATCGGGACTAGAACTACCGCGCTCGCCAGTCGCCGACGTACAACCGGCTGCATCACCACAATTCCCAATGATTCGACGTCAGTCGAGTCAACTCCCATAAATTACCCCGACATGTTCCTAGACACCCCAGTGGACCCTACGAAGGGAGCAACTGGCAAGACGAGGGCCACGGGAAGCACTCGCCCCACGGCGTAGGGAGTAGTGCGAAGGAACTATCTACCACGGCTCCCCTGTCATCGGGTTCTTGCCCGCGCTGATCCGCACCAGATAGCGACCTGGCCCCAAGAGTCGAATCTGTCCTGAACCGTGTCTTGCTCGCATGAACTCGAACGTGCCTAGGAAGACCTATTGGACAACCTCTTGGAACCGGACCGGTTGTGCAATCTTGTGCAATCCGCAACCGGTTAACAGGCCGGTGGATCTCGGAATGCCCAGTACCCTCAGGCAATCGGGTCGCTAGCTCATCGGGTAGAGCAGGGGACTTTTAATCCCAAGGTGCCGGGTTCGAGCCCCGGGCGACCCACTTTCAGCCAATCGGCTCTCCGGCCGGAACCTGCGTAGTCCTAATGCACCGGAAGTGAACGGACCTAGCGTGTCGAAGTCGGGCCGCCAGTTGCTCGTCGACAGGGAGGGCGCTGATCCTCTCCTTTTCAATTTCGTCGGCTCGGGTAGTTCCGTCTAGCCAGCCCAACGGACTAGTCATCGGCAGACGGGGTACCAGTCGGTTATGCAGACGCACCATCACCTCAGGCCAACGGGCCAGACTTGATGGAGCCCAGTCCGGATTCTCTAACAGGAACTCCATGTTCTGCTCCAGCAGCCTTCGGTTCAGGTCGCGTTCCTCCGCAGATGGCAGAAACGGTCCCGTTAGGTCAGCCATGAAAGAGTCTTACCCAACTAGCAGCTCATTCCCAGACAAAGTCACACGGGTTCACTTTCCTCTGAGCCAACACACGCCCGACGGCCTCATTCAGGCGACCAGGCAACAAGCGCCCATCCTCTAGAGCCGTCACCAATTCCAGAGCAACCGCCCCCAAATTGCTTACCGCACCCACAATCAGGAGATCGATTCCGGCTCGGAGAGAAAAAACTGCCGCCTCAGAGACCCCCAGCAAGTCAACGATGGCCCCCATGGACAGATCATCGGACAACACCAGTCCTTCAAAACCCAACTCACGGCGCAACAACCGCGTAACAGCGTCGTACGAGAGCGAGCTTGACACACCATCGGTCAGGCCGGGCACAGATAGATGGCCGACCATCACGGCGGTACCAGGTGGCAGGTACCTCCAGGGCACAAGGTCAACTGCCTTCAAGTCCTCAACTGTTGGCGTCACCGGGAGTTCCTCGTGACTATCTGCCGATGCCTGTCCGTGTCCGGGGAAGTGCTTTGCGACTGGCGTTAACCCTGCATCCAACACCCCATGGGCCACGGCAGAACCGAACGTAGCCACCAACAGGGGATTGTCCGAAAATGAGCGCGACCCGATTCCCGGCCCACTACCCACGTCGACCACGGGGGTCAGGTTCATTGTGAAGCCGAAACCAGTCATCGCCTCAGCATGCTCCCGCACAACACTACGAACGTCGCTTATTGAATAGCTGGCCATCTGCCGAGCCGACGGCATCTCGCCCAGCAGTCCATCGAGGCGCTGCACAGTTCCACCCTCCTCATCCACTGCCATTACGAGGGGCCCAGTCACCGATACCGCCTGAACCGAAGCAATCGAATCGCTCAATGCATCATTCACCGGCTTAACGATGACGGCACCACCAACAAGGCCCCGTCGAGCCAAGTCAGCAACGACCTCAAGGCCACCCTGGTCGACCACAGGCATCAGGACCTGACCGATCTGGATGGCCACCGGCATGGCAGCGATGCAGTCATCTGTGGTCAGTGGTGGCATCGGCAACGTCGTCGTAACCGGAGGTAGAGGCAACGGCGTCGTAACCGGAGGTAGAGGCAACGTCGTCGTAACCGGAGGTAGAGGCAACGTCGTCGTAACCGGAGGTAGAGGCAACGTCGTCGTAACCGGAGGTAGAGGCAACGTCGTCGTAACCGGCACCACAGTCGTTCCCCTGCCACACGAAACTGTGACCACCACGACTGTGGCCACCACGACTGCTGCCCACATCCTCCTCATCGCGCCAGTGCAGCACACCATGACCCAAAACAGGGACCGCGCTGACCCAACCCGTGCCCTGTCGTAACCTGAATAGCATGCGAGGTTGGCTAGCTGCCCTGATCGGAATCCTTTTTGTAGCCATCGTGCTACTCCTCGGAACCTGCAACCCCACCAGCCAGATCGCTGACACCACCCCCTCCACCACCAAGGCTGTGGTTGCCACCACGACACCGGTGGCCATAACAGCCCCGGTAACAACGGTCGCTGAACCTGCAGCTACAACAGCCTTCGATCCAGCCTCGATAGGCACCCTGCCTCCAATCCAAGATCTGGGCTTGCTGACCCTTGACTACCAATCAACGGTCAGCACCGTCGGTCTAGATGAGGTCATCTTCGGCATGACTGCCAACGCCGCGCAGCGGGCCGCTGGGACCAGGTTCACTCCAATCACACCAGTGGGCGAGTGCTATCTGGCTACACCCGACGATGCGCCCGCCGGCATCACGTTCTGGGTAGTCGGTGGAACCGTTGAACGCGTCGACATTGACACCAAAGAGATAACCACGCGTTCAGGTGCGGGGGTCGATAATACCGAAACTCGCATAATCGACATGTTCGGTGACCGCATCCAAACCTCACCCCTACCAGACGGTTCAGGAAACCTTCTCGCCTTCGTACCCCGCGATCAGAGCGACAAGATATTTCGGGTCATTTTCCAAAGTGATGGAGAAAAGATTGTCAAGTTCTGGGCGGGTCGGCTGCCTTGGGCTGAGGAACTCAATGGCTGTCCGGCTCAGTAACCCTCGGGCAGGTGGTTCTCGTAACTGGCGCATTCCACGAACACGGCCCCGAACCCGACGACCTCACCCCCATCTGATTCAAGATCCAGATTGCGCTCCCAGCGCACAGCTCCTGTGCTGATGGTGTTCTCGTGGACGTAGACATCCAGGGGTTCCTTTAAGGACGCCTCGTACCTAATGGAGTTACCCACGGTCATGCCAAGATATGGCTGACCCAAGAAGCCTTGTACCAGTGCCTCGACCCGTTCACCAGATTCAGAATCCTCGCCAACACCTACGGCGACCACATCACCCGCACCAGCTGCATAACAGGTGAAGACCAGATCGAATATCTCCACTCCAACCTGGACCCAGCCATTGGTTAGGGCGCTTGTTGTCGACGATGGCACCACATCCTCAATGTCGTCGGTCACATTGACTCCGCCACACGACATGACCACCACAAGCGCAATAGCCACCACGGTGCACCGAACGGTCTGCATCAGCTTGGAACCGAGACAAAGAACTCAAGCATTAGGCCATGATTGCACCGGACCTCTACGCCAACTGGCAACAAGCCCTCCACGTCCAACCCACCAGCACTCTCCACCACCACGACGACCTCCGATGGTCGGCTGAAAGTAGCTGTGCTTGCTAAGCACCAATCGGCCACGACACAGTCTTCAAAAGCTTCAACCAAGACGTCCGGTACCACCATGTTCAGGTCTGGCGTGACCCCCGACGGCGGCCAATGGCCTGTTTGCTCCCAGTTCCCCGGCCTCTCCGTTGCTGCAAGGCGAAGGCCGGCGGCCCTCAACCTCCGAATCAAGTCCCTGCCCTTGACCTCCTCAGCACCCATGGCGATTGCCTCAACGCGGGCCTGTGCCGTCACGTCATAGTGGTCTCCTTGAAACGACATGCGACGCAAGCCCAGTCGGACCGCAAAATCATGGAGCTCTGCAATGCTCTCATCGCTGACAAGATGTGCCCACTGACCGCCCCTCCAAGGCCAAATGGCCTCATCAACCAGAACAGTCATAATGACATGTTGCCCAGAACAGCATTTCGAACCTCAGGTCGGACGGTCCTAGCAAGTACCCCAATGGTCACCGCTGTCGTGACGCTGGGTGCCACACTGAAGCGATGACCCACGTAACGGGGAATGACACGGTCACTCTCAGGCTCCCACCCGATCCTGAGTTCGCTGAGATACCCCGTGTGGCCTTCGCCTCTTTGCTTCGCATCAACCGTATCGATCCGAGCGACGTAGGCGATCTCGGCGCCTCGATCAAAGAGACTGCAGGGAGCATCACTGGGGCCGGCCACAGCGTCGAAATCAACTTCCGCGTAACTGATGACGAGGTTCTCGTCAGGCTCAGCGGTGGTGGACAGACAGTGGACTTGTCTGCTCCCAGGGATTGACCTCACCCGGCAGTTCACCGTCCCGTTGAACCAAACCCGCCATCGCCTCTGTCGGAGTTGGGGAGGTCCTCCACCTCACAGAATCGGCAGTCCTCAACTCGCTGGATCACCAACTGGGCAATTCGTTCACCTACGACCACATCGAACGGCTCAGATGGATCCGTGTTCACGAGTAGAACTTTCAGCTCACCCCTGTAGCCGGAATCGATGAGGCCCGGAGTGTTCAAACAGGTCACTCCATGCCGAAGAGCCAAACCACTCCTGGGCTGAACAAACCCAGCAAAGCCCTCGGGTATCGCTATAGCAACACCAGTCGGGATAAGAGCCCTGCCACCACCCGGGGTGAGCGTTGCTGCCTCTGCTGCCACCAGATCAGCCCCGGCATCACCTTCCTTTGCGTACAGGGGAACAACGGAATTCTCGACAAGGCGAACAATGGGTATTTCCAACACGGCGGTGACCCTAGCCCGAGTCACCTGACACATTCTGATCCTAGAAAACCCAAGACGGGGTACTGGCACACGTGCTCGCAGAGACCGTCATAGGCTCATTGTCGTGCTTGCATGGATCGACTTAGAGATGACGGGACTGGACGCGGCTACCAACGTAATCATCGAAGTAGCCACACTCATCACCGACGACAACCTTGACCTGGTTGCTGAAGGCCCCGACATCGTCATCCACCAGCCCGTTGAGCTCATGGCCACAATGGGTGACTACGTAAGAGAAATGCACACTAGGAGTGGACTGCTTGACGCAATAGAAGCATCCACGACCAGCCATGATGAGGCTTCAGCAATGACTCTGACGTTCCTGCAAGAACACATTGCTGAACCAGCCACGGTTCCCCTGTGTGGCAACTCGATCGGTACCGACCGTCGCTTCCTGGCCAGGTGGATGCCCGAAATCGAATCCTTCCTCCATTACAGATCTATCGATGTGTCAACGATCAAGGAACTGGCTAGACGCTGGAAGCCTGAACTGCTCACCTCGGCACCACCGAAGGTCGGAGGACACCGCGCGATGGACGACATCAAAGAATCTCTTGAAGAACTCCGACACTATAAAAAGTACTTATTTCACCCTTCCTGACCTGCAGTTTTCCGATCGATCGGGTATCTCCGTTTATTCACTTGACCGCAACCACTTAATGGTGTTGAGTGGTCACTCGTCGTGGTTACCCATAGCATTGGATACCTGACCTGAAGGCCACATACCTTCCGACAGATCTGATAGCAGCAAAAAACCTAGAAAGCGGCAGACAGACCAAGACCATGAAGTTGATGAACCAGCACCGTCACGCCCAGCCGGCCGACGCGCCCGTGTTCTCTCTACGCGCCGTGAAGCCGGCCTATCCGGCCACCTTCACGGCCACATGGACCACGTATACCCATCTGTGCAAGAACGTGTTCTGGACCATTCACCAGCGGCCCCGGGGAGCAACCAGCTGATCAGCTGAAGTTCACCAAACCCCCGAGGCCGCCGGAAGATCCGGCGGCCTTTCTGGTTTTCCACCACCGACCCACCAACCCACTAATTGAATTCAACGAAACAGCAGTTTCTGAAAGGAAAGAAGGACCATGCAGGCACTCCAGTACGAACCGGAGGTATGGCGCAGCGATGCAGCGTGCTCGCGCCTCGGTGTTTCGCTGGACGTCTTCTTCTCAGAGGACCTCGGTGACATAGCTGCAGCCAAGCGCATCTGCGTTGAGTGTCCAGCATTGGCATCCTGTCTCGAAGGAGCCATAGCCCGTCGCGAACCGTGGGGCGTGTGGGGAGGTCAACTGTTCATGAACGGCAGGATGCTAGCCACCAAGCGACGCCGGGGACGGCCACCCAAAGTGCCTCGTCCCGAAGACCAGCTCCCCGTGGTGCCGATCCCGGCCCACCTCCAAGTCGGACTTAGGTCGGCCTGAACCTTCGGCATCCCCTCCCGAAGTCCGTGGTCAACCAACTGGTCGGCCCACGGGGAGCACAAGCCGCCCACCACGGGTCGGGGTGACGCCTCCGGCGATCCTCGACCCGTGGGCGCACCAAATAGGTGGGCCCCCGACTACCGTCAGTCCCGTGTCCAGGCTTTCCATCGCCCTGTTGCTCATGGCGTTGGCTTCCACTTCGTGTGGCGCCAAGCCCAGTCCGTCACTCACGAGGGACGGGGCACTGAACAGGCCCTTTGAACTACTCGACGGCAGAACTACCACCCTCTCAGAACTCCAAAGGGAAGATGGACGCCCGATCGTGGTCAACTTGTGGGCCACATGGTGTGCACCGTGCCTTGAGGAGATGCCCGACCTGGAAGCTGTGCATCAAGATCGCGGTGACGAAATCAGGTTCATTGGCCTCAACATCAGTGACTCACCTACTAGAGCTGCCCAGCGAGTCGAAGAGATCGGCATCACCTACCTGCTGGGCCGCGACCCCGACGGAGGCTTCGTCGCAGCCCTGGGCTCCGTCGGCCTCCCGGCCACTGCCTTCATTGACCAGTCAGGAGAACTTGTTCGCCTCCACCAGGGCCGACTCGACTACAACGGCCTCCAGATGGCTATCGACGAGCACCTGTCGTGACCACTAAGGGCAACAGGCTTCCCCAATGATCGACATCGGCATCGCTCTGCCGTTCACCCTCGGCATCGTTACCGCAGTGAACCCGTGTGGCTTTGCCATGCTGCCCACCTGGCTCGGGTACTTCATCGGACGTGATAGGGACGACACCAAGGCGCGCCCCGAACAAGTAATGCGGGGGCTTGTTGTCAGCTTCACCTTGACAGGTGCCTTCGTCATGGTGTTCGGTTTACTCGGCCTTGCTGTCACCTACCTAGTCAGTGAGGACATCGTGGCGCGACGCACGCCGTGGGTGACTGTCGCAATCGGTGCAGTGCTGATCCCTTATGGCATGGCGATCCTCACCAACCGCAAGCCCAACCTGTCATTCCTGCAGCCCCGCAGGGGACCTCGTTCACGGGAACTCTTTTCCGTTTTTTGGTTCGGTGTCTCCTACGCAGTGGTGTCGATCGGTTGTGCTGCCCCACTGTTCCTGCTGCACATTGCAGGTAGTTTCCAACGCGACGGGATCATCGAAGGCCTCGTTGTATACCTGGTGTTCGCGGCCGGCATGTCAGCAGTGCCAACGGCCCTGACCCTCTCGCTGACGATTGCCCGAGGAGGTGCCGTCCGACACCTCCGACGACTACTCCCCCACGTTGACCGAATTGGAGCGTTCGCCATGTTGCTTGGTGGCAGCTATCTCGTTGTTTACGGCATCTACGAAATCCGCATCCTGGCCGATGCCAATGTTGGCTCAAACCCGATCGTCAATACAGTCACCAAACTCCAATCTCACCTCGCCAACTGGACCAGCGATGTGGGTGGCACTCGGGTGGGCCTCGCCCTATGGCTCCTTGTCTTGACGGTTGCAACCTGGGGCATCGGCCCCGGCATAGCAACCAATAAACGGCGACGCCTACAAGTCGGAACGGCGACAGCGTGGGTTGTCTTTGAGGGGGTTATGTACCGCGGCGAACTGGCACTACTCCCCATAATCCATGTTGCCATGACCTGGCCTTCAAGGATCTCCCACTGGTTGTCAGATCCGATCCGATGGGCCGTTCCACTGGAGGTACTGGTCACTGCAACCACTGCGCTCATTCTCCTCACCTGGGTCCGGGCAACACTGCAAGGATCCACCGGGCGTCACCGCCCATAGGCTCCGGCGATGCCTCGAAGTTTCCCGCGGGTCACTCCGGTGATCACCTGCCTGATCGCCGTAGCTGGAGCCACCGGAGCAGGAACCAGGTGGGCCGTCTTTACCTTCTGGCCAACAACGACGTTCCCCTGGTCGGTACTGGCAGTGAATCTGGTCGGCTGCACTTTGCTGGGCCTACTAGTGGGACTCGGCGTGCACCACAACACAAGACTCCTCATTGGCACAGGCTTCTGTGGTGGCCTGACAACCTTTTCCACGTTCACCGTTGAAGCTGCCCAACTAATGCGGGGTGACCAGTCCGGAATGGCCTTCACCTATCTTCTCGCATCTGTTGTCGGCGGCCTCGGGTGCTTCAACAGGGCTCGGGCCATGGCATCCAGGGCAACCACATGACCACAGTTGTCCTCTTTTTCTTGGCCGCCGGCGCAGCCACAACACTCCGGGTGTCTGCCGTCCACCTCTGGCCGGGCGCCGAACGCGGAACCCTCCTAATTAACGTGGCTGGTTCATTCGCCCTGGGTCTAATGGCTGGCTTGACCGGGCCGACCGTGACGATCGTTGGTACTGGCGCTCTGGGAGCCATGACCACTTTCTCGACATTTGTAGGTGATGCCTCGGCCTTAGCTGAAGAACGGGACACCAAGACAAGTGCCATCTACATTTTGTTAACCCTGATCGGAGGAACGCTGGCCGCTTTGGTCGGCATCATCCTGGCCAGATGAGGTATCAGAGAATGGCCGTGGCGCCACGGAAGTAGGGCAACAAGGGCGCAGGGATAGCGATGGTCCCGTCAACCTGCCTGTGGGTCTCTACGACCGCAGCCCACACCCGGGGAACCGCCAGGCCCGAACCATTGAGAGTGTGCACTATTGCCGTGCCCTTCTGGCCCTCGGGCCTGTAACGGACATTGGCCCGACGTGCTTGGTAGTCACTGAACCACGAGACCGACGAGACTTCCAACCACTGGTCTGCGCCAGGCGCGTATACCTCAATGTCAAAAGTACGAGCCGAAGATGCCCCCAGATCTCCGGCACACAGGTCCAGGATCCGATAAACGAGACCAAGGTCGGCCATGGCTGACTCGGCCCTCTCCAAGATGTCGGCATGCACTTCGGCTGCCTGGTCGGGAGTGGCATAGGCCAACAACTCAACCTTGTCGAACTCGTGGATCCGCAAGAGGCCGCGGGTGTCGCGCCCCGCCGATCCAGCCTCACGCCGGAAGCAAGACGTGTGTGCCATCAACTTCATAGGCAAATCGGCCTCATGCAACACCTCATCTCGAGCCAATGAGGTAAGGGGAACCTCAGCTGTTGGAATAGCCCAAAGGTTGTCACGCTCTAAGTGGTAGGCATCATCTTCGAACTTGGGTAGGTGCCCTGTTGAGGTCATCGTGGATGTGGAGACCAAAGTCGGAGGCCTCATCTCACGGTACGCATCGACATTGCGATCCAAGCCGTACTGAACTAGGGCACGACACAGCGTGGCGCCGAGGCCGCTGTACATGACGAACATGGACCCGGACAACTTCGTAGCCCGCTCTATATCAAGGATGCCGAGCTGTTCGCCGATCTCCCAATGAGGCACCCTCTGGTAGTCAGCCCAGGTCGTTTCTTCTAAGCCTTCAACCCGGGTAACGACGTTGTCATGTTCGTTGGCTCCGTCCGGACACTTATCGGCGGGAATGTTTGGTATCCGTAACAGCAGGTCGCGAATCTCGACAGCCAGAGCATCGGCCTGTTCAGACAGCGAGTCGGCATCCTCACCCAGTTCTCGACTGCGGTCCTGCAGCGAAGCGGCCTCATCGCCACGCCCCTCCCTATGGAGGCCACCCACTTGCTGAGAAATGGTGTGAACCTCGTTGCGCAGCGCGTCCCGTTCCTCAGCTAGCTGCCGCTGTCGCAAATCAAGCTCCAGAACCAGGTCGAGGGGGGCTACGTCCTCTCCGCGCCGGGCAATGGAGGCCTTTACCGATTCTGGGTCGCTGCGCAGGAGCCTCAGGTCGATCACAGCCCAGAACCTAGCGGGGACAGGTGCCGGCTACTCGGCCGATTCCGTCACAAGAGGCTGTTCTGTAGACGTCGAGCGACGATTGGAAGAGCGACCAGCTGCAGGCCTAAGGCGTTGGTTGTCGCTGTGGTGGTTTCTTGAATAGGCGAAGAACTTCACGATGATGATGCCCCAGAGGTAGAAACCACCAAGCAGTTTCATTATCAGGCCCGCTGTCTGCTGGTCCGAACGAACCGTAACTCCCCACATCTCAAAACCGTCGTCGTAGTGTCGGTAAACGGTTCCTTCGGCAAACGTTAACCATGCGGCTGGAATAGTCGGGATAATCGACATCAGGAACAGGTAGAGCATCTGGCCCAGCGGCGACATACGAAGTTCTGGCAGGGGCGCGACCACTGGGGTCCACATGAGCAGTGCAGAGGCAAAGAGTACCACGTGCACCAAGTAGTGGAATGCCCCGTAGTCAGCTGACCACTGCACCACACCGCTCCAATGAGTCAGAGCTGTGAGGGTGTTAAAGATGAGCCCGGCCACCACCGGATGCGTTAGACGACGCAGGATCTGCGCACCCCAGCCACCCTCCATAACTAGGAGTCGGGCCAACCACGGGGGCATTGCCAGCAAGAAAAGGGGGGGCACGATGAACGTGATGAGCATGTGCTGCAACATGTGCACTGAATACAGGTGGTCCTCAGCGATGTCGTGCACCGGCCAGTCGGCCGACACGAGCAATAGGACCGTTGCAAGCAAGAACGTGCGCCGCTGGAAGGACGTGGTCACCGGTTCGCCGGAAGGGACGACCCTCGGACCGATAACACGCGAAGCCCACCAGCCAAGCACCACTACAGCCACGACTAGGAACCAGACCTCAGGGTGAGCCTGCCAGGCCCACGGATCGACTACAGCTCCGATCACAGGGGCAACCCGAAACGGTGGCGACTACTGGGGTGGACCCCGGCCCTGCCAAGGGCCGGGCAAAAGGTCATGTCAGCCCTTGGTCCAGAACTCGGAGACCGTAAGCGCGATGACGTAGACGGCTGTGGCCAGTACCAGGCCCGATACGAAGAACTTCGTAAAGAGACTGCTGTCAAAGCGGAGGTGCATGAACCAGGCAACCACCAGGAAGAACTTCACGACCATCAACACCATCAGTGCCGGGATCAGGGCAGGGCCGATGTCAACGAAGTAGGTGGCCACCTCAAGTGCGGTCAGCACACCCAGGATCGCCGCAATCTGGATGTACTTGCCGTCGGACGGATGCTCATGGGAATCGTCATGGACATCGTCCATAGAAACTTCGTGCTGGGCAGTCTCAGTGTTCATCTAGTAGCTCCCCGGTCAACTGGTAGGTGAAGGCACTAGGTAGATGACAGTGAATATAAAGATCCACACAATGTCGACGAAGTGCCAGTACAGGCCGATGATTTCGACAGTCTCAGAGTGTTCCTTTCGCAAACTGCCCCGAAGAGATGAGATGAACAGGGACATCAGCATCAAGATGCCGAGACTCACATGCACACCGTGGAAGCCAGTGAGGGTGAAGAAGGCCGACGAGAACGGGCTCGTGGTGTAGCCCAGACCCTCCCTCAGGAATGTTGTGAACTCGTAGACCTGACCACCGATGAAAATGGAGCCCAACAGCGCTGTTGTCAACAACCACAGCCTGTTGTTGCGGATGTCACCCCTTTGCAGCGCCGCCAGGGCCAGCACCATGGTGAGTGAACTCATCAACAACACAAAGGAGCTCACCGAGGTGAACGGAATGTCGAAAATATCGCCTGGTGCCGGGCCATGGGCGAACTGCCCCCTGTAGATCAGGTAGGTAGAGATGAGAGCACCGAACAACAAACACTCAGACCCTAGAAATACCCACATTGCCAACTTGGTGTGGGACAGGCCAGTAGTGCTTACCACCGGCTGATCGACTGTAGAGGTCTCAGACAACGGGGGCCTCCTCAGTCACGTTGGCCACCTCGGCAGCGTCATCGTGGACGGCATCAGGATCATCAACCGGCTCGAAGACCCACGCATACAGAGCCATGACCATTAGCGAACCACCCGGAACGGTGAGCCACAGGTTGAAGATCAAACCGAGAGCAACCAGTGGAAGGCCCACTGCGAACACCATGGGCCAGAACGATGGCGACGGCAGGTGCACGTCAGTGGCGGTTCCAGTCTGACAAACCTCCTCAGCTGAGGCCACTCGCACGATCCGGCCGTTCTCATCGGTTCCATACTTGCGGTGCCAGAACTCGTCGAGGCTCTCGACCACCGGAATCTCGTCGAAATTATGGACAGGCGTCGGATTGGGAGTGATCCACTCAAGGCTGCGGGCATCCCACGGATCGGGCCCGCACGGTGGCTTACCTCTTGCCTTCATCGCTGACAGGATTACGTTCACCACGAAGATGACAATGCTCAGGGCAATGATGAATGAGCCGATCGTAACCACCATGTTCCATAACTCGAATCCGAAGCCCGGACTGTAGGTGTCGATGCGACGAGACATCCCCTGGAGGCCCAGAATGTGCATCGGTCCAAAGGTCAGGTTGAACCCGACGAGCATTACCCAGAAGTTTGCCTTGCCCAGCTGTTCGCTCAGCATGTGGCCAAACACCTTGGGCCACCAGAAGTAGAAGCCCGAGAACAGGCCGAAGATGATGCCACCGAAGATGACGTAGTGGAAGTGGGCAATGATGTAATAGGTGTCGGTCTGTTGCGTATCGGCTGGTGAGATTGCGTGCGTAACACCGGACAGGCCACCAATGGTGAACATGGAGACAACGCCGATCGAGAACAGCATCGGCGCTGAGAACTTGATGCGGCCTCCCCACATCGTGGCCATCCAGTTCAGGATCTTTACACCCGTAGGCACAGCAATGAACATGGTCGAGAGTGAGAAGGCCGCCACAGAGATTGGACCGATACCTGAGGTAAACATGTGGTGGGCCCAAACACCCCAGCCCATAAAGCCGATGGCGATGCCCGAGAACACCATGAATGGATATCCGAAGATGGGTTTGCGGGAGAATGTGGGAATTACCTCAGAGATGATTCCGAATGCGGGCAGAACCAAGATGTAGACCTCCGGATGGCCGAAAATCCAAAACAGATGCTGCCAGAGCAGTGGGTCAGCACCAACCGTGGTGTCGAAGAACCGGGCACCAAACAAGCGGCTGAACATCAGCAAGAACAGAGCCACCGCGATGACCGGCATGGCAAACACGAGCAGCAACTGAACCACCAGAAGCATCCAGGTCAGAACCGGCATCTTGAACAAAGTCATTCCGGGAGCCCGCATGTTGAGGACGGTGACTGTCAGGTTGATGGATGACAGCAGTGAGGCAATACCGGTGATCTGGAGGCCCAGAGCATAGAAATCCATACCCACCGATGGTGAGTAGACGATGCCGGTGTTAGGGGCGTAACCGAACCAACCACCGTCGGGTGCTCCACCTAGGACCCATGAGAGGTTGATGAAGATGCCTCCGGCGAGAAAAACCCAGAAGCTGAGGGCGTTCAGGCGTGGAAAGGCGACGTCCCTGGCCCCGATTTGGAGCGGGATCAGGTAGTTGGCGAAGGCTGCCGCCAGCGGCATGGCAGCCAGGAAGATCATTGTGACACCGTGCATGGTGAAGACTTGGTTGTACATGTCGGCACCCAGCACGGTGCCATTCGGTGTAGCCAACTGCAGGCGGATCACGAGTGCCTCGATACCACCCACTACGAAGAAGAACAGTGCCGCGGCACCGTAGAGAATTCCGATCTTCTTGTGGTCGACTGTTGTCACCCAGTCACGCCAGCCAGTGCCACCCGTTGGACGTGTGTAGACACCGAGCGGCTGGTCCACCACATCGCCGACCGTGGTAGTTGCGGTCATCACTCGACCTCCGTTGCGGTGATTATGTCGAACGACGGCGTCTGGCCGAGGGTGGTCAGGTAAGCCACCACGTCGTCAATCTGGCCTTCGTCAAGGCCCATGGCCGGCATGCCTCGGCGGCCCTCGGCATAGGCGGGCTTCTCGACAGGTGAGTTGCGGAGCCACGCTTCGAGTTGAGTCCGGTCCAGAGTGCCGTCGGGCTCATACAAATTAAAAATGCCCCCGGCGTAAGTAGTGCGGCTCATCATGTGGGTCAGGTTCGGTGCCGCATTTGACACAAGGTCAGCACCGCTGCCGTCGTTGTAGCCGTTCACCACATGACACCGAGCGCACTGCGACTGGAAGATCTCCATGCCCCGCTCGGCAGCTGCAGTCTGGGGCTCAGGTGCCGGATGCAGTTGCTGTCCCACCCACTCATTGAAGTCATCAGGAGTCAAAGCCACCACCTGCATACGCATCCGTGAATGAGAGAGGCCACAGAACTCGGTGCACTGTCCGAAATAAACACCAGGGTTGTCGGCCTCAAGTTTCCAAGGATGAACTCGACCGGGTGCAGCATCCTTCTTGCCGTTCAGCGCGGGAATCCAGAAGCTGTGGATCACGTCCCGGCTGGTTACAGCAAGCTCGATCTCCTCCCCGGCGGGAATCACCATCTGGTTGGCAGTGACGATGTCGGCCGGTGGCAGGTAACGGGCATCGGTTAGGTCAACTCCATCAAGACCGTTTAGGTAGTAGCGGAACTCCCACCACCACTGCTGGCCCACTACCACGATCTCTGGCTCCCACTGGGTGACAGTTCCATCCACCTCAATTGGAATGGCGTTGGCTTCGGTCTCGTTCAAACCCCTCAGCGTGATGAGGGTAAACACCGAGATGACCACAAGGATCAGGGTCGGAACAATTGTCCAGGCAAGTTCGAGGCGCGTGTCGCCGTGTAGCTGATGAGGAAACTCGTCGTCGCTGTGATCGTCGCGAAACCTCCACCAGATTACAAAAGTGCCCGCAAACACGAAGATGAACACAAGTATGGCCACGTAGAGCACCGGGTCGAACAGGTTGTCAATGCTTCGAGCACTGGGGCCCTGCGGGTTGAGGGTGTCCAACTCAGCGTCGGCTGCACAGCCGGTCAGGAATGCAAACAGCCCACCAATCAGGACTGTCAGGTCCCTACCACGCAGGTACTTCCGGATCACTCGCTCACCTCCAAATGCCCTTCACCCTGTTGGTGGAACTCACGCTCACCCACGGCAGCAGCAACGATCCCGCCTACCAGAACTGCGAGACAGCTGACTATGAGGACGGTGCTCACGATCCGCCTTGGGATGTTTGGCCGACGGCTGAACAGAAATGCAACTCCGAATACGACAATGCCAGCCACCGAAGCCAAAAGCACGGCACCATTCACCGAGGAAGCCAGCAGGACCCTTGAGATGGCCAGCACCAAGACACCAATTCCGGTCAAACCCAAGATGGGAATTTCGATAGGGCGAAGTAAGCGTTCGCGTAATTCCTTGTTGACAACGGGGTCTCCCGTTGCTCTCTCGGACCAGTTCAGCATTGTCCACTCCAGGCCTACCGCAAGCAACACGACTAACCCGACCACGAACAATGCGGAGCTCACGACGAGCCCGATTACGAGGGTCGCTATACCGAACGCACCCAGAAGCGGCCAGATGGAACCACCCACCTGCGTCTGGGCGGGTGGGGGCATGTCCACGCCCAACACCTCGGCCACTGATTCGGAGTCGGCGTCACGAAAGGCGACTGCCAAGAGGCCCAACAGGCCAAATGCGGTGGCTGCAAACACAAACAGGACGTAGGTGACGTGGTTTCCTACCCCACCCTTCCAGCCAAGACTGATCGGCCCCGTCTCGGTCGCACCTGACGTGTATCCGGCAAACACCGCAACTGAAATCGCTGCTAAGCAAAAGCCGAACCAAAGCTTGAATCCCGTGGTGAGCATGTCGTTCCTGTTTGCCCGTCCTACTTGGCGATATAAATACCGAGCCAGATGACCATGTAAACCGCTACAGCTCCATACCAGTAGAGAGCCGCGGCGGATACCAGATCACGATTCCGACTTGTGTCTTGCCCACCTAGTGCCCGCAACAGCAAAAGGCTGAGCCAGAGCACCCCCAAAAGGACCATTGCCATGTGGGCTCCGACAATGACAAACAGAAAGGTCGTGGCCTCACTGTGGTCGATCGGCAGGTCTATGTCGTTGAAGTAAAAGACCGTCTGGTTGAGCATCGCCACGCCCATTGCGACGGTAACAACCATCGCGAGGTAGGTGTGGATTCGATCGTTGTTGCTGACCGAATACACGGCCCACATCATCGTTATCGCTGAGAGGGCCATGGTGGCCATATTCATCCCACCCGGCGGAAGCCTGATCGCACCCTCTGGGAACCACTCCATACCCCAGTCCATGGCGTCAGCCCGACGAGCGAAGTAGAGGGCAAATAGGCAACCGAAGAACATCAATACGCTCGACGTTGCCAACGCCGACCCAATCACGAGGGTTCTAGGCCGGTTGGGCACCGCCGGCGCGAAAGTCGTAGAGGACATCAGGCACCCACCTCGACAGTTGTGTCCAGTAGGGGGCTCTCAGAGGTTACGTCCACCGTCTCAGTCGTCCATTCGAGCGTGTGCCCACCCCACGTGTCTCCCAGAGACCGGGCACCCCTGAACCTGAGTGCACCGGTCACAAGCCAACCGAAGACTCCGACGAACAGGTGTGCCGAACCAACCATCGCCACCGTGTTTAAGACATCGATGCCCGAATCAGGATTACCGGCACCTGTCAGATCTCCACCGGTGAAGTCTGTGAGGCCCATGAAACCGCTGATCGTGTCGGGAATAGCTACGAACAGGAGGCCAACCGCGACAGCCAGAGCACTCGCCAGACCGAATCCCTGGGGTGCCACACGGCCGACGACGAGATCACCCCACCAGAGGGTTCCAGCCATAGCCGCCAGAAGGGCGGCGCCGACAGTGAAGGTGAACTGCGCGCCTGTGGTCGAACGCTCGAGCAGGTCCAGTGGGGCCACTGCTCGCAGGGCACCCAGGACTGTCCCGGCGAGGAGGAAGAGAACCGAGAGGACCGAGAGGTAGAGCGGTGCCGGCATCCTGGTCTTTCGACTGCCCACACCTCGGCGCAGTACATCTATAAAGCTGACCAGCACCAAAAGGACCAGTGGCACGACCAGAAATGCCTCGACGACGAAGATGGCCTGTTCTCTGATGGGTGTTCCGATGTCAAAGGCCGTCTGGGAATAGGCACCGAACGAAAGCACTCCGATGAGGGCTACCAGGACTAGCAGGGCCTGATGGTTTCCGTGGCGTCTCCGAGCGGCAACAGGAACGATGTCGCCGGCGATACCGATCAACGGCAGGGCGAAGGCATAGATCTGTGGATGGCTGAATGCCCAGGAGAGCTGCTCCCAGATCGTGTCCTCCACACCGAATGCAATGGCTGGCCGACCAGCCAGGTCGACGTAGATGAGCATCACGTTTGCCGCCAGTACCGGCAATGTGACCAGCCAGATTGATCCAGCCACGAAAATGCTCCAGCTAAACAGGGGCACCCGCGACAGTGTCATTCCAACAGTTCGACCAGTCGCAATCGTGGTGAGGATGCACACAGTGGTGCAACAGATCCCGCCGATGACCATCAGCAGGCCAAGCAAGGTCAGAGCCACAGCATCAGTACGGCTGGTGGCACCCGGTGTTCCGAGGCCACCACCAATCAGAAATCCTGCAATCGTGATGGCTGCGCCCAATACCCACACCCAGAACCCGAGGGCAGCCGCCCGCGGAAAGACGATCGATGGCGCTCCCACCTGCAAAGGAACAACGGCCGTCGCAAGACCCACGATGATGGGGACGACCGCAAGCAGAACGACACCTACGCGGTATGCACTCCAGAAGCGAAACAAGGAGTCGGCGTCACCGAAGACGGCCATACCGCTCAGGTCCATCCGTTCAAGGCCGACTAGGAACCCGGCCACTAGGGATGCCGCGAGGAACAAAACCCCGGAGGTGATCCAAGCCCGGCCGATACGCAGGTGGTCAGTCGTCGTTGCGACCGCTTCAAGAGCCGTCGGAACAACGTCTGCGGCCCGGGTCGTATCCACTGCGGTCTCAGTCATCTGTCATCGAAGTTTCTTCGCCCTATTAACCCTGTTTCCGCCTTCATACCGTGGTCCGAGCGGCGCCAGACCACACGATGCTAGGCGCCTTGCTACCAAATTCGACACCTGCAAGACCGTTGCACAGTAGCCGGCGGCAAGGGGCTGAACCGAACCAAACGAACACACCTGATCAACAGGCCCGAACAGGTCGCAGGGAACTATGGCCTATCCGGTATAAGGAAGTCGGATTCAAAGCACCACATCAAGGGCGATTGCCCCAAACAGCAGTGTCACGTAGGTGATTGAGAAAGAAAAGAGGTGCATGGCGGTCCGCTCATTTGGTTTCCACCAGAGAGCAATGGCAAACCCGACGAACACAACCCCAAGTACTAGGGCCGACACAAGATAGAAGATGCCCATTCCCGCCACCGGCCAGAACACGACCGTTAGTGCCACCATCACCACTGTGTAGGAAAGGATCCGGATAGAGGCGGCCCTGAGGCTGACCACTGAAGGAAGCATCGGAATCCCAGCCGCCGAGTAGTCATCGCGGTACCTAATTGCAAGAGCCCAGAAGTGAGGTGGTGTCCAATAAAAGATCACGAGAAACAAAACGACCGGTGACCAAGCAAGCGAGCCGGTGACCGCCGACCAACCGATCAACACCGGAACAGCACCAGCGACACCACCGACAACGATATTCCTCGTCGTCGACCTCTTCAGCCAGAGGGTGTAGATGAACACGTAAAAGAGAGTCGCTGACACCGCCAGTAAGGCACTCAGCAGATTGACTGTCTCCAGCAGCCAGACAAAGGCTGCTACCTCAATGGTGATGGCAAAGACCATCGCTGCTCGTGGGGTCATTACACCACGAACAAGCGGACGTTGGTGGGTCCGTTCCATGAGGCTGTCAATGTCGCGATCCACGATCATGTTCACGGCGTTGGCACCACCGGCGGCCAGGGTGCCGCCCAGAACCGTTGCGACCATCAGCCAGACCGAAGGTATCCCGTCTTCGGCCACAAACATCGTGGGCACAGTCGTCACGAGCAGTAGTTCGATGATCCGAGGCTTGGTCAATGCCACATAGCCGGCCAGACGTGCACTAAGGGTAAAGGGAGGTGTTGCCGGCATCGGCAACAGGCTATGGCCGCTGGAGCCCCGAGCGTCCGGCAGTATGGCCGAACTCCTCGTCAGCCGTTGAGCCAATCAGCCGGCGTTGGCCCATCCGGATACAACCGCTGCTGGAACCGTCTCATCCCACCCAACCAACGGTCAACGTCGTTGGTCTTTCGACGCAGATATTCGGCCACATCGGGGTGCGGCAAGATGTGGAACCGCTCGTCGGCCAACCCCTCCATGACCATCTCGGCCAGATCCCCAGGGGTCAAAATACCATCCACCGAAGCGGCACTACCAGCACCACTGCCCGGCATCTGATCGCGTGTTGGGCTGTTCTCCAAGATATTCGTCTCAACCGCCTGCGGACACAGGACGGACACACCGACACCCAAATGGCCGTAAGTGACTGAAATGAACTCGGCCAGAGCTATAGCAGCGTGCTTGGTGACCGAGTAGTGCATTGAGCCAATCTGGGTAAGCAGGCCCGCCGCAGATGCCGTATTCAATAGGTACCCGCCGCCGGCATCGACCATATGTGGTATCGCGTAGCGGGCGGCATACACGTGCGCCATCACATGCACCTCAAACATCTTTCTCAGGTCCTCGTCGGGAGCCTCCAATCCACCAACGGTTACGTAACCAGCGTTTGACACAACGAGGTCGACCCTGCCGTGGCTCACGACTGTCTCGTCAATCAGTGATCTGACATGAGACTCGTCACTCACATCGCACCCGACTCCGGTTCCACTCACACCGGCTGCCACCGCCATTGCACCGTCAACATCCATATCAGCCACCACTAGTGCCCTCGCACCCGCAATGTGAAAGCGTTCAACTAGGGCTCGTCCAATGCCACTGGCACCACCCGTCACTATCGCAACCTTGTCTTGCAGATCCATCCTGCAATCCTAGGAAACCACGGTCGTGGCTGCCTGACCGGGCTCGTAGCCTCGTGGTCGTGCAGGTCCCCAGCTCATCTCTGTCGTCATGAACCCGGGGCCGACACCGGTTGAGTTCGACAATCCTGACCTAGACCACGACGACAAGACCGAAGTGGATCGACCGTGGATCGTCCTCGTTTGGAATGATCCGATCAACCTCATGTCCTACGTTTCATTCGTGTTCCAGAAACTGTTTGGGTACAGCGCGGAGAGGGCCAACAAATTGATGCTCGACGTCCACCACAAGGGTCGAGCCGTGGTCTCCAGCGGAACCCGAGAGAAGGCCGAGTTGGACGTCTTTCGCCTACATGAATACGGCCTCTGGGCAACCATGCAAAAGGACAACTAACGATGACACGCGGTGAGCGACCCGCTGCCTTTGAGCGCAGTGGCGACCAAATCCAGATTCACCTCGAAGAAGAGGAACGCGAACTGATAGCGAACCTCGCCAGCCAGTTCCGGTCGGCCCTGGCCGAAGACACCAGCCCCGACCTGCGCCGGCTCTACCCGACCGCCTACCCCAATGATGCAGACAAGGACTCCGAGTACGCCTCACTTGTGCATGACGATCTCCTCCGGTCACGCCTCGAATCGGTGGAAATCGTTCAAGCGACAGTGCAAGCCAATTCAATCGATCCAAATGAGTTGGCCGCATGGATGGGGCTGTTTAGCGGCCTCCGACTGTTACTCGGTACCCGCCTTGACGTGTCCGAAGATGACGAGTTCGACCCTGACGCCCCCGATGCACCTACTAGGGCATTACTAGCATGGCTGGGCCTGCTACTTGAGGAGTCGGTCGAGATTGCCACCGACTACCTCCCACCACACGCTCACCAATGAACCCGTGTCACTAGCTCAACGGGCGCTGATAGCGTGTCCCCGCCCTCGCGAGGTCTGAGCCCCCATCGTCCAGCGGCCTAGGACGCCGGCCTTTCACGCCGGTAACACGGGTTCGAATCCCGTTGGGGGTACGAAGGAAGTAATCAGTTCCGACTGGTTCCTCCTGGTCCTGTGGTGCAGTTTGGAGTGCACGCCGGCCTGTCAAGCCGGAGGTCGCGGGTTCAAATCCCGTCAGGACCGCCATCGCCGACCGCCACCACCAGGCGGTCGGCGTGCGGTCGGGTAGCTCAGTTGGCAGAGCGTCCGCCTGAAAAGCGGAAGGTCCCCGGATCGACGCCGGGCCCGACCACTCGTGATGGAGCCCGCCTTGAGAGGCGGGCTCCGCCATTTGGAAGCCTCCCCAGCACGGCTACGGTCGCCATCCATGCCGATCCACGACACCAGGGTGATTCTCGCAGCCGCGAACCTTCGTGATCTGGGGGGTATCCGGATCGCCGATGGCCGCCAGGTACGGTCCGGCCTCCTGTTTAGGGCTGGACACCTGAGTGACCTAAACGAGGCCGATGTATCCACCGTGGCAGGTCTAGGCCTTCGTACCGTCGTCGACCTCCGACGACCATCTGAGATCGAATCCCATCCACACCCCGAACTGGACGTCACCGATGTGCTCCACTGCCAGGTATCGAGCGACGACAACGAGTTCGCCGTCGTCGCGAACCTCCTAGGCGATATGGCCCACCAGGTGGACGGCCCCGGCATGGTCGAGGACTACTTCCGCCGAAACCTCACCGACCGACTCGACGCATACCGGCCGG
>Ga0187827_10003117_pt1 | contig 21855 bp, 18 predicted proteins | sample ETNtaG_39_FD_167969 | JGI IMG/M metagenome (GOLD analysis project Ga0187827, IMG submission 167969) | Marine microbial and viral communities from oxygen minimum zone, Eastern Pacific Ocean - ETNP2014_SV_150_PacBio MetaG (Illumina Assembly) | ecosystem: Environmental > Aquatic > Marine > Hypoxic... | reverse complement strand
TAAAATTATTAAGTATTTAAACATAGGTATTCTTCTTGAATTCAAATCATAACTATCAAAGTAAGCTTATACCCCTTATCATAACCTGAATTTAAAACTTTGCTTGAATAAATTTGAATTATTTTGCAATTTGCCTCATTGGCAAAATGAGATCTAATTAAAACATGTTATTATGGTTGTGATGTTAACCAGATTTTTAAACTATGAACTTGCAGTCACTCTTTCCCGTCACGTTATCTAACCATTGGCAATCGCCTAAACACTGTAATTTGCCCGATTATTTGCTGAGCTGGTTGCTTGATAGCAATTCACTCACTGCGCGCTTAAAAAGCCACTGTCAGCGGTTTCGGGTTGAATTGCTTGGACAAAGTATTGAGGCTTGCCATCAACATGAGACATTTGCCAATATTAAAGCAGGAGAGAAAGTTTTAGTGCGAGAAGTTCTTCTGTACTGTGATGAAAAACCGCAAGTGTTTGCACGAAGCTTATTGCCTTTATCTAGTCTTACCGGTGCAGAGCAAGCACTGGCAAATTTAGGTACACAATCATTAGGTCAGGTATTGTTTAATAATCCCTCGCTTAAAAGAGAGACTATTGAAGTGGCTCTGTTTGATCTCAATAGCACAGTGGTAAAAATGGCACAACAACTTAACTTAGTTAGTCAAGACGAGCTGTGGGGAAGAAGGTCTGTGTTTGTGGTAGAAAATAAACCTTTAATGGTGGCCGAAGTCTTTTTACCTAGAGCAATTGCTTATCAGCAACCATCAGCGGTAAGGCGTTACGATGTTTGAAACATTCAAGGCTAAATGCCAAGCCATTAAGCTAATCACGCGCATGGATAAACCTATTGGCACTTATCTGTTACTTTGGCCGACATTTTGGGCGCTTTGGATAGCAAGTGATGGTTGGCCAAGTATTCATTTGTTGGTGGTTTTCGGGTTAGGTGTTTTTATTATGCGCAGTGCTGGCTGTGTTATTAATGATTTTGCCGACCGCAACATCGATGATCAAGTAGAGCGTACTAAAAATAGACCCTTAGTGTCTGGCATAATGAGTAAAGAAGAGGCGATTATGCTCTTTGGTGTGCTTATTGGTATTGCGTTGGGTTTAGTGCTGACGTTGAATTGGCACACGATTTTTCTTTCTGTCGTGGCTTTGCTTTTGGCTTCGTCTTATCCTTTTATGAAGCGTTATACGCATTTGCCGCAGGTCGTATTAGGTGCAGCATTTAGTTGGGGGATGATCATGGCTTTTAGTGAAGTACAAGGCAGCATCCCATTTTTTGCTTGGTTGCTTTTTATGGCTAACTTAATATGGACTGTTGCTTACGATACTATGTATGCCATGGTGGATAGAGATGATGATTTAACAATTGGTGTCAAATCTACTGCAATTTTATTTGGAGAAAATGATAAACGCATCATTGGTTTTTTACAGCTAATGATGTTGGCGCTATTGCTTAGTGTAGGTGACATTCTTGCCTTTGGTTGGCCTTATCAATTAAGCTTAGTGGTAGTGGCGGGTATGTTTGTTTATCAGCAAATGCTGATAGGCGAACGGGAACGTGAGAAATGTTTCCAAGCATTTTTGCACAATCATTGGGTTGGTATGGTTATTTTTATCGGTATCTTTATTGAGTACCTTTAATCACTAATGAGTGGCTTGTGATATAAAAGTCTTATTATATGCATTGTCAGTATTGATAAAAGCGACCACGATTAGGTCGCCTTTGTGCAGATAATTGATTCACTACATTAAAAAATAGAGCGAAATGATGAGCGTCCGCTGCGTCGGGTAGAGCGTCGGTTTCTCATTCGGCTATGTAATTCTCTGCGCTTTGCGCCTAACCACTCTTCTCTTGTTATGGTGGTATCTGAACGGCCTTCTTCTCGCTCACGGTAGGCGCAAAAGTCTTCAAATGCTTCAATGTCATCTTTTAGCTCTTCAGCAACAAGCTCGATCATTATAGCGTCATCTAAAAAGCCTAATACTGGAATATGATCCGGTACTAAATCTTCAGGGTCGCTAAAATAAGCTAAGGCACTTAATACATCGCTTCGTTCTTCGTCAGGTATTTTCCATTCATCATCTTCAATCATGGCAACCAAGGTATTGAGCTTGACAATACGTGCGGTGACAAAAGCAGGTAATTCAACACTGATGTCTTGGCTAAGCTTTTTTGCATTCTCTAATATCTGTTGCTCGTTTAATGTTTCTGCTCCTGATTGAGCTTTCCTCATTACATCACGAAAGTGATCAAGATCTGATTCTTTTAATTCAAAAGTAACTTCAAATGCCATTATAATTCTCCTAGAGTTGGCTTTTTTTGACGCTTATTTTTAATCTACCAGAACTTTGCCTAAACAGCACTATTCAAACGAATTTTTTTGTCCATTTTATTGATTATGGATACCGTTAATGAAGGCTTTTTGATGTTACCTATTTAAGACCATGATCAGTATACTCTCCAATGACGGTGAGTTGCACGGTAACTTGAGTATCCAAATTGTTTTTCCAGTACCAGCCATGTGAACCGGAAAATGGTGCAGTAAAGCTGCCTTTCATTTCATTTAACGTGGCAATGGCGTAACTTTCAAAATATCCCGTGGTGTCCCCTTTGGGCTCCCCATGAAGATCAAAATATAAACTAGCACTGTCGGTTTGCCATTCATAGGTCAGTTTTTGGTACTGCTCCATGGTAAATTTATATTCAACGCCTCTGCCTGGTGGCACAATAACAGCAATAGTTTCAGTGGTTTTTTTTGTTGTATTAGTTAATCTTTCACTTGTCGCGGTAGTTTTTTCATTATTGAATACAGTCAACCCTAATTTTTTGCCTAAACCTGTCGGGTCGATATTATATTCTGCCGGCAAAATTATGGTGATTAAGGCAATGCCTGCAAAGGCAAGACTAAAGAGGGTGCACTTAAGCAACTTTTGACTCGTTAATGTTAGTTCGTGATTATTGGGCTTTTTTGGGTTAGTGTGTGGCATGGTTTGTCTCATTGTTTATTGGGTTTAGTTGCTGAAGTAACCTGTTAATTGAAAACCTATTAACATAAAACCTGCACTCATTAATAAGCCGTTAGTCTTTGTCGCAAATTCAACATAACTGGTGTGTTTTCGCCAATAATTGATCAGTAAAAGAATAAAGACGAGTGCACTACATTGACCTAATTCAACACCAATATTAAAGGCAATTAAATTGGTTATTAAGCCCTCGTTTTGTAATTGAAACTCTTGAAGTTTAGTCGCTAATCCAAAACCATGAAAAAGCCCAAAAATAAGTACTGCAGTTTTTGGGTTAGGTGTAAACCCAATGGTGTGCTTAAAACCGCCTAAATTATCAAAACCTTTATAAACAACAGAAAGCCCAATGATGGCATCAATTAAATACGCATTGGCTTGAATGTTACCAATAACACCAAAGAGTAATGTTAAGCTATGGCCTAGTGTGAACATGCTAACATATAGCAGAACATCTCGGTTTTTTTGTAAAAAGAATAAAACACCCACTAAGAATAATAAATGATCGTATCCCGTGACCATGTGCTTTGCACCAATGTATAAGAATGGGATGAACTGCACGCCAGTATTGTTGTGTATAAAAGCACGCGTGTTTTCATCGACATTATGTGGCCAAGCGTTTAAAGGAAGCAGTAGAACAAATAAAGCAATAGTACATAGTGCGCTATAGCGATGAATAAAATGAAACATTATTGATTTCCTTTACCACAATTTTCTTATGCTTAGATGAGAACTGATACAGGCAGGTATTATATAAAGGCTAACAATGCCACAAGTGTCATTGTAATAATAGGGCTAAGCCCCATTATTACAATGCTTAGTAAACAGCTCTAGATAACCACGCGTCATAGGGCTTCGTTTTTTTTTCAAAAAACGTTAATGACTTTTAGTTGAGTAAGCTACTACCATACAAGGCTAAAATTCGATCAGCACAGACGGGTTTGCTAATGAGATAGCCCTGGGCACAGTCACAACCAAGGTCTTGAAGCATGCTAAGCTGTTGCTCGCTTTCAATACCTTCTGCGGTTATTTTATGGCCAAGATTGTGCCCTATGTCAATCATCGAACCAACTAAAAGTTTTGCTTTAGGGTCGGCAAGCATGTCATTAATAAAATATTTATCAATTTTTAAGAAGTCAACATTAAGGTGTTTAAGAGAGGCTAGAGATGAGTAACCTATACCGAAGTCATCAATTGCTAATAATATGCCGAGCTCTTTTAACTGCTCAAAAAGGAGATGGTTTTTTTGGTTAATTTGTACTATACCCTCAGTCACTTCTAATTCAAGCTCACTTGGCATTATTCCTGATTCATTAATGACACCTTGGATCAGAGGCACCAAGTCGCGATCGAGGAAATGATGGGGAGAAATATTAACGGCCATACGAATGGGAGAAAAACCATCCTTTTTCCATAATGCAAGTTGTTGGCAAGCTGTTTTTAAAACCCACTCAGTATGCCCTTTCATCATACCTATTTGTTCGGCTGTTTCGATAAATTCGCTTGGGTTAACTTGGCCGAGCATAGGGTGATCCCAACGTGATAAGGCTTCAACACCTATAATGATGCCAGTATTAATATCTATTTTGGGTTGATAAACCAGTGACAATTGTTGTTTTTCTATCGCTTCTTTTAAGTATTGCTCAATTTTGAAACGATATTCAGCTTTTTGAGACAACTCTTTCTTATAAAACGTATATCGATTTTTGCCCAGTTCTTTTGCTTCATATAGTGCCGTATCTGCTACTTTTAGTATTGTTTGCCGGTCACTTCCATCATCGGGATAATGTGCAATCCCTATACTACAGCTCGGGGTGAAGTTTCTTCCTCCTAACTCTAATGGTTTAGATATTAGGCTTAGGCAGCGCTTAGCAACATGAGCAGCACCATAATCATCCTTTACATCATTGACGGCAATACAAAACTCATCACCACTGAGGCGAGCAATATAATCAATATCGCGGCATGCTTTGCTTAACCGTTTTGCCACTTCTATCAGGAGTATGTCACCAGCGCTGTGTCCGAGGCTGTCGTTAACACTCTTAAAGTTATCAAGGTCGATATATAACAAACCAAACTTTTGTTTTTTGCGAGCTGAAATTTTTATTAATTCATCAACATTTAAGTAAAATAGAGTACGACTGGAAAGGTGTGTGAGGTTATCGGTATAGGCTAAATCTCGAATGCGCTTTTGATTTTGTTCTCGTTCCATAACAATGCCAGCAAGTTGAGCTGCTGATGTCAGATCTTTTGACTCTTTTTCGTTAGGTAATCTAGGTTGATCATAATACATACCAAAAGCCCCTAGCACTTTGCCATGAGAATTTTTAATGGGTTCAGACCAACAGCAGCGCATACCATGTGGGAGAGCAACCTCCTTTAAATCGGCCCATTTAGGATCCGTTTCAATATTTTCAACGAGAACACGTTTTCCAGTATAGGTAGATGTTCCACAGGAGCCAACTTCAGGGCCATTCTTAAGCCCATGTACTGCCTTGCAATAGGATTTTGGAAGGCTAGGTGCGCCACCATGAAGTAGTTTATCTCCCTCTAATTCGAGCATTGAGCAGCGTAATCCAGCATGACGTTCTTCATACAATAAAGCGATTTCATTATAGATTTCGGATGCAGGCTTTCCTTTGGCAATCATCTCTAAAATTTTAGTATTTCTTTTATCAAACAGCTCAGCTTTTTTTTGATCTGTTATATTGACATGAGTCCCTGTTAAACGTATCGGTTTAGAACTTGAACCTTGAGTTACTTTAAATGCTCGTGATCGTACATAGACTTCGTGCCCTTCCTTGTGAATCATGCGCATTTCAACTTCAAATGAATCTTGCTCTTGGGATAAGTATTTCTGAACATTTATTAGAACAAATTCTTTGTCTTCGGGATGGACTAGCTTAGTCCATGTGTCTAAGTTATTTTCAAGTTCATGCTCTGCATAACCCAACATACTTTTCCAGCGCGGGGAATAGTAAACTTCATTTGTGACTAAATCCCAATCCCACAATCCATCTCTAGAATTACGCATAGCTCGAGCAAAGCGCTCTTCACTGTTAAATAGCTGGGTCGCTAGTATGTCTTTAGGCTGATGAGCGACAGCAAGGGTTGAACGTAATTTTTCAATATCATTTAGTAGTTGTTGCTCTTTATTATCTATTTCGGTCATGACCCCTCCATATATATTAATCAAATAAAACAAACCAATGCACGTAAATTGTATATTATCTAAATCAGTCAAGCTACGTTATGAATTATTCACATTAATAAGAGTAGAATATAGCTATTTGCAGATATTATAAATGACTAAATTTCCATCAATTTGAAAAAAAAATTATTTTATTGATTTAATTACTAATTCTACGACTATGTTTCGATCATCTGACCAAAAAAGTAATAGAAAATAGAAAATTTATGAATAAATTAGTTGAAGTATGTATCTAATGTCGACTAACTTTTGACGAGTATTTATTTCTGAATGGGGAAAACCATTTAATCATAGCTGGACTTGTGATCATTAAACAAATATCAGCGCCTGCTTGCAACAAACCGAGCGGTTGGTTTTTATGTGGCACTGTTGATTTTTAAATAGGATGAATACTATGCACGTACTTACCCGCTTAGCGGCTAACCAACAAGAAATAACAAAGTTTCCAAACCTTGTGAATGTGATTGTTGAGGAAGAATTAATGCCTGCGATTGATTATAAGTATGCTGCGTATCGCATTTTGGGTAAGCATTTACAAAAAACCACTCAAGAGCAACGTGCTCAATTTGCTTTATCTATGCGAAGCTATTTAGTACGAACTTATGCAAGCGCTTTAAAGCAATATAACAATCAAAAAGTCATCTTTGAAACAGAGAAGCCTACTAAAAATAAGCGTATTGTAGCAGTCAAAACACAAATTATTGAAATGAACAAACCAACGATTGATGTTGTTTTTAAAATGCGTAAAAACAAGAAAACAGGTCAATGGAAAGCCTTTGATTTAGTGGTGGAAGGTATTTCACTATTAAGCAGTAAAAAAGCAGAGCTAGGGAAAAAAATAGCGAATGAAGGTGTTGAACACGTTGCTAAGGAGCTTGCCGCGCTGGCGAAATAAAAAGCTTACGTTTTTTAATGTTATCAAAAAGATAGACTTGAACAAAGTCTATCTTTTTAGCTTTTTTACCGAGCAATACTTTGTAGTACTTCAATGGACACAAGGCTGTTGATTGTTTTTTTCAATTTAGCCATATTGTTTGTGGCAATCAATAGGCCACCATCATCTGAACCAATATAACCTAACTCACGCATTGTGTTGATAAGCGTTGCCTGTGCTTTCTTATCAATAAACTCTGGTGCGGTAATATTATTTAACACGGCTAAACGTTTGGCAATGGCAACCACTTTCACCTCTAAATCTCGCCTAGTTACTGGTGCTAAACGTGTAGCCAAGGTGCTAATAATTGCAAGGCGTTGCAAGCTTTCATTCATGCATTCAGCTAAAAGATTTACTTGCCCTAGAAGTTCAGTATCAGTAGTGAGTGACCAACAATGAGCAGTGGTTTGTTTAACAAAGTGACCGGCCTCTAATGCTGTTAATACCTGCTGAACTTGTAAAGTAATTTGCTCAGATGTTTGCCATAAAAACAAGTCATCTTTTAACGTACTAAGTAAGTTGATTGTTTGTTCAATGAGCTGTTGATAAGTAATATTATTGTGATGTGCTAATTGTTGACAAACTAAAGCGATGAGCGCAAAAGTATGGAGAATGTTATTGCGATAATAACGCATCTCTAGACTAGCAGAATCATTGAGTGAAATAATCGTGCCGAAGCTATCCTCACAGACAGTGACTTTATTAAGCGAAATAACGTGGGCAAGAATCTCTGCTCCGCTTTCTGAAGGGATTGTCATGTGAACGCTATATGGGGCTTGTCGTTGAATGGTGAGCATAAAGTCTAATTGATTTTCTAAATCAACTTTACTGAGCGCTTTGTTTTCGCTGGCGTGAAGAATTAATGCCACAAGTGCTACACCATTGAGCGCTGCACATTGGTTGATATTTAACATAAGTTGATGGGCCATATCGTTAACAGTTGGTGTTAACCAATTTGGTTTTTTCGGCTCAATAGGGTCGATGGATTCTTTCCATTCAGGTACTTTTTGTTGTAAGTAATCGTTAACATTGATTGGTTCACCAAAGTTGACATAACCATTACCGTAATTACGCAAGCTTTTGATGGCCTTTAAGACGCCAAAGATAGATTCTTTCTTTTTCTCACTACCACTAAGTTCTTTGTGATAGGTACCTACTTCCATAACATGTTCGTACCCTAGATATACAGGCACTAAAGTTAACGGACGATTGATGCCACGTAATAAGCTTTGAATGGTCATGGCTAACATACCCGTTTTAGGTGCTAATAAACGACCTGTTCGGCTACGACCACCTTCTGTATAGTATTTAACAGAGTAACCGCGCTCAAATAAAAGTCCTAAGTATTCTCTAAAAATAGTGGAATATAAACGATTACCAGCAAAGCTTCGGCGAATAAAAAACGCCCCAGCTTTTCTAAAAATAGGGCCGGCAGGCCAGAAGTTTAAGTTAATACCAGCAGCAATACGCGGTGTAACTAGACCTTCTTGTAAAATGATATAGGTGAGCAATAAGTAGTCCATGTGGCTGCGATGGCATGGTACATAAATAATTTCGTGACCGTCATGAGCTAGCTCCCTAAGTACTTTAGAGTTATTTACTTTGATGTCACTGTATAGGCGCTTCCATAGCCAAGCTAAAATTCTTTCACCAAGATAAATTAAAGAAACGCTATAATCACCAGCAATTTCTTTCATCATACCAAGTGCTTGTTTTTTTATTTTTTCCTCGCTGATATTTTTATTTTTTGCTTCTTCTTTTATCGTGCGCTTTACCGAAGGATTGGCAAAAAGAGCGGTAAACATTTGCTCACGATGAATAAGTCTAGGCCCTTTTGCGGCAATATTTTGGCGATGAAAATGAAAGCGGGCTACGCGTAATAATTTATGTGCAGTGGATTCATCGTTACCATGATTATCAGACATATATCTTAATGATAGAGCTTCACTAAAACGTATAAGGCTATCGCGACCTAAGAATAAAATAATAAAAAATTTACGAAGCCAGGTTGGGGAGTTTTGCTCAGCAAGTAATGAGGCCACATTAGCGTTGTTTTTTTCTTTTGTGGGTATGCGCCCCCAAATCAAATTGACGGGAATGAGTTGTACGTCTAGGTTTTTGTCTTTGTTATGTTCGTTTAGCATTGCCAGACCTTGACTTAATGCTATTGTTTTTTTAGGCGTTCTACCCAAAATAGAAGTGGGTTTTGCTAGGCATAGGGTGCGCTCAAAACTTTTACCTCCAATGATTACTGTGGAAAGTGGATCAGGTAAGTGTTGTTTTTTACAGACCCTTTGAAGGGCTAACAAGTCGCTCGCAGATTGATGGCGAGTAACATAAAAAATAGGTTTTGATTTTGTTTCTGCTGGGTTATTAGCGTCAACAACAATTTTGCTTCGCACTAGTAAACGTATAGGGAATTTTAAAAAGAAGTAAAAAAAGGTGCGCAGCGAAGTCATCATAATGAAAAAGTTTTGTTTGAGTTGATCAAAGGCAGGAGTTTAGCACTTTAATTTTGTTACTTCAAAAGCGTATCTAGCGGGGGGACTTTCTCAGGGCGAATTTTGTTTGAGGTAAAAGTATTTTAGTCGAATTCACGGCAAAAATACTCTCTAAAGTTCAAACGCCTTCGTGCTATTGAAGGGTTAAAAAAATTAATTTTTCGCTGAACAAATAAGGAGGTTATGCACAAACACAGCAATTTCTGCCGGTATTTTTTGCTTGATATAAAGCTTGGTCAGCTTGATTAAACAAGGTAATCCAGTCAGTTATTCCTTTATTTTGTGCCACACCAATAGAAACGGATATTGGCGGAAGGTATGTATTAGTTTCGCGCTGAATTAATTTTAGGTTAGCGATGCTCTTTCTGATTTTTTCTGCAATCACTTTGGCTTGTTTTCTGTTTTTATTCACCATTATCACCACAAATTCTTCACCACCAAAACGCACTGCTATATCTTCATTATCAATGTGGTCTTCAATGGCTTTCGCAACTCGTTGTATTACTTTGTCGCCAATAAAGTGACCGAAAGTATCATTAACTTTTTTGAAATGATCAATATCTATTGCCAATGAAGAGTGAGTGTCTTCTAAGCTCAAGTGTTGCAGCTTTTCATCACATCCACGTCTATTTAGCAGGCCTGTTAACGCGTCAACCAGTGCTTCTTGTCTGGATGAGGCTAACTTATTCTTAAGCATATTCATTTCTTGTTGGGTGGCATTAAGCTTTTTAGATAGCGCTTGGTGTTGAGACTTTGTTTTATCAATAGTGCTGACAAGGTAATTTACTACACCTTCTAATGAAGAATTAAGTGTTGTATTAGCAAGCATTTTGTCCAGTTTGTTTAAGTTAATGCTTGTTTTTTTTTCGTTGCTTAATTGCTCGCTAATATTCGCTAGTGTTTTTGTTAATGTTTCTTGAAAAGGTTGTAATACTGACTTCTCAATTTCTTGACTAAAAGAGACATAACGAGAAAATAAATCGGCAAGAAAATCTTCGGTGATGGCATCACCCTTTTGCAACCTCTTGTCTATCGCAGCCGTTAACATTTCATTTTCATTACTAATATACAGATAGACAGCAGAATAATTTACAGGTGAAGGGGGGATAAGATGAGAGGATAAAAAATCATGTGTATATTCACTAAATGTCGAAGTGACTTGATAGTTATCTTTAAAAGGCATATCTTACCCCTCAAAAGACTGGTGAGCCTGTGATTTATTTGTTAAATATTCTAACGGCATCATTTAATAGAAACAAGCTTTTATATGATAAATACGCGTTTGTCAGTATATTTTGTGGCTCAAAAGTTATTAATAAGGAACTCTCTTGTCTAAAGTAGCCATATTTGTCGACGTACAAAATATTTATTACACCACACGAGATGCTTATCAGCGCCAATTTAATTATCGCCAGCTTTGGCGTGATCTTTCTGCTCAAAATGATATTGTTCATGCCCATGCTTATGCTATTCAACGCAGTGATGATCAACAGCATAAATTTCAAAAAGCATTGAAACACATAGGGTTTAATGTCAAATTAAAACCCTATATTCAACGTGCAGATGGTTCAGCTAAGGGAGACTGGGATGTTGGCATTACCATTGATATTATCAACGCGGCGGCAAGTCAAGTAGTTGATACTATTGTTCTTTTATCTGGAGACGGTGATTTTGATATGTTGCTTAACCATGTCAAAATGCAGTATGGCGTAAAGACTATCGTTTACGGAGTATCGGGTTTAACGGCTAATTCCCTCATTAATGCTGCCGATACGTACTGTCAAATAGAACAATCGCTATTACTTTAAGCTAAGATAGCACTAAGGTCTTAAATCAATTGAGTGAATAACAAGTTACAGTAAACGCTTTAGATTAACTACAGACAAGTTTGTCTCAAACAAACATTTATATTATCTGCTTACTTTTCTTGTAAAAGGAGTTAACTTTGAAGAAAACTGATACGAGTCATTACCAGCATTTTCTTAATGTGGTTGATTGCCAGCAAGCCTGTCCTGCTCACACTCCTGTGCCAGAATATATTCGTTTAATCGCTGAAAAACGTTATACCGATGCTTATTTAGTTAATTGGCATTCTAATGTGTTTCCTGGCGTTTTAGGCCGCGTTTGTGATCGACCCTGCGAACCCGCGTGTCGACGTGGTAGGGTAGAAGAAAGCCCCGTTGCAATTTGTCGATTAAAGCGTGTTGCCAGTGATCATAAAGAAGACATTAGTCCATTTTTGCCGAAAATTCCCCGTAATAAAAATGGGAAGCGAGTTGCCTTGATTGGTGCAGGACCTACTTCAATGACGGTAGCGCGAAATTTATTACCCTTAGGTTACGATGTAGTGCTCTTTGAGCGAGATAGTAAAGCGGGTGGCATGATGCGCAGTCAAATCCCCGCGTTTCGTTTGCCTGAAACCGTACTTGATGAAGAGCTTAATTATATTATTGAGATGGGCTTGGAATGTCACTTTGGAGAAGAAATTAGTAGTTTAGAGACATTGTTGCAAGCCAACTTTGACGCTATCTTTGTTGGCACTGGTGCGCCCAATGGTCGTTGGCTTAAAATTCCTGGCCATGAACAAGGTGGTGATAAAATTCAAACAGGCATTAATTTTTTAGCCAATGTTAGCTTTGAACATATCAAAGGTGTGCCAGATAAAGTTATTGTACTTGGTGGAGGTAATACAGCGATGGATTGCTGTAGAACGGCCAAGCGCCTTGGTGCTAAAGAAGTTAATGTCATAGTTCGTTCAAGTTATGAAGCCATGAAAGCTTCGCCATGGGAAAAAGACGATGCCGTTGCAGAAGGCATTGCTCTTCTACCTAACTACAGCCCGCTTGAATATATTATTACCGATGGCAAGTTAACGGGCATGAAGTTTGAACAAGTTGAGTCAGTCTATGACAACATGGGAAATCGTTGTTTGCAACCTACGGGCGAAGTATTGATTGTTGACGGTGACTTAGTCTTGGTTGCTGTTGGGCAAGATACATCCTTTGCTTGGATTGAGCGTGATATTGGCATTGAGTTTAATCAATGGCAGTTACCTCAACTGAATAAAAAATCATTACAGTCTACTCACCCGAAAGTGTTTTTTGGTGGTGATGCCGCGTTTGGACCTAAAAATATCATTTCTGCTGTGGCGAATGGTCATCAAGTGGCCATTTCAATTGACTTGTTTTGCCAAAATGCCGATCCGGTGGATGAAAGAAGTGATAGCTCTTTTAACTTGGTTAGCCAAAAGATGGGTATTCATGATTGGAGTTATCAAAGTGTGATTGATCATCAACAACGTAATTTAGTCCCTCATGTTGCTTGGGAAGAGGCAGTAAAACAGTTGTCCACTGAAGTTGAGTTAGGCTTTGATGAGAAGTTAGCCTTAGAAGAAGCAAGTCGCTGTTTGAATTGTGATATTCACACCGTGTTTAGCGAAAGTACCTGTATCGAATGCTCAGCCTGTGAAGATGTGTGCCCAATGGACTGTATCAATTTTATTGAAGAAGCTAATGATGGTCAAATGGTAAAACAATTTAAAGTCGCTGAGTTAAATAAGGAGCAGCCGCTTTTAATATCGGCACCACTAAAAACAGGTCATGTTATGGTGAAAGATGAAGATGTTTGCTTACATTGCGGTTTATGTGCCGAACGATGTCCAACAGGGGCTTGGGATATGAAAAAATTGAAGCTTAATAATACCCATGCCACCATTAAAGGAGGAGTTAACTCATGAATATAGAAGTAACTTCTTCAACTGAAAGCCAAAAATGTTATCAGAAAATGATTGATGTAAAGACTTTGGTTAATGACTTTGTCGTTCGCTTTGCTAATACTAATGGGACTGGATCTGCAAGTGCCAATAATATGTTTGCTAAAGCTATTCTCCGTATGGGAATACCTGTTTCAGCAAAGAATATTTTCCCATCTAATATACAAGGTATGCCCACTTGGTATGAAGTGCGAGTGTCTGAAAAAAACTATCTAGGCCGACGTGGTGGAAAATCAGAAATGGTGGTCGCCATGAATGCGCAAAGCATTGATGCAGACGTGAATAGCGTTATGGCAGGAGGTTACTTTTTATATGATTCGAGTAAAAATCTACCAGATAGACTAATAAGAGAAGATATTAACTATTTAGGCATACCTATTTCAAATATTTGCTTAAAAGAGTATAGCGATCCACGCCAACGACAACTTTTTAAGAATGTGATTTATGTCGGTGCACTAGCGGCATCACTCAATATGGACTTTACGGTTCTTAAAGGGTTAGTTAGAGATCAATTTAAGGGTAAAGAGAAGCTTATTACTCCTAATATTTATGCCTTAGAGTTAGGGTACCAGTATGCCAATAAGCACTTTATGTGTCCTTTGGCTATTCAAGTTCAAGGGCGTGATTTAGCGAAAAATCGTATTATGGTGGATGGTAATACCGCCTCAGGTTTAGGCGCCGTATACGGTGGTGCTACTGTGGTGGGTTGGTATCCTATTACGCCCTCAACATCGGTTATTGAAAAGTTTGCTAGTTACTGTAATCGTTTAAGAATTGATCCCGCATCGGGCAAGAAAAATTATGCCATAGTACAAGTAGAAGACGAATTGGCTGCAATAGGTGTTGCTATAGGCGCTGGGTGGAATGGTGCTCGTGCTTTTACCGCAACCAGTGGCCCAGGTGTTTCACTCATGACAGAGTTTCTTGGTTTGGCCTATTTTACTGAAATTCCCATGGTATTAATAAATGTGCAAAGGGCGGGGCCATCAACAGGCATGCCAACGCGTACTCAGCAGTCAGACATTTTAAGTTGTGCTTATGCCTCTCACGGTGATACCAAACAAATACTCTTGTTCCCAGCAAACCCAACTGAATGTTTTGAAATGGGGGCACAAGCATTTGATATTGCGGATCAATGTCAAACCCCAGTGATTATAATGTCTGATTTAGATTTAGGTATGAATGACCATTTAACTGACGAGTTTGTCTGGCAGGACAGCCATGCTTATCAAAAAGGTAAAATACTAAATAGAGAGCAGTTAGATGAGCTGCAAGCATATGGTCGATATTTAGATGTGGACAGTGATGGGATTTGTTATCGAACTGTGCCTGGCACTCACCCAGAAAAAGGTGCCTACTTTAATCGTGGTACTTCACGTGACCACTATGCTCGCTACACTGAAAAGCCAGAGCACTATGTCGATAATGTTGACCGTTTAAGTCAAAAATTTAAAACTGCAGTTAATTATTTGCCTAAGCCTGAAATCAATCAAGACAAGAAAAAAGCGCAAATTGCATTATTATATTTTGGCACGACCAGTCACCCTATGAATGAGGCGATTGATGAACTCAATAGCCAAGGCATCACCGCAGATACGTTACGTATAAAAGCATTTCCATTTCACTATGACATAGCAGCGTTTATTCAAGCCTATAAAGAGGTTTTTGTAATTGAACAAAACCGAGATGGTCAAATGAAAACATTATTGGTCAATGAGCTACAACTTGAACCGAAAAAGTTAATCAGTATTCTTAACTATGATGGCCTGTCAATGACAAGCTATCAAGTTGTGCAAGGGGTGCTAAGGCATTTCGCTAAAAAAAATTCAGATAAATCAATTAATAAGAAAGTAGGCTAGGAGCGTGATATGAGTTTTATTAAATCGACCTTTAAGCACCCTCGTCTGCCGAAAAATGATTTGGGCTTAACTTATCGAGATTATGAGGGGGCGCTATCAACTTTGTGTGCTGGTTGTGGTCATGATGCACTGACTTCTGCCATAGTACAGGCCTGTCATGAATTATCTATTGAGCCTCACAAAGTGGCCAAGATTTCGGGTATAGGCTGTTCCTCAAAAGCGCCGAATTATTTTCTTAGTAAAGCACATGGTTTTAACTCAGTACACGGCAGAATGCCTTCTGTGGCTACGGGGGCGAATTTGGCTAATCAAGAGTTGCTTTATTTAACCATGTCTGGCGATGGTGATAGTGCCTCAATTGGCTTTGGTCAATTTGCCCATGTGGTTCGTAGACAGTTGAATATGGTCTATATGGTTGCCGATAATGGGGTTTATGGCTTAACTAAAGGTCAGCTTGCTGCGACGGCAGATAAAGGAGTAAAAAATAAAGCAGGTGATTTGAGTTTGTTTTCAGATATAGACTTGTGCGTGATGGCATTGCAACTGGGGGCAACCTTTGTTGCGCGCAGCTTTTCAGGGGATAAAAAACAATTAGTACCTTTGATTAAAGCGGCAATAAGCCATAAAGGTTTTGCGTTTATTGATATTGTATCGCCTTGTGTTACTTTCAATAATCACAATGGTTCTACGCGTTCATATGACTATGTACACGATCACATAACCACAGGAGCTGTGGCGGATTTTGTACCAGTAAAAACGGAAATAACCAGTAACGCTCAAGAGGGGGATTGTGAAGATGTCTGTTTACATGATGGCTCTATCATGCGCATTAAAAAACTCAATGAAGATTACAATAGCCATAATGCCAGTAAAGCCATTATGGCTATTGAACAACATAAATCCCAAGGTGAAATTTTAACTGGGCTTTTTTATTTAGAGCCAACAGCGAGTGATTTTCATGACATTAATGATACTTGTGATACGGCTTTAAATAAACTCGAACAAGAGGTTTTATGCCCAGGAAATCGAGTGTTATCTGGAATTAATGAAAGCTTCAGGTAGATGAAAACCGTGCTAAACAGCATGAGATTACAGTGTCTGGTATAATACTTTAACAAGCACAATACTTTTTTTTGATGATGTGTTACTGAGCTAATTACCCTCTAAGCCATAATTAACGGCGTAACGAATCAGCGCAGCTAAAGTATCAATTTTCAATTTGGATTTGATATTACGACGATGCGCTTCTACGGTACGAAAACTAATAAATAATTCATTTGCTATTTCTTTACTAGATAACCCTTTAGCAATATAAGCAAGAACAAGTTGCTCTCTAGTTGTGAGCTTAGCTGACCCTTCTCTTACCGGGTTTTCAATCAACATTTGCGTGATAGAACTACTATAGTGTTTTTTGCCACTGGCAACGGCTTTAATCGCGTAATACACTTCTTCTGAACTAGTGTCTTTTAATATATAACCACTGGCACCTGCTTGAATAGCACTAGTGACAAATTCTAGGTTGTTATGCATGCTAAAAATTAATACCTTAGAGTTTTCAAGCTGTTCAGTGATAATTTCAGTGGCATCAATACCATTTAATGTTGGCATGCTGATATCCATTAAAATAACATCGGGCTGCAGTTCAACGGCTTTTTCTAATGCATATTGACCATCGTTAACGTTGCCTATCACTTTCACATCATGATAAAAAGACAAACAGGCGCTTAAACCGCTTTGTACCATAGGGTGATCATCCACGAGTAAAACGGTAATAACCTTATTTTCATGGGCTTGAGTATTTGTCATGCAATGTCCTCTATTATTTTTGCTTTTTGGCTATGAAAATGTAATTTGGGAATGTTAACAACTATTTTTGTGCCCTTACCTGAAGAGGTACACTCAAAAGTTCCATTATGATATTCAACACGCTCAGCTAAGTTTCTAAGCCCAATACCACATTGTTTTATGTTGGCCTGTACTTTGGCATTAAAGCCTTGGCCATTATCTGCTATGGTTAATTTTAAGCCTTTTTTTTCAATGAGTATGCCTATGTTAACTTGCGTGGCATGTGAGTGCTTTTCAATATTAGTTAGCGACTCTTGTACTACTCGATAGAGGGTTATATTTATTTCATCGGATAATAATTTTCTGACCGCTGGTTTTTTTACAGATACTTGGATGCCAGTGTGTTGATGAAATTCTACCGCAAGAGTTTCTAGGGCTGAAGATAGTCCTAACTCATCTAAAATACGAGGGTGCAAATGATGTGAAATACGCCTTATTTCTTTTATTGCCCCGTCTAAGTTTGCTTGGGAATCCACTAATGGTTGTGGTTTGCTTTGTTTACACTGCATTAAATAAAGGTCTGTTGCTTCAAGTGAATATTTAATTGAGACTAAAATTTGTACTATGCCATCGTGTAGTTCTCGTGAAATTCTGCGTCGCTCTTCTTCTTGCATATCTATAATACGCTGGCTTAATTCATTGATTTTCAAGTCACTTTTTTTCTTTTGGCTTAGATTGAGAATCAGCCCAAAAGTAAAAAGGGTGAAAATTGATAAGATGGCGATAAAGAGAATAATTTTTTGAGTTTTATAGATGTGAGAGTCTATTGATTGTTGCAGCTTATTGAGCTGATTATTCACATCATCTAAGTAAACGCCTGTGCCTAACATCCAATCCCAATCTTTGAGATATACCGAGTAACCAATTTTATCTAGCGGTTTATTGACTGAAGGTTTCGACCAAGTATAACGGTAAAAATCACCACCTTTCTGGGCGTTGGCTATGAGTATTTGAATAATTTTATCACCATTACTACTTTCTAATTCCCACCAATTTTTGCCAACTCGAAAAGGCTCTTTTGGGTGAGAAATACCATTGCCTTTATTGTCGTAAGCAAAGAAATAGCCATCTTTTCCAGCGTAAAGCATATTATCTATCATCTGTGCTACGTTTTGTTTTGCCTGTGCTAAAGGTATATCTGTTTTATTGTAGGTGGGACTAATAGCGGATACGGCTAAGGTGGTGTAATTCACAAGCTCTTGCTTTTTTTGTTCAATTAAAAACTTTTCTAATGTTACTAGGCTTTGTTCTGATAATTCTCGATACTCTTGAGAGATAAAGATAAAAATGACAAAGCAAGTAAGGAAAACCTGTACGATAGCGATAAAAAATAGTTGTTTAGGAAAAAACATATGAGGCTATGACTTATTAATAATTTATTTACGTTATAGCATTAAAGTAGAACACGCAAATTAAGATAATGACTATGTTCTAGGTCATAGGTATATCTACCTAGCTGATGTGGGTATTCATACGAATAGCGAAACTGCCCTTTGTCACTTATTCTTTGTTAGGATAGAAAAACTATAATGACAACGCGTCAGCGTTATTTATCATAAATGAGGAAGGAAGAATGAAAAAAGCTCTGTTTATTAAACTTATGTTAATCATTTCAATAGCATTTACGAGTATTGCTAGTGCAGACGGTAATAAAAAAATACGTTGGCGTTTAGCTGAAACATGGGGACCCAATTTTCCCATTTTTGGTGATGCCACTAAAAATATGGCCAAAATGGTTAAAGAAATGTCTAATGGTCGCTTCATTATCAAAATTGATTCTGCTAACAAGCATAAATCTGCTTTAGGTATTTTTGATTTTGTTAAAACAGGTCGTTATCAAATGGGGCATTCAGCGTCTTATTACTGGAAAGGAAAAAACTTTAATACCCAATTTTTCACTACACTACCTTTTGGTATGACTGCGCCAGAGCAATATGCATGGTTCTATTACGGCGGTGGTATGGAATTGATGAAAAAAGTGTATGATCAATATGGTATTTTATCTTTCCCAGGGGGTAACACAGGTAACCAAATGGGGGGGTGGTTCAAAAAAGAAATTAACACTATTGAAGACCTTAAAGGCTTAAAAATGCGCATTCCAGGCTTTGCGGGTGAAGTACTTGCTCGTTTAGGCGCAAAGCCAACCAATATCCCATCAGGCGAGCTTTATACTGCGCTAGAGCGTAATACCATTGATGCACTAGAGTGGGTTGGCCCATCATTAGATTTACGCATGGGTTTTCATAAAATAGCACCTTATTATTATACGGGCTGGCATGAGCCTGCCACTGAACTTCAGTTTATGGTGAATGAAAAAGCTTATAATAAGCTACCGAAAGATTTGCAAAAGATTCTTACCGTTGCCATGAAAGCGGCAGCTTATGATATGTATGCACAATCTATGCATGAAAGTGGTAAGAATTTAGCGCAAATTCAAAAAGAGTATCCGAATGTTAAAATTCGTTCATTCCCGCGTAAGCTAATGTCAAAAATTCAAATGGCCAATACAGAAATTTTGAATGAATTTGCCGAAAAAGATCCGCTAACAAAAGAAATATTAGATTCTTTATATCAATATGAGCGACAAATTAGAGCATGGACAAACTTTTCAGATCGTGCTTATTTAGATAACTTTGATCCTATTGAGGAGTAAACAACTAGCGCATGTGTTTATTGGATTCACATGAGCCACTTGGAAATTTTTATGCAGCTTTTAATAAATTCACTCAAAAAAATAATTGATGGTGTTGGGCACTTATGTAGTGCTTTGATGATATTGATGATTATTAACGTATTTTATGACGTTATCATGCGTTATTTTTTTAATGACGTAAGTATCGCCATGCAGGAATTAGAATGGCACTTATTTGCCGCTATGTTTATGTTTGGTATTGGCTACACCCTAATGAGTGATGCTCATGTACGGGTTGATGTGTTTTACGATCAATTGTCACTGAAAAAACAAGCCATTATTAATATTCTGGGTTCACTAATATTTGCATTGCCTTTCACGGTATTGATTTTATATTTTAGTTTGGATTATACCTATGAAGCTTATGAAATGGGTGAGGGGAGTGCCGATCCCGGCGGCCTTCCTCATCGCTGGATTATAAGAGCGGTTATCCCCAGTTCGGCAGCTTTTCTTATCCTTTGTATTGCTCATGTAGTATTAACACAGGTACAGGTGTTAGTGTCGCCAACGAAGGTAGCAAAGAAGGATAATGAAAAATGACGGGTATCATTCTTTTTGGCATTGCGCTTTGTTTCTTATTTTTTGGTTATTCTGTTGCTTTTACTTTTGCCGGTGTTTCGCTACTTGTAGGTATTTATGCTTTAGGCTTAGATTTATTTGCGTTTATGCCCTATCGCATTATGAGCATCATGGAAAATACTACCTTAATGGCCATTCCGATGTTTATTTTTATGGGCATAGTATTACAACGTACAGGACTAGCTGAGCGCTTGTTAGAATCTTCAGCTAAGCTTTTTGGCAGCACTGCTGGCGGGGTTGCTATTTCGACGATTGTTGTGGGCGCGTTATTGGCGGCATCAACCGGCGTAGTGGGAGCTAGCGTTGTGGCTATGGGGGTTATTTCATTACCAGTAATGTTAAAAAATAATTATCATGAACCTACCGCTACCGGTGTTATTTGTGCTTCGGGTACTTTAGGGCAAATTATTCCACCATCTATTATCTTGATTATTTTAGGTGATGTAATGGGAGTGCCTGTTGGTGATTTATTTAAAGCGGCTGTCATACCAGGTATGTTGCTTGTTGTGGCTTATACCGCTTATATTTTAATTTTAGGAAAAATAAAACCTCAATATTGTCCGGCCATGGTGGTCAACGAGAATAAAAGAGAACTTTGGCTGCAAGCAGTAAAAGATATTGTGCCGCCTTTAGTGCTTATTGTATCGGTACTGGGTTCGATTTTTACCGGCATAGCAACACCGACCGAATCGTCAGCCATTGGTGCTGTTGGTGCAGTAATACTTTCCGTTTTTTATGGAGGCTTTTCTGTAAAAAACTTACATGGTATTTCTATTGAAACAGTGAAAGTTACCTCAATGGTTTTTGCGGTGCTTTTAGGTGCAACAGCCTTTGCTATGGTATTTAGTTACTCGGGTAGTGAGTATCTTATTGAAGAATTTTTTATCGAGTTACCGGGAGATAAATGGACATTTATTCTTATTGCGATGGTGGCCATTTTAATTTTAGGTTTCTTTATCGATTTTATTGAAATTGCCTTTTTAGTGGTGCCGATTTTAACACCAGTTGCTATGGCACTAGACATCAATTTGATTTGGTTTGCTATATTAATTTCAATGAATTTACAAACCTCATTTTTAACGCCACCTTTTGGATTTAGCTTGTTTTATCTTAAAGGGGTTGCGCCTAAAGCTATGAAAACCACCACCATTTATAAAGGTGTTATTCCTTTTATTTTAATACAAATAATGGTCTTGTTGCTGGTGCTTGCTTTTCCCGATAAATTGATTTTATAAATCATATTATTTCAATGGAATGAACAATGAAAAGGCGATTATTATCGATGTAGATAATAATCGCCTTTATTTTAATTTCAACGAATCTTAGCTAGCTATTTAGTACGGCTAACAATCAATGTACATACCTAAGCTATATTACATTTTCCTTGGGTAATGAGATTAGCCACATCCGTTAATTTACTATTAGTGATAAAGCC
>Ga0187827_10003116_pt1 | contig 21862 bp, 20 predicted proteins | sample ETNtaG_39_FD_167969 | JGI IMG/M metagenome (GOLD analysis project Ga0187827, IMG submission 167969) | Marine microbial and viral communities from oxygen minimum zone, Eastern Pacific Ocean - ETNP2014_SV_150_PacBio MetaG (Illumina Assembly) | ecosystem: Environmental > Aquatic > Marine > Hypoxic... | reverse complement strand
GGGCAGCTTGGCGAGCGCCCTCACCTGCAGTTCCGCGCTCGGCACTTCTACGAGATGGTTTCGAGCTTCGGGCATATGAAGCAACAGACTTATACGAAGCTGTTGAAACGGGCTAAGAAGGAGCCGGTGTTCAAACTGCTCAATGGGATACCGGGGATTGGGGCGCTGTCAGCCATCGGCTATATGGCCATCATTATCACGCCCCACCGTTTTTCGCGTCGGAACAAGCTGTGGCGCTATGCCGGCCTGGGCAATCAATACCATGTCTCCGATGAACGGGTTTACCGTAACCGGGCAAGCCGGTCTGGAAATCGTGAAATGAAGTGGTTGATCCGGCAGCAGTTCAATGCCGGAGTGCTGATCACCAAGAAGCAGAATCGTTTTAAGGGCAAATATGCCCGTCTTCTGCAAGAGGGGCATTCCAAGAAAGAAGCTCGTCGAGAAGTGCAGAGGAGTATGCTTTCAGTTGTGCTTGCCGTCTGGAAGAAAGGAGAGCCATATCAGGATAAACATGTAAGCCGCCGCGGATAACGCTTCAAGAGTCCTTTGTCGAGGATGCTGTGTGTCTGCCTGAGGGCAATAAAGAGTTTTTCAAACATCAGGTTTCCGTTAGGGGGAGGAAAGGCAACCGCTCACTGCGACGCCGAGCTCCCCTATAGGCGCACGATGAATGAGTAACCGTCACCACATCAGGCATTGCCACTCGACGTACCTCGAGGCCATATCCGCAGTGGGTATTCTTTGAGTCTGGAAAGATGGTTGTCGGGATAAGTCTCAATGGGCACGCTGGCCTTAAGGCCCTCACGCTTGGTTAGACCTCCCGACTACACAAACCCAAACATTAACTGGACCGGCTGTTGCCCAAGTCCCACAGAGATGACTGGTTTCATCTTCCACACCAAGGAACCAAAGAGATGTTTATTAGAGATCCAGGCTCATGCCCACCATCCCAGGAAATGACCTCAATGAGGAACTACAGAGAAGCTCGAACAGAGGACGAAAAGTCTGACTCTCGGCTAACCGGTCCGGAAGCCAGTCGTTGCTGGGAATGTGCCCTGAAAACAAACATACGTTTTGAGGGAAAGGGAGCGTTTTTGCTTGCTTTTCTTTTTAGAGAGGCGTGCCCAGGGACTCGCCTGGCATTTTGGCCGTAGTAGGAAACATGCTCGACGGTTTGAGGTGAAGCTTCGCTAGGCGCTAAGGGCGTTCAAACTTAAAAAAGTCCAAAAGTCCTTCGATTCTCGGAGAGCGCACTCCAAAATCAGCGCTGCCCGCAGGGACAATTCTTCTCAGCGCATCCTGAGAAAAATCCTAGCGCCTAACCATTCTTCACATACCCCTTCTCTCGAAACCAGTCGACTGCATCATGCAGGGCATCCTCGAGGGGATTCTGCGACAGGCCCAGTTCATCTACTGCTTTTGACGCATCGAAGTACATGTAATGCGAGGCGAGCTTCACGCCCACGACCGGTGCGACCGGCGGCTTCTTCGTGATGTAGTCAGCGACGAAGGTATCGAGGAGCGCGTAGGCGTAGGCGATGGCGTACGGAATCTGTAAGCGTGGCGGCTTGATGCCAGCGTAGCTGCTGACGATTTCGAGCATCTGCTTCAACGTGATGTTTCGGTTGCCCAGGATGTAACGGCCCCCGGGCTGGCCCTTCTCCGCGGCCAGGATATGCCCCTCCGCGCAGTCGCGGACGTCTATGAGATTCAGGCCGGTATTGACGTAGCCCGGCATCTTTCCATTCAGGCAATCAACGATGACCTTGCCGGTGGGGGTCGGCTTGATGTCCCCCGGCCCTATCGGTGTGCTTGGAAGGACGATCACAATCGGATGCCCGTCCGCTGCGAAATTTCGGGCAACTAATTCAGCCTCGAATTTTGACTGCTTGTAAGGACCGACCATGTCTTCATGCGAAGGCTCGGATTCCTCGTTCGAGACTTCGCCCTCTTCCGGATACGCCAGCGCCCCGACAGTCGAGGTGTAAACAACCTTCTTCACGCGGTTCTCGATGGCGGCCTCGAGAACCTGCCGCGTCCCCTCTACGTTAATCTCGAACATCCGATCCGGGTCAGGCACCCAGAGCCGGTAGTCCGCCGCTACATGAAAGACGGAGTCGCAGCCTTCAAGTGCAGATTTCCATGACGCCGCATCGGTCAGGTCGCCCTGAACCAATTCGAGATCCAGCCCCTCGATATTGCTCAGGTCGCTGCTGGCGCGTGCGAGGGCCTTCACCTTGGCTCCTCTGTCGAGGAGTTTCCTCACCACACTTGAGCCGAGAAATCCAGTGCCGCCCGTGACGAAAGCCTGCAATGTGATGTCTCCTCAGTGGGTACTTTCAAATGTGCCATACATGGAGCGAATGGCTTACCGGACTATTCGAGTACCGCAACCGCCTGGGTATATCCGCAGGCAGTGGCGCACAGCCTGAGTACCATGTGCACTCAGCCAACAAGAGGTCAACTCGGAGCGGCTTTTCTCCGCATCCCGCATCCTGCATTCATGTTGCTCAAGCACCGATTGCTCGTCTCCATCGTTCCATTTGCCGCAACGCTCCTGTTGCGCTTGATTGGGATGACGCTTCGAATTCGAATCGATGGAGACAGCACTCTTCTGCCCGACCGTGAGAATCGCAGTGAAGCCATCGTTTACGTGGTGTGGCATTCAAGGCTGCTGTTGGGCGTCTACCGATACCGGGGGCTAGGCGCAAATGTTATGGCCAGTCAGAGCCGAGACGGAGAGATCCTCACCAGGTCCATTGAACTCATGGGCTTCAAAGCCACACGCGGTTCAAGCTCTAGAGGAGCGGTAGGCGCACTGAAAACCCAGTCCGAAGTACTGAAGGAAGGCACCGATGTCGTCATCGCTCCGGATGGCCCGAAAGGCCCTGCAATGAAAGCGAAGATGGGCGCTATTCATCTCGCCAAACTTTCGGGGGCAAAGGTCGTCCCATGCACCTGGTCATGCACACGATTCAAAGAATTGAAGAGCTGGGATCGGCTGCGCATTCCCCTGCCCTTCTCAAAGTGTGTCATTCGTTTTGCACAACCCCTGTCCGTGTCTTCCGGTTGCAGCAAAGAGGAAATGCAGCAGAAACTCGATGAACTGCAATCGGAGCTGGATCGACTGGTCGAGATGGAGGGAGAGGACTTTGTGTCGTAGTGGTGGGGTACTCTGTTCTGACCCTATCAGCGACTTTTCACGGACGAATCTGGAACCAGCCCACGGCATGCTCTGTAAGCTTGCTGCAACGCCGTTGTTGGAACAGGGAGGGGAGACTGCCGGCCCCTGAAAGTCTTACAGCCATCCCAAGCCCCAAGCTCCCTGCTCCATATTCTGGCTCGAGTGACAATAGGGAAGAACCCCAGGCTCGTCAAGACGGTTTCCTGGCAGACTGATGACCGGATGGATTTACTGAAACAGCGCGTCTTTGCCAGAGAACCAAGAATGCAGCAGACAGGCAGACAGCTCATTCGAGACACAGCGCGGCCGGATCACGGGCAGCCCTTCCACAGGTCTGCATGGGTCAAACTTGCGGCACAGTTGTTTGTGTGACGGCGATCTTTCTGTAAAAGGGCCGTCTTGCACAGACGGAATGAGATTCAAAAGAACCTTCTGTTAAGACACTGACTCACCCCACTCACACTCATCCACCCAAACTTCCATACTTTCCCCAAGGAGGATTTACACGTGGCTAAGAAAGCAGCCCGACCACGAAAACTCAGAACTGTCATGATAGGTTGCGGCGGGCGCGCCCAAGCCCACATGGCCGCTATGCTCGCCAGCAAGGCCATCGATCTCGTCGCCGTCTGCGACCTCGATGAGGCAAGGCTCAAAGCCGCCGGAGAAAAATTCGGCGTCGAGAGACTCTACACCAGCATGGATGAAGCAATCGGCACTGAAGAACCGGAATTCGTCGACATCTGCACTCCGCCGACCATCAGGACGAGCATCGTCGAGCCGGCCATCAAGGCCGGCGCCCCGCATATCCTCATCGAAAAGCCAATCGCGCTGAAACCTTCGGAAAGCCGCAAACTCGTCGAACTCGGCAAAGAACGTCTCATCGCAGTCAACACCCAATACCAGTGGATGCCGCACTGGCAGCGTTTCTGGGAGATGCTCGCCAGGAAGGAACTGGGCGACATCCTCTATATTCGCGCAGGCACGAAAGCGGACATCCTCGAGCAGGGACCGCACACTCTCGATCTCGCAATGAAGGCCGCACGCATTTCAGGCCTCCCCGATCCCGAGTGGGTCATTGCCGGCGCAACGGGCGTTGCCTATCACGGCGACATCCCCGTCCCGGGCGACGTCACGGCCATCGCAGGGCTCGGAAACGCCCGGCTCTTCGTCAACCACGGCAACACGGCACCGGAGGTTCCGGGCGAACAGGTTTTCTGGTACCACATCCAGGTCGATGTCGTCGGCACAAAGGGGCGACTATGGGTCACACTCAACCAGGGTTGGACTCTCTGGAAGAACGGAAAGTTTGCCAGGGGCAAGACCGACTGGGGGAAGAACGACGGCCAGGCGCAGTCCGGTCTTTACAGGGAAATCCGCGACCGTATTCACGCAGGCACATGGCAGGAATTCCCAACCCGCGTCGAACTCGCCGCCAAGAATTCGGAACTGATGATGGCCACCTACCTTGCCGCACTCAATAACGCCAAGGTGGACCTGCCGGCAAAGCTTCCGGACTCTCTGGTGAAGCGAGTGGGTAAGCTGGCGAAATGAAATGTGGTCATTGCGGGTTGCGTTGGCTTCAGTTCAGGTAGCCAATTCGCCGTATGGGCATTGAAGGAGCAATGCTGCCAGTTAAGATGATCTCCAAAGGAGATACTTATGACCTTTCCAATCGTCATAGAAACAGTTGATGATCAGATTGTCGCATCGCTGGCTGGCGTGCCTGATGTGAGAGTTTCAGGCCCAAGCCGGCCCGACGTGTTGAAGTCACTTCAAGGTGAGTTGGCGAGGCGAATCCAGTTGGGAGAACTCGACGCTCTCGATGTCCAGCCATCGGGCGGCGTTCTCAATCTCGCCGGAAAATACGCAGACGATTCGACCCTGGTGGAAATATGCGAGCAGGCATACGCGGATCGTAATCGGGATCGTGATTCTGAATGAAAGCCTTTGATACGGATGTATTGACTGGCATCTTGCGGGGCAATGCGGCCTACATCGAACGAGTGTCAAAGATGCCCGATGAGCACGGGATCCCGGTCGTCGTGGTGGAAGAGATTCTTCGAGGGCGTCTCAACACTATCAGACAGGCCGAGTCTGGCCGCGCGAAAGTTACTCTCGAACGTGCTTATGAGCTATTTGCAGAGGCGGTAAATGACCTGCGTTTTCTTCAGATTCTTCATTACGAGTCCGACTGTGACGCCTTATTCAATCAGTGGCGTAAGCAGAAGATTCGTATCTCAACCCGGGACCTTCGAATAGCCGCCATTTGCGTTTCACGAAGAGCAACGCTTATTTCGTGCAATCGACGTGATTTTGCTCAAGTTCCTGGTTTGGATGTTGAGTTTTGGGATTGAGCCATCTGTCTGTAGGGCCCGGCCAATTGATCACAGCCTGCGTGCGAACGTTCCACCATCCACCAGCAGTGTCGAGCCGGTGATGTAGCTGCCGGCTTCGCTGGCGAGGAGGAGGGCCGGGCCGGCGATTTCTTTCGGGTCGCCCCAGCGTCCGACTGCCGTGCAGGCGGCAAATGCCTGTTTCTGTTCATCGCTCAGAAGGTTCATCGGCAGGTCGGTCAGGAACGGGCCGGGGGCGATGCAGTTGACCGTGATATTGAAAGGCCCGAGGTCGAGCGCGGAGGCCTGAGAGAGGCCGATTAGGGCGGACTTGGTGGCGCAGTATCCATTGCGGGCCTCCTTGCCACCCACACCAAGTACGGACGAGATGTGAATGATGCGGCCCCATTTCCGTTCCTTCATACCAGGGGCGACGGCCCGGCTCAGCGCCATGATGCTGCTGAGATTCAGCTCAAGAATGCGATCCCAGTCTTCGTCCTGGATCTCGTCGATGGGCTGAGGGACATTCGAACCGGCGTTGTTCACGAGAATATCCACCTTGCCAAGTTTGCTGATAGTTTCGTCCGCCAGGGCCTTGACCTCTTCGCGATCCGTCATATCGGTGACTCGATACTCGACCCTGACATCGAGGCCATCGCTGATCTCACTGGCCGCATTTTTCAATTCTTCTTCCGTCCGAGAGCAGATCATGATGTCTGCGCCGTGCTCAGCGAAGCCCCGGGCCATGGATTTTCCCAGACCTTTGCTTCCGCCGGTGATAAGCGCGACACGACCAGTCAAGTCAAAGTGATTGGATGTGCTCATGGTGTGTTCCTCTCTATATGGAATAGTGCAGATAGCTGAATGTTGTGGCTTCGCGTGGTCTACGCTTCACTCATCTTACAGAAAACTCCAGGCAATCCGCATTCGCTTTTTTTGGACTACGAAAAATGGATCTTCGGGCAACATTAATCGTGGGGATACTGGATGCTGGATGCTCGCTGCATGCGTTTGATCTGAGACCGGGGTCATGAGCGAATCGGAATAGCCAGAATCCAGAATCCAGAATCCAGTATCAGATGAGGCAGATAAGTTTCTGCTGACACACTTATTTCGTGACAGACCCTGAGCGCCTGGTCGTTCACACCTAAACAACATGAGCGGAATAGTCGGCCACCTTACTTACGCACTACTCAGTCACCGCAAAGCTCTGGAACGGCAGCTGCGATGTGCCGCAATCATATCTCAACATTTGGGACACTATCTCTCCGGCGCATATCTCGGCGCGGACATCATGACGCTGCCCGGCGGCGCATGCCCGGAATGCGGACAGGAGTGGGGGTATTGCGCGTCGATACCGAAGGATTGTCCTGATGATGGCTCTCCGCTGACTCCGTATTCTCTCGAACACAAGGAGGAGATTTATCCGTCCGTCGAGATCCACAACATTTTCTACGGCCGAACGCATCTCATATTCGGTTGGCAGCAGGACAAGCACCTGAGTCTGAAATGGGACGACCTGCCTGAATTTCTTGGGGCCTGTCTCGCCGATACGGACAGTGCTTCCGGACAGGCGTATGTGCTCGGCTTCATGAGCCACTTGGTTGGGGACAGCATGATCAAGTCATTCCAGCCCGGGCTGGACCTGTACCTGCTGAACGGCACCTACACGCCAGAGAACCGCCCCATACAGGATCTGTTCACATTTCATGAAATCGGAATCGGCGAACTTGCTGTGGATTGGCCATCGCTCATGGAGTCCGTGGTCGCGACTCCTGTCCAAACTGTTCAGGCCCATTACATGCGGTGTACCGAGCCCTGTGGAAAGCTTGCCGAGAGTTTTCCTGAAGGTTGGAGGCCGAAGCTGGAATCTCTGCTGATGAACGTGTTGGCTGAGAATCGACGATATCAGCGAATCCGTAATGCCCGGCTCCTCGATGAGCTCGAGCTGACCAATGGGCCCGACGGGTTTGAGTGCGACCCAGGGCTGAGCACAACAGCACGAGGTCTGAAATACAGGGAGATGCTGAGCATGTGCCGAGAGGCCGGTTTTCGTTCCGCCCTCGAAACCATTGCAGTTGAGACGGCGGAAGTCTTTGAATCTGCGTCAAGTTAGATGACGGATTTCGTGCAGCCATTCGTAGAACGAAGACGTTCCCGCGTTAATCGACCTGCAGCTTCAGTTCGAGGATCTTCCCTTCGAAGAAATTGCCCGCCTCGTAATCACCGACCGGTTTGATCAGGTCTGCACCAACCTGGAGGGAATCACCTGGATCCGCACGCAGACTACTTGCGGCCTTGCCCGTTGCAGCAGGTTTCCCATTGATTGAAAGCTGCATTCTTCCGTCGCGGCCGAGATTGGCAGCGATGGTGGATGCGCCCTCGCTCAGTGGGTGATCGGAGGCGATTGTGGTTCGCTTCCAATTCACGCAAACAGAAAACGTGGGCTTACCGTCCTTGATAAAAAGACTGTAGCCGCTCTTGTCTCCGCCATGGGCGAGGATCACCCCGTTTGCACCTTTCGTTTGGATCCGGGCGTTTATGCTGATGGCTGCACCGGCGACTTTGATGACGCTTTTCTTTGGCATGTCCAGGTATGCCCCTTCTTCAAGTTTCCACATGGAGGTCTTGCCTTCCTTCGTGATCTTCACATCGTGGTTTTGACACCGCTTTGCCAGGCCCGGCATGTCGAGTCTTACCTTCTTCGCCGCCTTTGGAGCTGGACCCGGGCCAAGCCTGATAAAGCCGTTCCCGGGATCGTATCCGATGGTTGTCGCCCTCATTGCTTCCTGATCGGGAGGCAGCTCAGGCAGACTTGAACGCCATTTCATAAGCCTGGTTTTCAGGGCCGCCACGAGTTCCGGATGCTTCGCCGCCAGGTTTGTTTCCTCTTTCTGGTCGGCGGCCAAGTCGTAAAGCTCGACGCGGCTGCCGTCCTGGTCCATCAGCAGCTTCCAGTTTTTATCCCGGACGGCCAGGGACGGGCTCTGGTGTTTCTCAACGCCGCCTTTCAGGTATCCCTTTCTTCGCCCGTATTCCCAGAAGATGGGGAACTCACGAGTGATCGGTTTTCCCAGCCACGCCTGGCTTACGTCAATGCCATCCAGGCCCTTCGGAACGGGGATGCCAGTCAGGCTGCAGAGGGTGGGAAGGAGATCGATTCCCGCGAATACGGAAGTATCGTCTGCTTTGCCCGCAGGGATTTTGCCGCCGCATTTCACAATGAACGGCATATGGATGCCGCCTTCGTAGAGCGACCATTTGCGGCCATTGAACGGTCCGGCAAAGCCCGGAGGATTCCAGCCTTTCCTGTAGTAGCTGGGCCAATCGGTCGGGCCGTTGTCGCTGGTAAAGAGGATGACCGTGCGGTCTTCGAGCCCGAGCTTTTCGATCTCATTGAAGACGCGGCCGAGCTGTCGATCCATTTCTTCGAGCACTGCGAAGAAAAGCCTTTCGAATGGATTCTTCGTGACTGTTTCCCACTTCTTCTCGTTGCCTGGCGGAGGCACATGCCGGTCATGCACATCGTTCGGGAAGAGGCGGACAAAGAAGGGCTTCTCCTTGTTTCGGTTTATGAAATCGATCGTTCGATCCACATAAATCTTCGTCCATTCGTGCTTGGGTGCTTTGATGCGTTCGCCCATGCCTTCGAAGTTCACCAGCGATTCATCAAATCCGTATTCCTGAGGTGTCGGCGCATTCCGGACGTCCCGTCCGCCGCCCATGTGCCACTTGCCAAAGTGCGCGGTTGCATAGCCCGCATTCTTGAATGCGTCACCGATGGTGAAAACACCTGGACACAGAAAATCGGTCATGCCGCGGCTGCGGTTTTTAGTACGAGCCGCGAGGTAAGAATGAATCAGATGCCTGGCTGGATACTGTCCGGTAGTCACCGCGACACGGGATGGCGAGCAGATAGGCGAGTTCACGTAGAACTGCGTGAAGCGCATTCCGTCTGCCGCGAGCTTGTCAATGTTTGGAGTCTTGACGACCGGGTTGCCGAAACAGCTCGGGTCGGCATAGCCCATGTCATCGATGAAAATGAAGATGACGTTCAGCCGATCTTCGGCATGAAGGCAGGCAGCCAAGAGGAAAACGGTCGTAAAGAATCTCATCACGTGATCACCTGTCTGTAGAATCCTCGCTCCCGAATCAATTCCAGCACGCAATTTGGAATCAGTGCTTCAGAAGGCTGTTTTAATTCAAGGGCTTTTCGAGCCTTGGTCGATGACATCGCCGCGTATTCATCTTCCAACTCCATGAATACCAGCGACTGCGAGAACCCTCGGGCTTCCGGCGATTGAAGAAACTCCTGAGTGTCTGTTGGAGAGCTTCCCTGCCTGTTGAAAAAGAAGACGGAAGCGAGTGCAAAGAGTTCCTGCAGCGCGGCGTCCATATCGTCGTAATACTTTGGATCGAAGAGCCGAATCACGGTATCGAAACCGAGGAGAAAATGGACTTCGCATTTGCTGCCGAACAGTTCTTTGAGCGCCTTCGCCTTATCGACAAACCTGCCGTGTGCCGTCACTCCGACAGAAGTGGCCGGTATGGAATCCGCAAGGCATTCCATCATCAGAACGCGATGTGCGAGGGTTTCGCCAAACACCTTCTTGTCCACATTCTGTTTCGCGAGCAGGAGCAGATTCAGGTCGAATGTTCCCTTCTGATTTGCCAGTTCCAGCATCCGAACGTGAGCCCTGGTCGGCGGATTGAATGAAGAATCGAGGACACACAGTTTCCGGCATGAGGGCAAGTCGCTGGTCAATTCGACACGAGGCGCGTCTTCATAGCTCAACTCATCCAGGGTATGCTGAATTTCTTCGATTGAACGGCGCATGTTTCAAGTGTAACTGAACTGCAGACTGTTATAGATTTCGGATTCCCGGTATAGCCATCCGATATCAGATACCGGCCACGCATGCCACTGAACAAGACCGGAATGGACCCAAGCACACAACAGTACATTAAATCTCTTTGGGTGGCCGAGGACTACGATGATTACTTCGCGCTGAATGCTCTGTTCAAATTCGATACGGGCTTTCTCGACCGAATGCTTCAACAACCGTGCAAGCTCCTCGACCTTGGCTGCGGAACAGGGCGCCACCTTGTGCATTTTGCCGCGAGGGGATTCGATGTTACCGGCGTGGACCTTTCAGATGCCATGCTCAGAATCGTTGAAGAGAAACTGGTCGATGCGCGGCAATCGGCTTCGCTGTTGAAAAGTGACATCTGCAGCATGCCTGAGCTCGCAGACTCGACCTTTGACGCGGTCATATGCATGTTCAGCACGTTGGGTATGGTGCGCGGGATAAAGAACCGGATGTCCTGCATGCACGAGGTATTCCGAGTGTTGAAGCCGCAGGGGCTCTTTGTCTTCCACTGCCACAATTTCCTGTATCGCGGGCTTAGCGTAGATACCTGGCGTGAATGGATTCATTCCTGTCTGCTCGCTTCCCGCGGGTATGAAGTCGGCGATAAAATCATCGGCGAATATCGGACGATAAAAGACATGTACGTGCACACCTTCAGACCAGGAGAAATACGCCGCATGGCCGCCGATGCCGGTTTTCGGATCGAATATCTGGGCTACCTGAATGCGGACCGTTCCGGTGAACTCCCACCAGTGACCTTCAGGAAATTCAGGGCCAATGGATTTGTTGTCGTGGCGAGGAAGCCTGAGTGACTTCCGCTTCAGTGAGCGAGGACGTAACCGATGATGTTCGCGGCCAGTTTGAAGCTGTCCTCCACTTCGACGCCGCGGCGATAAGGACACCGCCCTTCTTTTGGCCCGCCGAGAAGATCATACTTGGAGTAGATAACGACCAGCCGGCCGGCCTGCTGAATGCCTTCAAGCGGCGGAGACTTCAGGTCCGGCTGTTCGCGGTTGAGCGTCTCGTTGTAGCGGATTTCCTTAAGTGGATAAAACTGGTGCGTGTAAATGACGTGGTCGGAGGGAAGTGTTTTCAGCCCCAGATCGGGGAAGGCGGCCTTGATCTCCCGCCGGAATGCAGCGTCGAATGCATGTTTGCCACAGCAACTGTCCGAAAGCAGCACTCCGCCCCGGGACACGAACTCCTTAAGGTTGTTAACCTCCTTCGCGTTCCATTTGAAATCGCTATGACCGGTCATGTAAGCGATCGGCTGTTCGAGAAGTTTGGGATCATCCAGACCAACCACGTTGCGTTTGAAATCAGGATTCATCTTCAGGTTATCTGCAAGCGATTGCAGGAGGACAGTGGCGGCGGTCGGGTCGCAATCCCAATCGAGTTGTTTCCGTTTGAGCTGGGTAAAGACGAACGGCGCGCCCGGAGCTTTACGCTCGTGGAACGTTGGCAGCTCGCCGCCCAGGTAACGGCCGAGGCGGTGCGAGCCCTGCGTGTAGGCCATGATGTTGACGCCGAGTTGGATGGCCCCTTCCCCCATGATGTGCTGGCCGTAGTGGCCTTTTTCGGTCACCCAATCGCAGTGGCCGTTCCAGGCGCAGCCAAGATCGAACGGAGAATAAATGACCGCCGTCCGACAGCCGACGTCGATGCCAAAAAGCACAGGTGATTCTTCGTAGGCATCCTTCTTCTCCAGCAGGTACTTGACTTTCTTGACGGGATAGTAGCTGCGAAAGAGCGGATGGTCGGCCGCAAGGCGTTCAGGGGGACGGGCGGGAAAGATTTTCGGTATCTGGCGGTCAGCGGATTTTCGGAACGATTCGTTGCCGCAACAGGGATTGATGAAAAGAAAGCCGCCGGAAAGCACGTACTTGCGAATCTTGTCCACCTCTTTATCAGAAAGTGACCATTCGTAATGGCCAGTGATGTAGAGCACAGGGACCTCATCCGGGTTGAAGCTGAATTTGGGAAGCGGGGTGGAGGTATAGCGCGGCATGAAACCCATGGGCACTCGCCGGTTCATGCGTCGCATCAGCTCGTAGAGATCGTTTGGGTTGCCCCACCAGCGCGGAAACGAGAATTTGCGGCCGTCTTTCGTGGTGGCCTGGACGTCCTTCCCGTACGTCATCTTGGTGATGAGAATCTTCGCCGGCGGGGAGGGGAATGAGTTTCCAGATGAGCCGGGCGGGCGTTTCTTTTCCTGGCGGGCCTGCACCGGCCCCGGCCCGGGCAGAGGAATCATGACCTCTGCAGCCTTCTTCCTCGGCTGCGCGGGCGCTGGAGGACGCGGGGCGCGAGGAGACTTCTTCGGCGGCGGCGGAGGCTCTTTGATGTGCGGGGGGGGCCGCAATCAAACTCGAAATTGAGACCCCGAACAGAATCGCGATTAGCCAAGTGAAACGGGAGTTTGATTTGGTCATGGCTGATTCGCCGTATGGACTATCCACCAAACGCGGCTATTAAAGTGGATGTTTACGTGGGTTCAAGAGAGGAAAGAATTGCCGGAAGGACACGCAATTCGTAACACGTAATCAGGAACCCTCAACGCACTTGGTATAAACACTACGCATTACGCCTTTCTCCAAAGAGATTTCACCTGTGAGCGAAGACACTGAAAACCAGGTTGACCAGGTCGACCCGACCGAGGTAGCGGCCATCAAGGACACCTACGACAAAGTTCTTGCCGAGCTTCACAAAAAGATCATCGGCCAGAACGAAGTGGTCGAGCAGCTTCTTATCTCGATCTTTTCGAACGGCCATTGCCTGATGGTCGGCGTTCCGGGGCTTGCCAAGACGCTCCTGGTTCAGTCGCTGGCGGAGACGATGAAGCTGAGCTTCAAGCGGATTCAGTTCACGCCCGACCTGATGCCCAGCGACATCACCGGCACGGACATCATCCAGGAAGACCCGGAGACCCGTGAGAGGCGCTTCGAGTTTTTGCAGGGCCCGATCTTCGCCAACATTATTCTCGCCGATGAGATCAACCGGACCCCGCCCAAGACACAGGCCGCGCTCCTGGAATCCATGCAGGAACGGCAGGTGACCATCGGCCAGACTACTCGCCCTCTGCCGCCACCGTTTTTTGTGCTGGCAACGCAGAACCCAATCGAACAGGAGGGCACTTACCCGCTCCCGGAAGCCCAGCAGGATCGTTTCCTATTCCTGGTGTGGGTGGATTATCCGGAAGGCGAAGACGAAATGAACATCATCAAGACAGTCACCTCGGAATCGATGGGAGAGATCGAGCCGGTCTTATCGGGCGAGGAAATCATTTCCATCCAGAACCTGCTGGTGAAGATTCCTGTGCCGGATCACGTGGTCCGCTATTCGTGGAAAGTGGTGCGCGCCCTCCGGCCGGGGGCCTCGCGCATCCATCAATCTGGTCAAAGCCGCCAAGACTCGTGCCGTGCTTAACGGCAACCTTCACGTCTCCGTCGACGACATCCAGGCCATTGCTCACCCGGTCCTACGACACCGCGTGATCCCGAATTTCGCCGCCCAGGCCGAAGGCTACTCGGCCGACAAGATTGTGGATATGGTGTTGGAGGAGATACCGCCTAATTCGTAATCCGTAATCCGTAATCCGTAACCAGAAAAACCCATCATCCTTAATGCGAATGCGTGAGCCTCAGATCACCTCGGACACTTTCTGATTACGAATTACGAATTACGCATCACGAATTACAAACTACGCTCTACGAATGTCTTCCACGCTCAGCAAGTACCTAGATCCCCGGACGCTCTCACAACTGCTCCACGCCAAGATGTCGGCGAAATATCTTGTGGAAGGGCATTACGCGGGGCAGCATCGCTCGCCTTTCTACGGGTTTGCCGTCGAGTTTGCAGGACACCGCGAATACGTGCCGGGCGACGACATCAAGCATTTGGACTGGCGCGTCTATTTCAAGACCGAACGACTCGCCATCAAGCAATACGAACAGGAGACAAACTTTATCTGCCACCTGTTGATCGACAAGAGCGAGTCGATGCAGTTTGGTTCGACCGAGATGACTAAACTCGAATACGCCAAGCACCTCGCCACCTGCCTGACCTACCTGATCGTGAGAAGGGCGGACGCCGTGGGATTGGGAACTTTTGATGAACAACTGGTCGACGTACTTCCGCCATTAACATCCATGAGCCAGGTCTTCCAGATCGCCGAGCTCTTCGAAAACCTGCAGCCGGCGAGCAAGACCGGCATCGGCGAAGTTCTGACCGACTACGCCCGCCGCATTGGACGCCGCGGCATCGTCATTATCATGTCCGATTTTTTCGGTGATCACGATTCCCTCATGCGAGGCATCCAGCGGCTCCGCTACGATAATCACGAGGTCGTGCTGTTCCATATCCTCGACGACTCGGAACTGACGTTCCCGTTCGAAGGCATGACTCGCTTTATCGGCCTGGAAACTGCCGGCGACCACCTGACCCAGCCCGAAAACATTCGCCAGGACTACCTCGACAAGATGAACAACTTCATCGACACCCTCCGCCGAAACTGCGACGCAAACCGAGTCGAGCACGTCCTCGTCAATACCTCCGTTTCCCAAGGCCACATGCTCATGGGGTACCTGAATTCCAGGAGAGAGATGGTGCCGCAGAAGTGAAGAGTAATGCGTAATGAGTAAGTTTATCCGCACAGGCCGGCTCAATCTGAGCGGCGGATTCAGGACGGATATTGGATACTGAAGGTGCGATGCCCGTAGCAGGGCGACCGTTTGATCAGACATTGATTCCGAGGTAAGGCCGCAGCCTGAGGTACATCTGCCTGTTGCTCCCACAATTATTTATAACGCTCCCATGCCCCGCATCCTTCTGATATCTGACATCCACGGAAACATTGAGGCCCTCGAAGCCGTTGCCGAGAGGCTGAAAGAGGAAGAATTCGATCGGGCCTATTGCCTTGGCGATTATGTCGGGTACGGGCCGAACCCCAATGAGACTATCGAATTGCTCCTGGCCATGGAAGAGGGCGGCATCGAGATGCGGCACAACATCGGAAACCACGATGCAGCGGCAATTGGTGTTTGTGAATTCGTTAACATTCGCAACCAGCAAACCCTTGCACGGGTGATGGAGGAAGGCGAGTTTGCCAGCCAGCTCGAGATCATCCAGGCATACAAAAACCAGGAGACCCGCAAGTACATCCCGGTCAAAGCCGATGCCGAAGAGACCATCAACTGGACCGTCGAACGGATGACCGATACCACTCGCGAATTCCTCTCCACCCGGCTCGAAGAACGTATCGAGATAATGGAGGGCGTTATCAGCGTCCATGCCTCGCCGCGGGATGTCTCATTTGAATACATCCGGGACGATCAGAGTGCGCTCAAGGTCTTCGAGTCGAACACCATGGACAACGTGAAGATCTGTTTCCATGCGCACACCCACTTCCCGGTTGTCTGGAGCCTTCCCGCGGAGGAACGCATGTCCTACGGCGGCAGCATCATCATCATGGGCGAGGTGAGCTCGACCCATGAGGAATTCGTCGAGCTCGATTCCAGCAATCTCTATCTCATCAACGTCGGCTCTGTGGGCCAGCCCCGCGGCGACGACCGGCGGCCCACCTATGTTATTTACGATTCGGAGGCGATGACGGTCCAATTCCATCGCGTGGAATACGATTCATCGCCCACCATCCAGAAGATTCAGGACGCTGGCCTCTCGGATGATCTGGTCAGCCGCCTGCTGCCACACGATGTCGTCGAGATCGATGAAGACGTCGTCGAAATGGATGATGACGATGAAGGTCTTGATGAGTGAATGGATTCAGAGAATCTCGAGGCATCGAGCCCGCAATTCGATTGATTGTGTCTTGGAACTCACTGATCGCAAAGCCGCCTCAAAGACCAATCTGATTCTCACCTGTTCCGCTGAAGCAGACCTACCGAATAGAGCTCGTACGACGCTGCCTTATCCGGGAAATCCACCAGATGCACTGTAAAACGGGCGGGAAGACCGTGCTCGGGGAGCTGTTCTTTGAAGAAGCCTGAATAGGCTTTCGAGTACGCCGCGTAGAGTCGCTTCTGCTCGGCCGCGTACCCATCGGGATCGGAGAGCGGGCTGGGTGATTTGGGCTGGGCGCCGAAGGCGTGCACTTCGATGAAATCCACATCTTCCAGCGATTCGCAGAGGCCCGCTTCTTTCAGCCAGAGCTCCCAGGAACGGAAGACAAGCGGAATCTCGATCTCCGGTTCCATGGTCGTCAGTTCTTCCAGGCCGAGCACGCCCTTCGCAGAATATCCTCCGGTGAGCCCTGCAAAGTAGACCTTCAAATCACCATCCGGCTGCTCCTCGGTCACAAGGCACGAGAGGGTGGGCGCATCTCCCTTGTAGTAATAGGTGAGTTTCCCGCGTTGTTTGACATTGAAGTACGACATTGTGCATTCCTCTGATTAATGATGACTGACAAAAGACAGAGTAATTTCGAACAGAATAACCGTTGCTTCAATCAACCTGTCCCGAATTACTGTGTCCGTTTCCCCTCAGTTCTCTGATTCAGAGATCATCTGCTGCAACTTATCCGCCACCCAGTCCACGGCAACATCGATCAGGAGCTTTCCTTTAGCAGCAGTCGCCAGTTTTGCTTCCTGGTGATAGGTGCGATCATGCTCTGAGTCGGTTTGATGCGCGGAGGGCAGATCGGCTGCGTCGTAATCCACGCCGTCCCAATCGACGTTCTCCGGGAAAGCGGCCATGGCGATCGATGTCTCGAATTCCGCTGCGTGGCCGGGATAGTGGCCGGAGTCCAGATGTTCTTCGATGAACTCTTGTGTATACGCGTCCCAGTAGGAATGGAACAGGAGGTTGATGCCAAGCCGCTCACGAAAACCATCGATGCGCTCACGAGCCGGACCGTTGTTGCCAGCGTGTCCGTTGATGATGAGCACGTTCTTGATTCCATGACGGCGCAGGCTGTCGCAGACGTCGTAAAGGACTTCTCCGAATATTTCCGGACGCAGCGTCAGCGTACCTTTGTGATGCATCCAGTGTTCGGCAACACCAAGTGCAATGGGCGTCGTCACGATTGCCTCAGGGAAAAGTTTCTCAGCCGCCAACTTTGAGACACTCAATGCGCTGGCGGTATCGTGCTCCATGGCCAGATGTTCGTTGTGCTGTTCGGTACTGCCGGTGGGGACGATGGCCCCCTTGAGTGTTCCCGCGTTGAATGCCTCCCGAATGTAACGTCGCTGGTTCTCCCAAAGGAGGACGGATTTGATGGTCGCATTGTCGGTGTTTTTCATGGTGTGAAATTTGGTACGTAAGGAGAGACTTCAGCCGGTTTGAGGATCTGGTCCAGTCGTCTTCAAATCCTCAGCACTTAACAAGTGCCTGATTTTCTGATCCGTCTTACTGCGCTTTCCAGTTCGGTCAGGTCGTCCCACAGGGAGCTTTCACCGTAACGCTGGATCTGGTAATCCATCTCGCTTTCAAGGGAACTGAGCAGTTGCAGGACCTCGAAGCAAGGCGCGCTTTCCATATCGCTGGTCAGGACGTCCCAGAATCGGGTCATGATGGGCCCGGTATCGAGCTCTCTCAATCGAGCCTGCAGTTCGATTGCTGAGGCCTTCTCACTTGTGAATTGCCGGAACAGGGCCAGGGCTCGTTCTCCCAGCTCTGTCGTAAGGTGATTCAACTCTTCTTTCCTGGTCAGCTCTGTTTCGACCGGCACGTTTCCTCGCTCTGTCTCAGTGATGGTGATGGCGGTGTGGATGGCGGTGATGATGGTGGTGCGGATGGTCGTCTTCAGGAGAAGGGGGGTCTTCCTTCTCGGATTCGGCGACAGGGCCTTCTATCTCCAGTCTGGTTAACAACTGCTGGGCCATCTCTCGAAAGGAGGCCGTGACTGGTGAGTCCGGGCATCCTTTGACTACCGGCACGCCGGCGTCCATAGATTCTCCCATCTCGACCCCGAAGGGAATGTGCCCCCAGAAAGGAACGTCCATCATTCTGGCAAGGCGCTCGCCTTTTTCCCGGCCGAAAAGATGAGCTTTCTCGCCGCAATGGGGACATGCATAGACACTCATGTTTTCGATCAGACCGAGAATAGGAACATTCATTTCGCGTGCGGCGTTGATGGCCTTGCTGCAGACCATGGTCGACAGTCCCTGTGGGGTGGTGATGACCAGCATGCCGTCAAGATCCGGGATGGAGCCCATGATGGTCTGCACTTCGTCCCCGGTGCCGGGGGGCAGGTCGGCCAACAGAAAATCCAGATTGCCCCAGTTAACGGCGCACAGGAATTGGCGAAGGGCTCGCATCTTGTGAGGCCCCTTCCACATAATGGGCACTTCGTCGCCGGGCCAGATGGAGGCCACAGAAATAACCTTCAGCCCGTGTTCCGAATCCATCAGCTCGAACCGCAGGCCCTGGTGCCCGCCATCGTGTCCCGGGGCCACGTCCACCCGTCCGAGGATGCCGAGCGTCTTGGGCACACCGGGCCCATGCACATCCGCGTCGAAGATGGCAACTTTGTAGCCGGCTTCGTGCAAAGCGGCCCCGAGGTTTACCGTTGCGCAGGTCTTGCCGACGCCACCCTTGCCGCTGAAGATGGCCACCCGGTGTCTCACTCCCTTGAGTGCTTTGGCAATGGGCCCGTGTTGGGCGAGCAGTTCTTCTCGGGCTTTCCGCTTCAGTTCATCAAACTCGGCCTGACGATCCATTGGAATTCTCCTGCTTGGATTGAGAAACACTCAGCTCGTATCGGCGGCTTCCCAAGCCGTAGTTAGACGCGTAGTCGAGCATTGCCAGAGGATCAACTCCTGTAATGCGGGCCAGCTTGCCCTTACCTGGTTCCATGGCGCCGCGCTCCTCGGCCGCGGAATTGGGCAGGCCGGGCGATGCGTCAATAAGGTCCACGCTGGCCTGGTCAATGGCCACCGGGTCCCGCGAGGACAACAGTCCCGCGTCCGGCGCCACGGCTACGTCGGAGAACGGGTAGTAATCGGGGTAAGGAACGATGTCCATCAATAAGTTAAAGAAGTGGACCTTGCCCTGTGCCGCGACATGGACGGCGCTTGCTGCTTCAACCACTCTTTTCTGGAAACGTGCGGTACTTTCGCTGTCCACCGTGATGGCGTCGCATGGGCAGGCGGCCATGCAGTAATAAGCGCAGCCGCGGCACAGCTCCTTGTCGATCTCGGCAACAGAATTATCCAGGCTGATGGCTTGGCCTATGCAGCGATCGACACATAGACCGCAGCCATCGCATGTGTCCGTAACCTGAGGCTTAAGGGGCCCGTGAATTCGCCACTTGCCCCTCTGCGCGCTGCATCCCAGACCGAAATTGAGGAGGGCTCCGGAGAGGCCGGCAAAGGGATGGCCGGTTACATGGGAAATGACGATGAGTGCAGCGTACTCAGTAATGCTTCGAGCCACCTCGACGCCACCCAATTCATCGCCGTCAATGGGCAGGAGCTCGCCCTCTTCGCCCGTGTAGCCGTCACCCAGGACGACGGCCCGGCCGAGGGACGCGGTGGTATAGCCGTTGATGGTCGCGGCCTCCATCCAATTCCATCCAATACTGCGCGCCGAGTTATTGAGCCGTGTGGTGTCCATGATCAACGGGTCGCCGCCAAGTTCCACGATCTTCTCCACCACGGCCCTGACCATGGGGGGGCGGGGATAGCTGAGGGCGCCCAATTCCCCGACGTCAATTTTGACAGCGACGAGATCGCCTTTTTTCTTGACCAAGTCGTGCAGGCAGGCTTCGTCGAGGAACTGTCCCAGCCTGACCATCAGGCCGTCGTCGGTGTGCCTTGCCCTCGCGTGCAGATGGTGGACGACGGACATGCTTGCTATCTCACTTTTCCACTGCCTGGGCCCATTCCTCGACTGGCAGCTTTTTCATGGCGGGGGTCCGATCCCCTGCGTCGTAATCATCGATCCCCCGGTTGAGATGGCCAATGGCCTCGATGTGCGCGCAGCGGCCCAGAGCCCGAGTTCCTGCCCGTCCCCAGTACTCCACTGCCTGCTGCGCAAGGCTCGCCTCCGTGAAATGATGCGCCAGAAGCTCTGGCTGATTACTGGCCGTATCCGGAAACTGCTTTTCCAGAACTTCTGCAATCTGTTGATGGAACTGCTGCCGTTTCTTCTTCAGGAGTGACTGGTAAGCCGCATCCTGAATCAGAGCGTGCTTGAAGATGTAGCGCGATCGGTGCCCCCGCCCTCGCTGGAAGAGCAGCTCCGCCTCGACAAGTTTTTCCAGCTCAGATTGGAGCTCCCGTTCCTGAAGAGGGGAGACGGCCTGAATCAGTTCGTGCGAGAATTCCCGGCCGACGGCCGCCCCAAGCTGGACGACCTCGATGTCGCTTGCCATGCGGTCCAGACGGGCCATCAGCAGGTCTTGGAGCGTGGCGGGTATTTCGTGAACGGGGAAGCTCTCCGACATGTGCATCTCACCATCCACCTCTCGGATACTGCCCTGCTCGAGCACCATGGTGGTGAATTCCTCGACGAACAGCGGGACACCATCCGTGCGCTCAACCACCAGATCGATCACGTTTTGCGGGATCTTCTTTATACCGGACTTCAGGACCATCATTTCTCCAAGCTGGCGTTTGGTCAGACGGTTGAGGGCCACCTGTGTCTGATGCGCTTTGCTCTTCCAGGGGGTCTCGAATTCCGGCCGGAACGTGAGCAGCGTCAGGATGCTGTCGCTGAATCCCTGGTCCACCAGCAATTCCAGGAATTCGAGTGTCGTGGGATCGACCCAGTGCAAATCCTCTACGATAAAAAGTACCGGCTGCCGGTACGAGCATTCTTTCAGCCAGTCCACGAGGAGGTCGAACGTTTTTTCTTTCTGAAGCTGCGGGTTGAGCTTCAATGGCGGATAGCGGCCGTCGAGCGGGACCGAGAGGAGTGACGCCAGCAGCCCGATCTCCTCATCACCGTCAAGGTTTAGCTCTTCCAGGTGAGCCGCCAGTTTGTCGAGCTTTTGGCCGGGCGAGTGCCCACCCAGGCCGAGGATTCGTTCAAAGCACTCCGTCGGTGGATAGAAGCTGCTGTTTTGATGGTGCGGTGTTGTGCGCCATTCAATAATGGGATCCCCGTCTTCAGTGCTCTGTTGGGTCACATGCTCTTTCATCACGTGGACCAGTCGAGATTTGCCAAGCCCTGCTTCGCCGATGAGCAGCACGATCTGGCCCATCCCTTCCGCTGCCTGTTCCCATCGCTCCTCGAGCAGGCCCACTTCACGGTCCCGGCCGATCTTTCCCCCGGAATTGACCCAGCTCACGAATCTGCAGAGGCTCGAGCTGTCCGGCAATCAACTGACGAGCGTTCCCCCAGAGCTGGGGCAACTCACGAAACTAGTCCCAGTACAAGCGCGATAGGCTTGGCATGAGTTTTGTTTAAAGCCTCCGTAACGCCGCCAGGTTGTCTCTGGCGGCGTTTTTGATCGTTTTTTGATCAGGCTGATCAATAGATGAACGGAGGCTTTTCAGATGAAGAAGAAGGATAGA
>Ga0187827_10003113_pt1 | contig 21891 bp, 15 predicted proteins | sample ETNtaG_39_FD_167969 | JGI IMG/M metagenome (GOLD analysis project Ga0187827, IMG submission 167969) | Marine microbial and viral communities from oxygen minimum zone, Eastern Pacific Ocean - ETNP2014_SV_150_PacBio MetaG (Illumina Assembly) | ecosystem: Environmental > Aquatic > Marine > Hypoxic... | reverse complement strand
CAGGAACATTTTGAGGCGAATCGTCCGCCAGTAGTAACAGCCGGGCTCGGTGAATCAGGTGTCACGATTTATGACCCGTACGCTGAGGTGGCGAGTGAGACGATCTATTCGGCGTCAGTCTGACGGAGGGCCTGCCTCAGACTTCAGTGCTCCACATTGCCGATGGGGGAATCGAACGGTCGCCTTGTGCGTTTGTCGGGCCACTGAGTTAGTCGAACTGGAAGATCCAAACCTGTGTTCCGGTGATTCGCCTCCACTCTCAAAGAACTTCAGAGCAACGACGGGTGCCGGGCTACTGGCAAGCTCGTGGGGCAGTGAGTATTCAGAGGCGATGCGCTGAATGCATTTACATTTCAGAAGGCGAAGATATCCTTCCCGGTATGAGCATTTCGCTCATTTTGAAACTTAAAACCAAATCATCGCTTTATCTCTGTGGAGGCATCGAACTATGGCAAAAAAAGTAACTAAGAAGACCAGTAAGAAGGCCAAACAGGCCAAGAAAAGAACCGCACCCAAAGAGACCGGTTCTGCAAAATCAAAGAAGGTGACTTTCCGCTACGCGGCACCAGATGCGGCGGAAGTCCTGCTGGCCGCGTGCTTCACTAAATGGGATGAGAAGCCCAGAAAGATGAAGAAGCTCAAGAACGGCACGTGGAACGTCCGAGCCGAGCTCAAAGTTGGCGAGACTTACCGTTATCGATATCTTGTCGATGGCGTGTGGAAAGATGATCCTGAGTGTACGGAACGCGAGACCTCACCTTTCGGTTCCGAGAACTGTCTGATCACTGTGTCGTAATCGTCTAACTCAACAGCACCATATTGTTGCGGTGGATGACCTCGATAAACGCGTCTTCGCCGATTTTCTTTCTTACCTGGTTGGTGCGGAGCCCCTTGACGACTTCGAGGATGTCGGACGAGTAATTTGTGAGGCCGCGGGCGAAGCTCGCGCCGCCTTCCAGATCGATGGCCACCACGTCTCCCTTCCTGAAGTCGCCCCTTACGGAGGTGATGCCCGATGCAAGCAGGCTCTTACCATTCTGCCTGAGCGCCTTGCTCGCACCTTCGTCCACGTGAATGTGGCCTCTCGGTCGCGCGGCGAAGCTGATCCATCTCTTCCAACTGCGCATCTTCGGCGCGGAGGGAGCGAAGAGGGTGCCGATGGCTTTGGCTTCCATAATACGCAGAAGCACGTTCTGTCTTTTTCCATTCGCGATGATGGCCGGCTCGCCAGCGTCGAGCGCCTTCTTTACGGCCTCGAGTTTACCGCTCATGCCGCCGGAGCCGAGACGTGAACGTTTGCGTTCAGCCAGATCGAAGATGCTGTCATCCATCCCTTCGACAAGGCTTATGAGCTCCGCGGGCTTGTTCCGTGCCGCGGGCCTCAATAGGCCGTCAACATCCGACAGGATCACCAGCAGGTCTGCATGGAGCAGGTGCGCGACGAGCACGGAGAGGACGTCGTTATCGCCGTACCGAAGCTCCTCCGTCGCCAGGGTGTCGTTTTCGTTAATGATGGGCACGGTGTCCAGGTCGAGCAAAGCCCAGAGTGTATTTCGAGCGTTGACATACCGGGCCCGATCTTCGAAGTCGTCACGGGTCAGCAGCATCTGAGCGGCGTGGTAACCGTGGATCTGAAAACACTCATCATAGAGGGATATCAACTTGGCCTGCCCGACCGCTGCGGCGGCCTGAAGCTTGGGCACGGCGGTCGGACGCTCCTTGAGATTGAGATGGCTGATGCCGGCTCCCACCGCACCGGAGCTCACCAGGATGACGGTGTAGCCGCGGCAGCGAAGCTGGTGAACCTGTTCGCAGAGCGAGTGAATCAGCCGCCGGTTAATCCTGCCGCGTGCATCGGTCAAAACCGCCGTGCCAACCTTGACAACGATTCTTTTAACATCGGCCAGCAGTGTCTTTCGCAGGTCTTCGCTCATGGGCGGGAAGCTAATACGCTTTCGCGTCTTCCAGCAACTCGCCTTCAACAGGACCGCCCGCCATCCTCCGTCCCCCCTCCTGCCAGGGCCGGTAACGGTTCGAGTTCCGGATAATTGCCGCGGGCTGATTTCAGCGTCAGCAGGCCCTCAGCAACAATCCATACCTGCAGCGACATGATAACTACGCCGAATGCGATGAGCAGGAAGTTCGGCTTGTCCGCACTCAACCAGTCCTTCATGTTATAGATCATGGCCCAGGCGGGCAGGATGAGCATGATGACCATCGGGATCGCGGCGAACCACGCGGGCAGATTACGGCGGATGAGATAAAAGCAGATGACCAGAAACGCGAGCCCGGCCAGGAGCTGATTCGTCGCTCCGAACAGCGGCCAGAGAATGAGGCCGCCGCTGCCGGGGCCCAACGCGCCGGGGGTGACGGCCATGGCACCACCGAGAACGATGGCCAGGCCCGTCGCGGCATACTTGTTCTCGAGCGGCCTGAAATTGAACTGAACGGCCAGCTCCTGGATGACGTATCGCTGCAATCGTGTGGCTGTGTCGAGGGTGGTGGCGGCGAAGCTGGCTACAAGTACAGCAACGATGCCGATGCCGAGTTTGAGAGGGATGCCAAGCGTCGATATGAAATTTCCGCCGCCCTCGATAAAGCCGCCAATTTTGTCAGGCAGCTTGAACCCCTTCCAACCGCCAAGCGTTACCTCCTTGCCATCCTTCATCACTTTGGTTGGGTTGGCATAAAGCGACGACCATGCTGCTTTGCCGGTGAGCTGTTTCCCATCCTCCATTTTGGGCTGATACTCGTACCCACCGCCTTCCACTGATTTGCGGCTGAACTTGCCCATCCCGATCCCTGCACAACAGGCGATGATCACGATCACGGCCAATGCGCCCTCGAGGAGCATCGAGCCGTAGGCCACATACTGCGCGTCCGTCTCGCATGAGACTTGTTTGCTGCTGGTGCCCGAGCTGACCAGGCAGTGAAATCCGCTGCACGCACCGCACGCGATCGTAATGAAAAGAAACGGCCAGATGGGCGGTGCATCAGCCGGTGCTTCGGAATTGATGGCGGGTGCAGAAGAAGCAATGTCGGCTTTGCCTGTGCCGCCGGCAATCAGCAGGCCGAGCACCAGGAGGCCGAGCGCCAAGATGAGCTGGTGACTGTTGATGTAATCGCGAGGCTGCAGCAGGGTCCAGACCGGCAGGACGGAAGCGATGAAACAGTAGACAAAAAGGATCATCGACCAGACGACGACTGCGTTGAGAAACGTCTTGCCGACCAGTGGTATGCCAAACCAAGCGCCGAAATCGATCTGAAAATGATAGGCCCCGATGTAGATGCAGCCGTACATGATTGCCAGCGCGGCCAGCGAAGGAACGAGTAGCCCACCGCCCTTTTTGTAGACCCAGAAACCAATGGCCACAGCGAGCGGAATCTCTATCCACACGGAAAGCACTGTTTCGGGATAGTTCGCAAAGATGATCGCAATAACGAGCCCGAATATTGCGAGCACAATCGTGAGCGCGAAGAAGAGGATCAGAAGGAACAGAACTTTCGCACGCTTGTTGATCATTCGGCCGGCCACCTCGCCCAACGTCTGGCCACGATTGCGCAACGAAACCACGAGAGCGCCAAAATCATGCACGGCGCCAATAAAGATAGAGCCCAGGACCACCCACAATAGTGCGGGCAGCCAGCCCCAGAAGACGGCAATGGCCGGCCCGACGATCGGCCCGGTGCCGGCAATGCTCGTGAAGTGGTGCCCGAAGATCACTTCCTTCTTTGTCGGAACGTAATCGATGTCATCACGGAGTTGCTGGCTTGGCACAGGCGCGTCCTTGTCGAGCCCGAAGACTTTTCGGGCCAGCCATTTTCCATACGTGTGGTAAGCCGCGATGAATCCAAAAAAACTGAGAACTGCGACGACGAGGGTGCTCAAAATTCGTCTCCTTGAATAACGTCTTTCTTGAGTTTTCAGGGGTTGGAGTAACGGCTTCAGCCGGGCTCTTCATGCCAACTCGCCACGCCCGGTCAAAGCCGTGACTCCAACTCCGCGAGGCCAGCAAGATAATCAATTTTGAGAGGCACCACCACCTCAGCGCCGCTTCCAATGTTCCTTCCAGAAACCGAAAACGCGCATCAATTCGGCGGGCGCTTCCTTGTGCTCATCAACCCGCAGGTCGAGATACCGATCATTCAGGCCCCCAGGCCCGCCTTTCTCCCTGGCCACCAGGATAGCCGCCGACTGCCGGCCGCGTTTGTCTCCACCTGCTTTATCACCCGCGATGAGCGCAGCCATCAGTTGGTCTGAAAGATCGCCTTTGGTCGCTTTGAACGCTTTCACCATGTCTGAGATCACCTTCTCACCCGCGAGCAGGTTGCCCTGGCAGGCGATGTCTTCTTCATTAATGTGGCCTTTCCAGTCATGCGCCTTTTTACCAGTAAATGAAAACGACTCGCCGCGGGCATCCACCATACCGACCTGCCGGGTCTCGCGATTCTCATCATTCCCAGTGACTTCCTTGATGACCATTTCAGGGCAGTTGCCCTTCTCCATCAGGCCAAGACCATCCGGCCCGTAGCTGACATTACAGGAGCTCTGCGTGGCTACAGCCCCCACACCAGCCCTGGCATAGGGAACGACTGCGCCGACTGCCAAATATTTTGAGGCGACGACGACACCGAGGTCGCCGTTTTCAGGATCGCGAGCACAAAGAGAAAAAGTGTTTACGAGAGGTGCTGTCATGGTTTTCAATCTGCTTTTCATATCTGTCAAAATCACGCTGTTACAGTTGAAGCGGAACTCGATGACAAAATCAATAGACATTGGTGGCTTTTACACTCACGGTCGGTCGATTTCTCTTGACTCTGCACCCCTGCGGGGAAGAATATTTAAGGCGACCTACCAATTCTTGCGGCGAACTCTAGAATGAAACCCCCAAACAGGAGAGCAAGATGAGCCTCGAAGCCATCGGTCTGGATTCAGCCAGGCACTTTGCAGCCGGGCTGGCTCTAACCATATTTGACCACATCAGTTACAGAAGTAATAACGACAAAGAGTCGCGGATGGCAACCAAGGCGGAGTGCCTCAAATCAATGGAAGCCATTCTCGGCAGCGTTGATTTTGAGCCAGGCCAGGAGTTTTCAAACGAAGCCCTGTCGGCGCAATCTACAGATACCGCATTTGCCGCACACGTGGAGACGGTCAAGTGCTTTCTCTACGACTACGGATGGATGAAGTTCCAGTTTCCATTCTTCAAGAAGATAACGGAATGGTGCAAAGGCTTTCTTTCGCGAGAGAAAATCAACAACCTGCCACTCACCCAGAAATACACTGCCTGCTGGGGATTCGAGCTGATCGGTGACCTGTATGTCGGCGTGATGTATTTCAACCAGGTCGAGGGCAGCAACCCGATCGCCGCTCTCGGCGCCAGCATCTACCAGGCCCACGCGCTCTTTCTCGGACTGATCACAGGGAAGGTTTTTACCAGTGCATTGAATTGGTTTCTGACCACTCGCGAGGAGCGCGACCTCGATGTCACCCTGAAGGAATTGCTTCATAAGACGCCCCTCGTCGATATTCTGCTGAACTACAAGCCTGCGGAAGAAGTGCACGGCGAGAGCAGCTCATTGGGCAAGTATGGAGTCAAGGTTGTGGGTGCCGGCAAACGGCTTGTTTCCGGCGTAAGCAAGGCTGCTGGCGACTTGGCCGAGAAGGCTTCAGATGTGGTCTCAGACTTGGCACACAAGGATGAGAAACGGAAGGACGAATCAAAGGAAAAGTTAAAGGATATGACGGAAGGCTACTGACAATGTCACAGGAACTCATACAAAGGGTGCGCGCGAAGTACATCGACGTAGAGGCCAAACCCGAGGCCACCGAAGCGTCAGGCAGATTGCGGCGATGGTCCAGAAATCTGGCGGAGCGCTGTCACCGATTCTCACATTGGTCCCTGGGCGGAATGTGGAGACACAAACGCACCACAGCGATGATTGCAGGCATCGCGGCGCTCTTGTTAACGGCGATTGCTTTCTTCGCGCATGACTTTCTTACCAAGCGTCTGTCATACCCTGTGCGCCAGGCCATCTTCCATTGCGAGGAGGTAGTCACGAAACGCGGCGGCGGGCACAAACAGGAATCGAAACTGATCGAGCGGAGATCTTTCACAAGCATCAACCGCGGCTCAGACCAGGCGACCAAACTAGGCGATCTTCTCGCGCACGTTACTCGCGACTACACTGATGAAGGGGCGCGTTTCAACATCAAAGACCAGCACTCTGCGCGCATCGCATTCTCAAAAGAGAAAGCAGAAGTCACCCAGGGCGGTCTGCGATTGTGGGGAGCAACGACTCTTTTCGAGCAATACGCGGTCATTGACGGCAAAGCAGGAAAATTCATTTCCTATGCCTTCATCCCCGAACGGGGCCAGCGCGAAGTGCAATTAAATGTCGTTGAAAGGAATGACGGCACCCTCGAGCTGGTGAACGAGCTTATTGAGTATCGATCCTTCCCCTGGCACTTTTTCACGCAGGATGCTTCGGTCCGCAGCCATACCGTCTTGAACGATTTCGCCAACACTCCGGCTAATCAGGACAAGAAGAAAAAGCTGCTGGATGTGATCGACGCCTTCAATAAAGAGAAGCTCAACAAGCAGGAACGCGATAAAGCCATCAGCCAGATGCTCGGGCTCATCAGCAGCCTCGAAAAAATCCCGCTCTATGTGAGCCACGAGGATGGATTGCTTGATCTGGCGCCCCAGGAATCAACGACTTACCTTTTCGCTGATCCCACCCACCTGGAAGGCATTGCGGAGCTTGGCTACACCTTTTCAAACAAGGCGAAGACCGTCTCCCCCGAAGCGCAATATCCCAAGCCGCTCAGCGAGCCGAGCGAGTCGTACGAAGTCTCTAATCCTGATAGTCACATCCTCAAGCTGAGAGTTGAAAATCATTGGGATCTTTTTCCCGGCAACTGGCCCATTCTGAACAAAACGGTCCGCCTCGGCAGTGGTCGCAATACCTGGGCACCCTTTTATCACTACAACAATGGCGGCTACACGATTAACGACGGCAACGGAACCCTGGCCCAGATCATCATTAAGGATTTCTGGATTCATTACGGCGACGACACTGTTTACGAATACTTCCTCGATAAAGACGGCAACGGCGTTATCGACAAGGAGAAAGAGCTCATCGGCCGCGTCCTCTGCCGCACCGCGTGGGATGAAAAATCAGAGACCGCGAAAGAGAAAGACCCCGAAAGCGGAGACAAGACCCGGCGATTCATTTACACATTTATGGCCGGAGCAGACATTGACCGCGCCGCCGAGGAATTCTATCTTTGCAACTGCATCGAATCCTTTCTCGCGAACGAAATTATGCGTGGATATGGCAAGCATTCATTTCTGGGATTTATCAATATGCACCGCAGCGCGATCTTGTTGATAGAGAATCCGACGGTGGAGAACCTTGGCCGTGCTCTTACTCCTCTGAGCACCATTGTTGCCAAGCAAGATATTGTGGCTCTGTTGCGAGCGGCCGGGCGCAACTACATTGACAATTACATCAACTGAAGGAGGCAGACATGGAAGCCCTGAACGAGAAGGAACTGCAGCAGGATGATCAGGAACAACTCTCCAAGTTCGACCGGCGACTCAATGTGTTTGCCGAGACAACGGAGGAAATCGTTGAGGAAGGTGACCAGATTTCGCTCGACAAAAAGTTTGAAGAAACACTCGAAGGCGACGAGCGCAGAATCGATGTGGCAGTCAAGTATGGCGAGAACCTTCAAGGATGAGCTCGCCAACCTGACCCAGGGCCTGCACGACAGCTTCGAAGAGCTCGAGCACATGTTCGGCGAATCCAGCGACTACAAAGGCATGGAAAAAATGTTTGACGCCATTGGTCTGCGCAAAATGGCAAATAAATTTCAGTACCGGCGCATCCAGAATCAAGACATCAAATCAAACCTGCGAGAAATACTTCTGAAAGGCCACATCGTCGTGGAGCGCATGAATCAGGCATACATGCGCCTGGGGGAAAATGAGCAGACCATGACCGGCGCCATTCAGCGGACCACGCAAAAGATTGAAGACTATCAGCCCAAATATGAAGAAGCGCGGACCACGGCGGAGCAGCTCGAAGACGAAATCGAAAGCCTGGAATCGAGCCTCCAGACCTGTGAGCAATCCGAAGAGCCGGAGTTCAGAAAGAAGCTCTCTGAAGCCCGCGACAAGCTGCATAGCGCAGAGGAAGACAGAAACGTCTTTTTCACAGTCCTGGAAAGAGCCAAGAACGCCGTTGTCGCCCAGGAGCGCCAGCGTGACAACATCGCCAACATCAAGGCGAATGTGAAAAAGTTCAATACCCAGCTCTTACAGGATATTGAGAACATCACCGAGATTTACGAGACGACATCTGAAAATGTTCTCACGGCTTTGGCTGTCAAAGGTGCGGAGCAGTTTGACCAGGCAAAGAATCGGGCAACGGATGCCGCATTGATGGCCGGCGCCTACGCAAATGAAGCCATTTCAGACGTGGTTGGCGAACGCTCGAAGTATTTCCCAATCTCGCCGGACAAACTTCAGGTCCTGAAAGAACACCACAACAAGGTGCAGCAGGAGTTTGACGCCATCATCACGGCAGCAGAAGAACGCTATAAAGATGACCGCACTTCATGAGGCTGGCCACGTGTCTGAAAATGATTTCGTGCGGACGGCAAAGCAACTGGCGGATCGCGAGGGACGGCGTGTTTTCTCAATGGGACAACAAGAGGCATACGAACATCTCGAACGCCTGACTTCGGTCCTCGTATCACTGCCGGAAATCCTGGAAAAGCAGTCGGTCAAGAACATCGCACCTTTCATTCATAGAGTGAGGCAAGCGCTCGAATGCCTGCAGGCCCAGCAAGTTGTGGCAGACGGCATGATTGAGGAGCATTTTTTTGCCCCATGCCTCCTGAATACCAGCTCCGGGTTTCCCAGCTCTGCCGATTACTCACGATTAGTAAACGATCATCGACAGGCCGTTTCCGCACTTGAATCAATACCAACCGAAGAGGAGATCATTCAGAGTGCACTCGACTACATCTATTCTGGCCGGTTTCCGGGCTCTCACCCGGGACTGATGTCGAAGCGGAAGTATTTTGAATACTTAAAGACCACATCTCCCATTGATCACTTCGCGCTGTCCGACATTACCATCAGCGAATCAGACGAAGAGGAATGCCGTCAGTGCGCCATCTACGCGATGGGCTACCTGCAAGGCACGGGGCTGCCCGTCTTCTGCACGCTGTATTTTGAGCAGGAAAGGACAAGTGAGCCCCTGGATTCCAGCAACATCGAGGAATCTGAATGTGGGATGAGGCTCCTGAACTTGCTGAAGGCCGGATTCACCGTGAACGCAGGCACACTCACCACGATGAACAAGATCGACGAGATCGATGAATTTCATCCCAGGATGTTTGAAAAAGTCTCTCTCGGCCCTTTCTACACTGGCGAAACGGACAATCCTCAGGACATCAGAGAATTCTTCAAGTTCAGCACTGATACCTCCGATTATATCTATCTGGTAAACATAGATCGCTGTGTGAGCATTGGCGATGAAATAGTAAAAAGCAGGCGGCTTGGAATCCTGACGACGGAAACCCGAAAGGTGAAACTTGCCGAGCCTCACGTTACCCAGATCTTCGTGGTTCCCTATTCAATGAAGCAGGCCATGGCACGGAACGGGATCAAAACCGAGATGCTTTATGCGATCAACGAGCGGGGCGAATTGCTATGAGCACAATGGAAGGAATTCAAAAGATCACCAGAGCAGACATTGAATCGAGAGTAGATCGCGTGAATCAACGGTTCAGACAATTCACTTATCGCGATTCTGAAAAAGGGTCGCTTGATTTAGTGCAAATGGTGTTTGCCCTCCATCCCAGCGACGATTTGCTTCCCACGCCTGTGGAAGCGGAAATCCTTAATGCAGTCAGAGACGGATTCGCGCTGCTTAATTTCCTATGCATGAAATTCCAGCAAGCCCCCGGCATGGGTTTCTCTGTCACCCCAGCCACGGCAGAAGAAGAATCCAATATGTTCACGATTACCGCCCTGGCGAAATCAATCAGTTCGAGCTACATGCTGGCAAGGCTCGGGAACAGAATTGCAGAACTGGATGGATATCAGGAGGAAGAGAGAAAGCAGGGCTTCTTCAGTTTCAAGGAATCGACCGGCGATGCCTTTGACGGAACTATAAAAAAATATGCGGAGAGCATTGCGAGCTTTCTGCGGCAATCGCGCAATTCGGAGACGACGTATCAGGATTCGGATTTCCTTCATCTCACTTCAGAGTTCTTTTCATATCTTCGGGAAACCAACGGTCAGATTGCGAACGAATTACAGCCACAACAGAAAGAGTTCGTTGATAGCCTGATACTGGATATTGACGGCGTTGTTACAGTCAATGGATTCGAGCCGGATGCGAAAGTAGAAGTCTCAAGAAAGGTAGATAAGGAGTTTAAGAAAGTTCGGCCAGAGGAGGTCGTCGGCAACCGATTCGCAAAGCAGCAGGTCTGGCGATTTATGGAAAGGCTTGCCCTCTACAATTCTGAATTCAAGCGCAACCCGATTCTCGAATTTGGCGGATTGCCCTGGACAGTTCTCTGGGATGGAATTCCAGGCACCGGCAAATCCACACTAATCGCAATGGCAATCAGCCGCCTGATGGAACTGGGCGAAGCAGTCGGCAAGGAAGTCAACGTTGTGCAGATTGATCAGAGCATCAAAAATGAATTCTACGGCAAGACAGCACAGAACCTGCAAGAGCTCCTTAGCACAACTCACGACCCTGAGAGGCTGCACCTTGTCATCCTTGACGATATCGACATGCTGATGTCCGGGGACCGTAATTCAGGCTCTGGTGGCGCGGACAAAGATATTGCTAATATTCTCATGCAGTATCTCGAAGGCGTAAAGACGGTAATTGCAGGCAATAATCAGGTGTACTGCGCCAGTAATGAACCCACAGGACTTGATCGAGCCCTCCGGAACCGAATGCAGTTTCGGCTGAATATTGATGGCCCTGAGACTAGTGAGGACTTCGCCGACCTTTTCTGCATTCTGACCGGGGAGGCATTGAAGTCCGGCCTGATTTCTGTCGAGCACGGTTACGAGCCTCTGTCCACACAGGACAATTACGATTACGAAGGCGGCCGGTGGTTAAAAAAAGGCCAGGATGTTGAGAAAGAATCAGAGATCGTTGATTCAAGCAAAGCGCCGAAGAGCATTATTGAATTTGGCGAAATGATTGGAGCTCTGAAGACAAAGATTCCGTCTATTTCAGGACGATCCATGAAAGCCATCATCGAGGCCGTAAAGACACGGATGGCTGACTTTGACATTCCCGGGGACTGGTTAACTAAACCTTCAGTCTTCCTTCTGCGGGAATTCGAAACACAGACCCGGATGGTGAAGGAGCTCTATGTCCCCTTCACTTCAGAGATGTTTTATGAGGAGGCCATACGTTACGCCGAATCGGAAAGGCGATACGCGGATGAAGAACGCGAGCGGATGGCGGATCAGGCGTTTAAGAATCTCACTGCACAGTTGGACGCGCAGCAACGCCTCAAAGCTAATTCGGAATGATTGCCCCCGAACTTGAAGATGCCGGCCTTATCAATCAGGGACTGTTCACCGTCCAGGGCGAAAATGCGGACCACTATTTTGATGCACTCGATCAGATTCATCAGAGGGATCTCCGGCAGGAAACAGAAATTCTGGAATTCCGGATTGATGCGTATGGCAGAAGCCCGGAGTTGGCGGACGAATTGGGTGAGGATTATCTCCAGGTTAATCCGGCAAACCGATTCGGAATTATCATTTCACCAGAACAGCGTGACGCGCCTCTGATCGCTGTAGAGACTTCGTATGACGAGCAGCTCCTAAGGCAGCTCTATAAAGTGGACCGAGAACTGGTCTCCTACATATGCGCCCGGGAAGCATTGGTGGTCGGTTTCTACAATGGCGTAAGTTTCTTCGAGCGCGTGGACGACATACTGCTGGTCGAGGAGGTCCGCCTCTATCTTCAGAGTACGAGGCAAACTCTTGAAAAACTCGAGGCATTAAGGGGCATGGCGAGTCTCCTTGGCGAGAGCGACCATCTTTATCAGAAGGATTACCTTGATGAAATGCTTGCCCTGGTAGGCGCCGTTGGCAATCCTCGTGAAAGGCCGGAGATCAGGGAGGTGTCATGCCCGGTGCAGTGTCTCTTTAATGAGTTCTTTGGTGGTACATATTTATTCAAGCAGATGCGGGGCGCAGGCCAGAATTTCGAAACACTCCTGATCACAACAGAGCCTGTCGAATTTGAAAGCAAACATGAAATGCTGCATTTCAGGCATGTCTCAGATAAATCAGTCATCAACTATCTGCACGATGCAGGCGTGGTGGGATACGACTTGTCCAGGCTGCCCAAAAGGCTGGACGAGATGCGTGACTTCGCGCTTCTCGATGCGGGTGTGGACATCGTCGATGCCAGCGACGTCGACCGCGACAAATGGCTCGATCAGCATAAAGACCAACTGCCGGACGTTTACTGGGAGCTTCGTGAGATCCACAAAGGGATGCTTGCAGGTGAATCTGAGGGCAAGACCTACAGCGAAGTCAGAGACGCATCGGATGACGTTCGAATTGTCCTGGCTCTGCCCGCCAAAGAACACCGCATCGTTGCCCACCTGTTAGCAGAACTCGATGAACCCGATGTCTTCAGAGATTACTGGGACAACCGTTCCCACTTCATAAAAATATTTAGAGATTTCAACGAGCCCAAAAAGCGCTATGTGATCCACAAGCTGAAAGAGGCGGTAGAACATAAGCGGGACTATGTGGAATGAATTAGTAAAGAACTCGTGACGACAGGCTGCCAGCAGCCTGCCGCCACGAGGCTCTTCCTGAATTATTCATGAGAAACACTAATTCTTCTTTTCAGCCTGCTTCGCCAGATCCTTCAGCACGCCAGGCAGTAGCTTCTTAGCCTCAGCTACAATTTTGCGATTTCCGGTGGGAAACTGGCGGGCCGCACGTTCGATGTAGGTTTTTGCGTTCCCGAGGTCCCTTACATAAATGCTGCTCTTGCCGGCCGTCAGGCATGTTAGCTCGGTTGGGTAGATCCCGACGCTCTTGATGAGATATTGCTGGGCTCTCTTGTAGTCCTTGGGCTCGACGTTCATGTAGCGGAGACCGAGATGGTAGGCGGCCTCGGCTTTCACGTCTTCGTAGGTTTCGCTGGCGAGGATGCCCTCCAGCAACTGCACACCTTTTGCCGTCTGGCCAAGATTGACGGTCGCGGCCGCAGCGTAAAGTTCCATATGATCCCGGCTGAATGACTCAGGATGCTTGATCATGAACGTCTTATGAAGCGGCGGAATCGCCTTCCACTCGCCGGTCTCCTTGTAGCCGCGAACAGTCTTGACGTAGACCTCTTCGATGGCCTCGAAATCCTCGTGGTCCTCGAGAATCTTTTTCAAAAGTGCCAGTCCGTTTTCATAGTCGTATCGGGCGAAGTAGCTCTGACCTGCCATGTAGAGCGCCTGGGCCCGAGACTCGTTATCGAAAAGATTGGGATCTTCTGCGAAAGGTCTGAGCGTGCTCGCGCAGCGAACATAGTCCTCCTGCTTCCAGTAGAGGAATCCGAGAGAGTAGCGCACCTTGCCGAGGTCGAGCCCCTTGGGCGGCGCGATGCGGATGCCGTTCCAGTGGCTGCGTTGGAGCATGCGCTGATTCTTGGGGACAGGGATCGGTTTTCCTGTCTCTTCGTCTTTTTCGTTGTAGCCGTATTCATCCAGCAATGCCGCGTAGGCCTCGGTAGCTGGCTCGTACTCCCTTTCCTGCATCGCGTGGAAGCCCAGCAGTTGGAGAGCAGACACACGAAAACGGTCGTCGCGCAGTCCGTCAACGTAAACTTTGTAGGTATCGATGAGGCGTCCTATATTGTTGAGCTTGATGTATTCCCGACCGGCCGCGTACCGGGCGATGGGATAGAGCTCGTCGGCCTTGAACTTCACCATATGCCTCGTGCGCCGGGACGGAGGGAAGGTAACCAGATACTGATTGAACACCGCCGCGGCCCTGCCATGTTCGCCGGCCTCGCTGAACAATTCGCCGGATTTCATGATGGCCGGCCGTACAAACTTCTGGGCATCCTCATCCTTGACCCAGTAGTGGTATCCACTGCGGAATTGCCGGCTGGTGAAATCAAACGACGGATTTGCCACGTTCGTCCACAGCGCCTCGGCGGCCTTGAGCTTGGCAGCTCTCGTCTTACCGGCGGCGCCCTTGAGATGCTCCATGGCCAGCCAGTAGTGGGCTTCCGCCAGGTGCTTGTTTTGATGCGGAAAGTTCTGAACCATCCACTTGTACGCAGCGACCATATTCTTTCTGTGGCCGTTCATGTACCACGCGTGGGCGATACGGACCGCGGATTCGTAGACCTGTGCGACCTGTTCGTTCATCCTTGGTTTCCACGGCTCTATCACATTCCACTGCTCGTCGAGCTCCGGGCCATAGATGCCAATGAATTCTCTAAAGGTTTTCGCGGCGGCCGACCACTGCTGCTTCAAATAGTAAAGCTCGCCGAGGTAAAACTTGGCCTCCCTGGCTGCCTTGCTGAAGGGACCGCTTTTCTTTGCCAGACTGTGCGCTACGCCGACCGCGATATCGATCGCATCCTTATCCTCGGCACGGGTGATCATGCTGCGGAGGTACTCGGACATGTGGGTCTGGGCTTCCGCGTCAGCAGGGTTCTCCTGCACTCGTGATTCGGTGAGTTTGAACAGTTCTTTGTATGTGGCGAATGATTTTTTCATGTCGCCTGCCTCTTCCGCGACGTGGGCGAGATTCTCGAGAGTCTGAATCTTGTATGGGGTCTCCTTATCCACCTGCAGTGCCTTTTCGTAGCACTGGATCGATTTCTTCAGCTCCTCCCGTGTCTCGCCCTGGCCGTAACAGACGCCGAGTTGGAAGTAGATGTAGGATTCGAGATGCAGTTGGGCGAGGATTTCCTTTTTATAGGTTTTGAGGATCCCTTCATAAATCTCCGGGATGCCGGTGACGCCGCCCTTGCGGTCTCGCCTGCTCGGCAGTGCTTTCTGAAGTTTTCGGTCAGCGAGGAAGACTTCAGCCTCGGCAGCTTCGAGCGTGCCCGGGTTCTCTTTAATCTTCTTCTCGATGAGCGCGATGTCTGCATTGTTGAGAGTGCCTGGCTCGGGATTGCGCTCAAGCTTGGCCTGGCACTTGATGATGCGGGGCAGGACATTGACGCTGGTGTTGAGCGCCTTGAGCCGGAGATAAAACTCCAGTGCGACAGCCCACTTTTCACGCTTGTAGTTGTATTCCCCGAGGCGGAAATAACACTGTTCCAGAATTTTGGTTTTGCGATCGCTGTTCGATTCGCGGGCCAGTTTGGCTGCTTCTTCATACTGAAGCATGGCGTCATCAGGCCTGGTGAGGATCTCTTCGTACAGCATCGCAGCCTGGAGAATTGATTCCGCTGCCATGCCGTTCTTTAAATTGCCTTTCAGCCTCGCCGCATCCAGAAATGCCTGAATGGCCTTGTCGAATTTTCTGCTGTCCTTGTAGCAGAGCCCAAGGATATAGGTGATGCCATCGGCTTCTTTCGATCCCTTGAATTTCGACCTCAACTGCTCGCAGACCGCGACGGCCTTATCGAACTTCCGCTGTTTCCGAAACAGATTCGCCAACTGAAGCATCAGCCCGCGAGCCTGCTTGTTCCGAGGGTATTCGAGGATGAGGTCGTTGATGGCCGAGATAGCCATGGTCGGCTTCTCCGCCCGCAACCACAGCATGGCCAGCTTGTTGGATGCCTGCTCCGCAAGCTTCGAGTCCCGTTTCCTCTTCAGGATGTTGAATTTGGCCGCGGCCTCATCGACCTTTTCGAGGATGGCATAGTAACCGCCGCAGAGACTCAGCACTTCATCCGTGTAAAGTCCCGCGCCTTCACCGAGCATCTTCTCGTAGACCGCGGCCGCCTTCGCGTACTCTTTCTGTGCGGCCTGCGTCTTACCGAGCAGATAGTAAGCATCGATCCGGTGCTTGTATTTCTTCTTGTCGGACTTAACCACGGCCTCAAGGTGCGGGATGACCTCATCCACAAAACCAAGATTGTCGAGGTTCTTCGCCAGTCGATACCGCGCATCCAGAAACTGCGAATGATCCGGGTAGCTCTCAATGAAGAGCTTGTACTGTGTGACGGCCTTGGAGACCTTGCCGTCGCGTTCGAGTTTCTGCGCGTTCTTGAGGAGGCCCTCAGGGGTCTCGGCAGAGGTGTGGCCCACCACCAATATCGCGCACAGCGAGAGAATAACACGCATGGGAAAGGCTGAGTCTCAGGACAGAATCAAGGCGAAGAGATTATCGTGTGGCGTTGCGCTGGCCATACCGATCTGTCTCGTGTCATCGTACTACTACATCGTAACGGGCTGCTGGTAAATGGAGGTGGCTACAGATCTTTGTATATGGTCGGGACGGTTAGCCGCCTCTGACACTGTCTTCATCGCCAGTGCTGCAGATTGCTTTCACTCAAAAAGTGACAACAACTTACTCAGATCCGAAGTCCCGCTTCAGCGCCCATTTACCTTCGTATCCCGCACTCATTCAGGCTGAATTCTGTCTATGGATTACGCTGACGCCTATTTGGACGTCAGCACTTCCACACCATCCCAGTCCTCAGGCAGGTCGAGCTCTTTGTAGTGAGAGCATCGCTCCAGGTATGTGGACACGACCTTGTCATCCGGGAGCGATTCTTTCACGCGCGCAAATCCATCTCTTGCTTCGTTGAAGCTCTTCTGAAGGTAATGCTGCCGGGCGCTCTCGTAGGTTTCGAGCTCCTGCAACTTTAACTCCTTCAATTCCGTATCTTCACCGTCAAGGATTTCGACGACTGTGACCGATTCGGCCTTGCCCATGACCGCGACTTTGTCGATGACGCGGATACTGAACCACTCAGTGTTTTCAAGCCGGTCGTAGGAACCCTGACTCATCAGGATCTTGACCCCGTATTGTTTCGTCAGGCTTTCGATGCGGGAGGCGAGATTCACCGCGTCGCTGATGACAGTGCCATCCATCCGGTGGTGGTCTCCCACTGTTCCCATCATCAAATGGCCGGTGTGCAGGCCGATTCCAATTTTGACTTCCACCTGTCCGGCCATTTTGCGCACGCGGTTGAATTCCTGAAGTTTCTCGAGCATGGCCACCGATGCATTCAAGGCGTCTTTCTCGCTGGGAAACAGGGCCATAATGGCATCACCGATGTATTTATCGATGAACCCGTTGTGCTTGTTGATCATCGGCCCCATGCGGCTGAGGTAGGCGTTGACAAATTCAAAATTCTCCTCGGGGGTCATCTTCTCCGAGAGCGATGTGAAATCCCTGATGTCGGAAAACAGAACTGTCATCTCGGTCTCAACGTTGTCCCCGAGCCCCACATCGACGATGTTCTCCTTTTCCAGGTAACTCAGGAACTGTTTGGGCACAAACCTCTCATAGGATCTGTTGAGCGCTGTGATGTCGCTGTACAGGCGCGCGTTTTCAATGGACACTGCGATTGGAGTGGCGATGGCCGACAGAAGCTCGAGATCATCCTGGGTGAATCCGATCCCGGTCTGTATGGAATCAATCGTCAGGACCCCTAGCACCTTTTCCTGGCTGATGAGTGGCGCGCACATCATGGAGCGGATCTGGAATTGGGCCAGGCTGACCGCGGCATCGAAATCTCCTTCTTCGGATTGCTCCTCTGAGTACAGCAACGCCCGTTTTTCGTTCATGGCAGTGCTGACGAGAGTCTGGCTTATTTCGACCTGTTCACTTTCGCCGCTGCGCATGCGGACGATTCGGGTTTCCAGACCGGCTTCCACAGATTCGCCCATCAGAACGTATCCGCGCTCGGCCTTTGGAAAGACATCGAAGAGACGTTCCATCACGATTTCGAGGAGAGCATCGAAATCCTGCAAATTGCTGATCTGCTTGCTGACCTCCTGGATCGTTTCCATGCGTTTGACGAGCCTTTTCATTTCAGACTCGGTGCTTGCCTCGGAAATGTTGAGACCTTCTCTGACGTCCTGAAGAAGAATGTCCTGCAGGTTAGCCGGTGATTGCACAAGGCTGACTTCACCAATTGGCTGAACCTGGGTAGCGACAGTTTCGTAAGATTGGAGAGGGGGGAGCTCGTCCTGCTGTTGGAACGCGTCGCTGGCCATATCCTCATCGGGCTTTTCCGCAAGGAATTCCAGGTGGGTCTGCCCGATTCGAATGGCATCGCCCACGTTCAAGACTTCCCTGGTGACTTTGTCGCCGTTCAAGTGCGTGCCGTTGGTGCTCTTGAGGTCTTCGAGCACAAACTCGCCTTCCTCCAAAATCACTCGGAAGTGTTTCTTGGACGACCGGGGCTCCTTCAGCACAATGTCGCACGAAGGTAAGCGACCGACGACGGTTTCATCTTTCAACCGATAGATCTTACCTTCATCATCGCCAACCTTTATCTGAAGGTAGCCCTTGGCTTCAGTCGTCATGTCATCTCCAGTTCATTGCCGGTTGAACACGGATCATAAATCAGCAAGCCCTTTCTTTGCAGTCACGTTCTCGGGATCCAATGTCAAGACCGCGTAGAAGAGCTGCTTCGCTCCAATTCCATTTTCCCGCGCAACGCGAATGAGCGCCAGTTCCGTAAGGAAGGAAACATCGGTCGGATAAAGGATGAGCATTTGAAGTACCTGTTTTTCCGCGACGGCCAGCTTCTTCTGGGCCCGCAGAGCCTTGGCGACGCGAAGATTGGCGTAGTAATTCCACCGATCCTGTTCCAGTATACGCTTGCCGCGGGCCTCCACTTCTTCGTATCGGCCCTGGGACATCATGACGAGCAGATAACCTAGCTGCGCCTCAACGGCCGGAGCCGCTCCAGCTAAGGTCTTGAGATAACTGCTCTCGGCATTGGCGTAACGTCCGCTTTGGTAATAAAGCCACCCAAGCCGCAGATAATAGACGTAGTCGGTTGTCTTCGTGCGGTCAATGCCGGCCATTTTTTCAATGGCTGTTTTGTATTGTTGCTTCTGCTGGAACTGCAGCGATACGGTGAATGGCCTGAGCGGGCTCTTCGGCGCCTTCTTGCCTCGCGCCAGCAAGAGCCTCGATTCTTCAGCGAAAAGCTGCGGATCCGCCGGGTACATCCTGCGCAGCCGACTCAGACCCTCCATTGCGAGGTCGTGTTTTTTTATCAGTCGAAGCGCGGCGCTCAGCCGGAGGGCACCGTAGAAATTGAAAGCATCCTTCTCCAGAACCTGTCGGGCGAGAGATTCCATCTGAAGGTAACGGCCCTGTGCCTGAAGCACCAGCATCCTCCCAAGCTTCGGCTCGAGGGAGGCGGGCGCAAGCTTGGTAGCCGTCCGGTAACTTGTCTCTGCACCGGCGAAATTACCCCCAAGATAATTCAGCCATCCGAGCCTGAGGTTGACGGTGTAGCCGTTCGGGAAGTTCTGCTGGACGAGCAGCAACGACTTAATGGCGTCGTTGTAGTTGCTGGCTTTCTCGTACCGGTAGGATTTGTAGTAACACTCGCGGATATCAGACTCACCCATCTTTGCAGTCTCAGCGAAGAGAGCTGCCGGGAGAATCAGAAGAATAAATTCAACAAGTCTGGTATTCGGCCCCATGATCTGTTGATCTCTCCGCGGTTAGAACGAAAAGCCGTAAAGAACCTGAAACATCGTAGACCCCGCTTCCGCGCCCGTACCGAAGTCCGTGAAACTCTCCTGGGTTACCCTGAAGGTGATGGCCGTTTTCGTAGTTTCATTGAAAACAAATCGGATATCTCCGCTGTACCCGCTCGTGTGTTCCTCGGAAAGATTATAGACGGTGAACCCGCCATTCCTGGCGGCAAAGGTCTGTTTGCCAAGCCAGCCGCCCAGGGAGAATGTCCAGGGGAAGGCATAGAGCGTGAATCGCTGGTCCAGAGAATGAAACGACTTTCGATTCAGGCCGACTTCATCGCTGAGCGCGATGTAATAGTAGGTCGTGTCCGAACGGAACATCGTCTTTACAGATTTCAGGAAATTGAAGCCGTAGTGCGGGGTCACCTGAAAGACGTTCATCGAGGGCGTGAAATCCGAATAGTCCGAGTAATAAAAATCCATGCCGAGGTCCCAATTGTATGGAACGAAATAATGAGCCCCCGTCCAGGCCAGCCATGCGCCGTCCGTCGCTGTGTCATCGCCGGTCATGTAGTGCCCGCCGAATCGGAATTTCCAGTTCTTCTTGCTGAAGTTGTTATAGGTCGCAGAGATGTCGTGTTGAGTCAGGTTAAAGGTCCCATCGAAATCAAGGTGGGTGTAATCGTATTCGGCCTCGAGGAGATGGTTGAGACCGTAGCCCATGTACAGGTATGCCCCGGCGAGGTGGCCGTTGTCTTTGACGGATGCATCGTCATAAAAAACGTAGGCGTAGTAGGGCACGGCATCGATCCGCCATTGATTCTCAGCTTTTGCGGCAGTCGCCGAAAGCAGGAGCACGGAAAGCAGCAAGCTATTCCTCATCTTTTTTCCTCCGGAGTTCAGTGTTGTCGATTTTCACAGATGCGAGACCAAGCTTGGTATCGAGGGTGACTTCAGCCTTTCTCTCGAGTTGGAGCGTGCCGGGCCGAATGACAGCCTCGACGACGTTGGATGTGCGAAACTTCTGATTGACCTGCACTCGGGCAAAATCGGGCAGAAACGCGCTGGCGAAGCGCGCCATCACACGTTGAAAGCCGGTGGTCGTAAGGCCCACCGGAACGAAATCGCTCCACGACATGCCGGGCTTGTGAGCAAGCGGCAGGCGGGGCAAAGCGAGGAATAGTAACGGAAGCCAGCGATCTCTTCCTTCAACTCTGTAGAAATAAAAAGTGCCTTCGTGCTTCCCGAAATAAAGGCGGCCCTGCGATGATTCAAAATAGAAAGTGCCATCGAGGGCATTCTTGACCTCGACCTCCAGCACATCGATGAGCTCGCCATCCTGCAGGACCTCGAACTTCAGCACGTCATCGAGCAGAAAAGTCGTCACGCTGTCTAGACGTTTATCGATGAAGAGCGGCTCAATCGTCTTTTTTTCGTCCGGCAGATCGTTCGCGAAATATGAGTTGCCGTCGATGAAAGAAACGAAGCTGAAGGGCAGCGTCTCGGCCCCGATCTTATCGCTCGCCTGCACCTGGATATGTAGATGCGGCTGCGGCGAATACCCCGAATTCCCACATCGGCCAAGAATCGTGCCGCGCTCGACCCAGTCGCCCTCGTTCACTTCGATACTCTCGTGCACGAGGTGTGAAATCTCCACATGAAAGCCACGAGGATCTTCGAGGATGACCAGGTTGCCCCAGTTGTTCGCTTCATCTACCTGGCCGATTGGGTTGTCCGGCAGATTATTGATGATGCGGATCACCCGGCCACGAATGGGCGAGAGAACCGGTCTGTCGAAGCAGTAAAAGTCTTCGAGATTCTCGCCCGCGTCGCGGTAGTTATTTCCCTCTTCATCGGCAATCACAAAATCGTACGCGTATTTGTATTTGGCCTTGTGCGTCCACCCGGAATCGAACCCCTGCCAGACCGTCCAGGGCCCGGAGAAGGGCAGGTGCAGGGTCCGCTGCTGTTCGCCGTGGTAACGGAGCTTGTCCGCCAAATGGTTTTCGAGCGTCTCCTCCGGCGTCGCCCCCACGTACTGTGCGATACCCGCATATTTCAGCAGGCCGAGAACGTAGATGAAGCCAAGGGAAGCGATATTAAAAGGAAGTGTAAATGCCGGAATGGTGTAATACGACATAAACACCTCTATCGAATCCAGAATCAGAATCGACACGACGACGGCCACGGTCGCAATCAGGTAGCTCCTGGGTGACGGGATCAAAAAGACCCCGCCG
>Ga0187827_10003111_pt1 | contig 21895 bp, 15 predicted proteins | sample ETNtaG_39_FD_167969 | JGI IMG/M metagenome (GOLD analysis project Ga0187827, IMG submission 167969) | Marine microbial and viral communities from oxygen minimum zone, Eastern Pacific Ocean - ETNP2014_SV_150_PacBio MetaG (Illumina Assembly) | ecosystem: Environmental > Aquatic > Marine > Hypoxic... | reverse complement strand
CCTTTATCACTGAACTAGTATCAATAATAAGCATGGGAAGTCGCTTTGTACCAATGAAGTCCGAAGCAATTTTGGTTAGAACCCTTGTCTGATTGGCAGCAGTTGAACGGTCAAGGAATATCCTGGAAACACTTTGCCCAGTAGTACCGGACGAGGTCATCGTCTTAATAATTAGAGATTTTTCAACACTTGAAAGTTCGTAATCCTTAAACAGTCGCACCGGTATAAAAGGTATATCCTCTAAGGTATGTTTTATTGTTGGATCAAAACTCAACGTATCAAGTATTCTACTATATTGAGGGCAATGTGAATAATGATGCTTCGTTAGCTCATATAAAGCTTCAACATAGAGTTCAGATTTTTCCCGTTTTGACAGTGAAAACGGAAGTATGTCAATTATGCTGTTTATATCAAACAGTGCAGCTATTCCTATTTTTAATTAAGTGCCGAATACAACACCTTCCCCGACTCATTACGGGGAATTTTATCGATATGCACAAAAGTAAATCCTGATTGATTTATGCCTGTACATTCAGTAATATAACTTCTTAGTTGATCCTTATTATCCAGTGTCGTCACATATATCTTCATATTATCGTCAGTACCGGCACAAACACAGTCGTTACCTGCTGCCCTGACAAGCTGTTCAACTTCGTCAAGGCTGACCCTGTGGCCAAACATCTTCAAAAAACGTTTCTTTCTTCCCACTATATAATAAAAGCCGTCTGCATCCCGTTTTGCCACGTCACCGGTGTATAGAGTACCTCCGTTTTCATCACCCTTGCACAAGTCAAAGCAATTCACAGCATAGCCCAGAGTTACATTGTCGCCCTTATAAACAAGCTCACCCTGCGTGTCACATTTCTCAACAACATTGCCTTGCTCGTCCTCAAGCCAGAATCGTCCTCCAGGAATGGCAATACCAATACTGCCTGCCTTTGTGCGTGCATATTCCCACGGCAAATAGGACATACGGGCAGTCGCCTCTGTCTGACCGTACATCGTGTAAAACCTAATATTTTTCTGTTCGCAAATATCGGCGAACTCAACAGACAGCTCCCGACTTAATCTCCCGCCTGCCTGTGTAATATATTTAAGGCTCGGCAGATTCATCTGTCCAAAGCGCAGTTTCTTTAACATCTCATATACATACGGTACACCGCCAAACATAGTAGCATTGTTATCTTTAATTGTTTCCCAGAAACGCCTGTCCATAAGTGTTGCTTCTGTGAGGATTATAGATGCACCTTGGAGCAAGTGACTGTTGATTATTGAAAGCTTGTAGGTGTAGCTCATCGGCATGGTAGTAATGGAACGATCAACGCTAATGATCTCAAGATATTGAGCTATAGCCTCCGCATTACTGCAAATGTTCCTGTATGATTGCCGCACGAATTTCTGACTACCGGTGCTGCCCGATGTGGACAAAAGAAGAGCAAGATCGTCATGAAGAGTGTAATCTATATTACAGTCTGTTTTGAGTAGCGTATAGCTTCCGTATGAGAAGACTGTTGTAAGATTGATTTCTAACCCTGATTTCTCTGCCGGAAGATAGATATATTCAGGCTTATAAGCTTCAAGTAGATTTGCAAAAAGATTATTATCAATTGTATCGTTAATTAGAACCGGCACAGCTCCAGTCCGCATAAAACCAACGTATCCCGCGACAGATTCAAAGCAGTTTTTGCAAACTACAAACACGAGGGAACGTTTATGAAGATGTTTCCCAATGTTATCTGCTGCGTCTAATAAATCCTTGTAGCTTATCTGTTTAGACTGCTCAGTAATTACAGCAATATTTGAGGCGTATTTTTCTAATTCATTAAAAATACTCATATTCCCCAACTTACACATAATCTATACGAAATCGATTAGAACTCAACCCCATACTTGGCAAGCAACTCAAAGCCCTTTTTGTAAGAACTAAAATCAATTATGTCATCGGTTTCCATAGTTATACCAAACGCATCTTCTAATTCTGCAATAATTTCCATATGGCCGACAGAGTCCCATGACGGAATAGTGTTATATTCAAGGCTGTCACTCAATGCACTTTCCTCAATTGAGAAGCTCTCCATGAAAACCTGATCGTACTTTTGTTTATTATTCATAACCTACCTTCCATATTTGAAAGTTTCAGGGTAAATTCGATTACCATCTTGTTTTAAATTAATCGCAAGTGTTTATCTTTAACACCTTTACTACCGTCTCTGGCTATTACCAATTCGATTACGAAACTATCATTTATGACATCTTGCATCAAGTATACAATCTCGTAAAATATTCATTAATATTCTTCACCACAAACAATCTTTCATTTTCTTTCAAGCTTACACTGCACGGCAGATTGAAAGCTGTATCATATATATTAATAGCACTTTCAATCTCATATGCCTGACAATCCTTATACATCCTTAGAGTATGAATCGGCTTCCATACAGGTCTTACCTGAATATCCCTAAAGATAAGATAATCAACCAGAGGTTTCTTGTGATCCTTTGAAACCCTGATAGTATAGAACCAAAAATTACTCCTCACCCATGGTTTCTCCCACAAGAGCTCTAAACCTTTACAACTAGAGAGAAGATTTTGATACCTGTGAGCGTTTTCCCTCTTTATTTCAATAAACTTATCTAAACTCTCCATCTGAGCTACCCCCATAGCAGCCTGAATATTTGTAAGACGATAGTTATATCCAATTTCATCATGATCGTATTCAAGAGGGTCATTCTTGGCCTGTGTACTTAAATGCTTGACCCTCTCAGCCAAACCACTATCATTAGTTACAACCATTCCACCACCACCTGTAGTTATTATCTTATTTCCATTAAAGGATAAACAAGCCAGCTTCCCAAACGAACCTGTTTTTCCCCCCTTATATTCTGAACCTAAACTCTCTGTCGCATCTTCTATAATATCTATATTATACAACTGACATATTTCAAGCAGAGCATCCATTTCTACAGGATGACCAAAGATATGGACAGGAATAATCGCCTTTACGCGTCTACCTGATGTTCTATTATACGTATATCCATTATCCTTCTGTTCACATTCCATTTTCAGAAAGATTCTCAGCTTCTCTACATTAAGACATAATGTTTCATCATCGCAATCAACAAATACAGGCTCGGCTTCACAATATTTTACAACATTCGCGGTAGCAACAAATGTCAAAGACGGGACTATAACTTCATCACCTCTTCTCACCTCACAGGCAACAAGAGACAGATGCAGTGCCGCGGTACCATTTACAACCGCAATCCCATATTTACAACCAACATAGGCTGCCACCACTTCTTCAAATTGATTTACATAACTTCCAACAGAAGACACCCATCCTTTATCCAAACAGTCCCTAATATATTTCCTCTCGTTTCCAGATATGACAGGAGTTGATAGCGGTATCACATCACTCATCTTAATTTAATTGAACCAAAGATTTTCACGCAAACTATTTTCTGGATTTAACACGCACAAGCAAGATTTCTTTGTTCTTCTTTGTCTATGAAAATAAAATGAATCTAGAAATGGAAATTGCTTATTCACTTATGAGCCGCTGAAGGTTACGATAAACCTTCATTTTTGAAAAATAAGAGAAATCCAACCTATACTTCAACACTAAAAATAAAGCAGTCAAAAATAAAATCCATGCTGTTATGGAGACATAGATTCCTAAGAAATAAGGAGAAGTATCAAAAAATAAGATAAAAGTGTAATCTCCAGGCGGCAGTTTTACCCCTTTAAAGATTTCATTTGCCTTAACAACTGAAAGGTCATGATTTCCTCTTGTTGCTTTCCAGAAAGGATGCCAGGCATCTGCCACTACAAGAAATTCGTCTTTGTCACCTTGAAAATCAAAAACCATCCGGCCGTAAGAAAATTCTTTCAATTGCACACTCGAATATCCAGCATTCTCAGATAATTTAAAAAAGTCATTCTCTGATAAATAGGCAGTCCCACGCTGCACATTCTTTAAATGCTTCTCCTCCGTGATTTCCAGTTTCTCAGCTAAATAAAAATATGGCCAGGCGTTAAGGTTTTTGTAAATAGAAACCAGTTCCGTTTTAGCATGAAGAGACAAAAACTCAGGAACATTTGCAAGTTCTCGTGGTGAGTAGTAATAAGTAACTGCACCCATATCGAGAAGTTCAGAAGATATTAATGGTCCGCCACTGGACAAACTACGAATTTCCGTTAAACTTCCTGTTCCGTCTCCATTAAAAGCGTGGTAAATAAATTCTGCCACATTCTTTTGAGTGTAAGCTTTAACACCGTGTAATCTAAGCCCTGGCGATTCAAAATACTCACCACGAACTTGCAAAAATTTCTTTGCTCCACCTGTATCCATTACTTCTTGTTTGTACATATCAAGATTTTTTGTATCATCAGGTCTGCGGGTAAAAGAGGTTACATAGTAAAAGCGATCTGTGGGCTTAAATTTTGTCAGATCAGGAGCAATTTCCTCCCAAACATGCTCCCTATAGTTAAGTGGATAAACTGTCCATGAATATAAAATCCCTGAAAACATCAAAATACTAAACAAGACAATTGTTTTTTTTTTAATAATAAAATAGAGCCATTCTCTACGAACAAATAGAAAAACAAGGAAAGTAGTTACTGAATAGAATACGAAAGAATACCAATGCATGGAATCTTGAAAAGCTTTTATGTTTAGCCAGGAGAAATAGACTAAATAATCCTTGGAATATATACCCTTTTGCATCGGGCCATATTTTTCTAAAACCGATGGTATTAGAGACAGCAATACTTCGGGCATAAATAGTGCTAAGAAACAGAGAACTGTTAAGCCTGCATAAATGATTAAGAGCATGTATGCCACCCATACTTGAACCCTTTCCCCCCAACTGTTCTCGATTTTGTAATCGTTATTCGCAACCTTTCCCAAGAAAATCGCGATTAATCCTAATTGCAACGGGAAAATAAAAACAGCCCAACTAAAGCCATAGTAATTAAACAAGAGATTGCTTTTAGTATTGATTATCGAATAAACACTGTGCAATATTGGAAATAATATTATTACTTGGGATATATAAAAGACTATTAAAAGCCATTTCAGAGAAAACTCCCAAAAAGATGTAGAACGACGAAACACAAAGAAAACAATAATAAGTGGAATAATAGCACAGATATTCCAAGAATAATAAAGAGGCCTCCACCCAATCCCAAGAAAGTTTATGTTGGTAGGTACGCTATAAAACTGAAAGAAGCTTAAAAGGTACTTGCAAACACTCTTGATATCCGGAATGATATTGAAGGAGAAATGGAACACTTTTTCCCTTGCAAATTCAATTAAATGGGATTCAAGAAAGATCGAGTAAAACTCCCAAAATCCGAGTATTATTGTCCCTACTACTCCTACAACCATTAATAACAAATATCTGGCCAATATTTTCCCCCAGGATTCTTTAAAGTAAATGCAATAAAGAATAGTAAAAGTGAGCCCAATGCTCGGGAGGGCGGTAAACGTCAGATATGATCCTGTAAACATTACAAACCAAAACAAAATTACTACAGAAAACAGGTGCAGTATCTTTGCCTGTTTGTAAAAGTCATGCAAAAGAAGTAACAAAATAGGAACCCCAATCAAAACAGAGATGGGGATGAGATTAAAGTGCATGGAATCCTGACTAACTGAGAAAACGATTAAAGGAGCTAAGACGCAGACCCACTTCCCAAAGGATGGAATAATTCTTCGCAAGAAGAAATACATCGCAATTGCTGCCAATATATCCATAATCACAATGCTTGATTGGTATGCATAAATTCTTGATTGAAAAAATTTATCCCAAAGAGAAAACAGTGACCAAGGATGCCACGCTCCGGGATCTGCATAAAAAAATGAAATGCCAAATCCTTTTTCTGGCCTCCATCCATTTCCTATACTGTTTCCATAAGTCCAACCGGAATTAATATATTGATCACTATACCAAAAAAGTTTAGCTCCAAGGAACAGTTCATAATACCGTAACAGTACAGTGCCTATAATAACAAAGATAGATAACGAATTATTTTTTAATGATTGCCAAACATTAGACATACGTCAATAATACCTCGATAAACTTTTGCGATAAGCAACTAAGATCTCTTCGACTAGAGAATCCCATCTTTTATATCTCACCACCCTTTTGCACCCATTCCAGACTGCAATCGGATTTCTAATCATTATCCCTAATAAGTTAAGCCCAACAATGAGATTATTAATTCGAAGATAGTTTCTCAGGAAAAAATAGTTTTGAAACTTAGATCTATAATATCGTAACTGATCAGCAGAAATATTTGTGTTCATTATAGGATTTTCAGCAGCACGAATGTTCCAGTCAGTACCAAATGAAACATTTTCAGGAATCATTTCCCGCTTTCTGGCAATCTCCCACAATTCTGTTCCAGGATATGGTATGGTAAAAAAGAAGATGGTATAGCTAGCATTAAGTTTTTTAGCTAAATCAAATGTCATTTGTATATCACTTATCTCTTCATCCGGATTACCCAGCATAAATGAAGCTCCAGTGCGAATCCCTGCAGACTCGGTAGTTCTGAAAGCATTAATAGCCTGTTCATGAGAAATTCTTTTATTTAATATTTTAAGAATCTTTGGAGATCCACTCTCTATCCCATATTCCATTTGAATACACCCAGCTTTTTTCATCTGCCTTACCATCTCCGCATCGACAGTATTTACCCTTGTGTTGCATGACCATACAAATTTAACATTGCGTCGAATTATTTCCTCACATAAAGACATAATCCACTTTTTTTTTGTCGTCAGAGTGCTATCCTGGAATAGTATTCCCTTTATATCGTATACTCTCTGTAAATGAATTATTTCCTTAACAACGTTATCAGGACTTCTCAAACGATAATTCCGACCCAACAGTTTCTGTGCCGCGCAATAGTTACAATTAAAAGCACATCCCCTGCCAGCCATAATTGCTGTTGAACTAGGAGTATATTTACCTTTAATACAACCGGGGAAAGTCAAATAGATATTGGAATAATCTATAAGGTGGCGTGCCGGAAACGGTAAAGAGTCCAAATCATCAATCAATTCTCTCAGAGGGTTCTTAACCATTAAACCCTCTTTAAGCAACCAGACACCTTTAACATGATCATAAGGCAGCCTCTTCTCAAAATTATCACATACTTCAAGAAAAGTATTTTCCCCTTCACCTACTATACAAAAATCAACATCAAAAGTGCGTAAGACATTCTCTGTATCTAAGGTTGTATGGACACCTCCACAACATAGGATTAAGCTAGGAAAAGTTTTCTTTAATTCATAGGAGAGATGCTGAGCCTTATCAAATTCCGTTGTAAGGAAACTAAGTCCTACTAAATCCGGAGCAAAGGTTCGTACTCTTTCGATGACATCAATCACCGTTGGATCTACATCCATAAACTGAACAACATGACCAGCCCTCTCGGCTGCTGCTGCCACATACATCAATCCAAGCGGCGGATTAACATTATTTCCTTCAACTGTTTGTATATATATAAGACTAACTCTCATACTATATACTCATTCCCACCAGTAACCTCTTGAATTTTGCATCGGCATTAAAACCAGTTCAAAGAACAATAAATCTCTACATCAGGTCTTTAAGACCTTCCTTAAATGATACTTTTGGCATCCAATTAAGGATTCTCTGGATTTTCGATATATCTGCAAGGGTTTCATCCGCATCTCCTTGGCGCCTTGCTTCATATACTTTTTCTTCTGAAATGAGATCAGCTAATTCATTCACAGATATATTCGTCCCACTTCCAACATTAAGAACCATTCCCGACGCAGGACTATTATAGGCAGAAATATTTGCTTCAACAACATCACGAACATGAATAAAATCACGTCTTTGAGAACCATCTCCATGAATAGTAAGTGGTCGTCCTTCTTTCTTCTGCTTTAGAAATATACCTAATACCAGTGCATATAGGCCTTCTTTCGGTTGCCGAAGCCCATACACATTGAAATATCGCAGGCTAATAGTTGGTAAACCATAAAGCTTTGTCCAAAGTTCACAGTATTGTTCACCAACATATTTTGAAAGAGCATAAGGATTCAAAGGGTTTGGCAACATACCCTCATGGTGAGGTATGATACTATTTCCATAATAGCTGGAGGAAGAACTATAGACAACCTTTTTGACGTTAGTATCTTTAGCAACAATGAGGATATTCAACGTTCCAATAACATTCTGCTCAGTGCAAAATTCAGCTTTATCTATAGAAGGTGCAACTTTACTCATTGCTGCAATATGGAAAATACCTGATGCACCATCAAAAACTTTCTTTAAAAGATTTCTGTCAAGAATATCACCTTCGAAGAACTCTGCTTCTTCATGTACCCATTCCAGATTCCCCTGAGAAAGATTATCAATTACCCTGACTCTATACCCCAACTCAATAAGTTTTTCACTCAGGTGACTTCCAATGAAGCCAGCACCACCGGTGACAACCATTATTTCTTTCATCGAGATCTCCCCGGCAAATGCAATGATTCAAATTTCTTTCTGAAGAAATCCATATCTTGAGGAGTATTTATCCCGCGTGATTCATCCTGGTCTTTCACAAATACCGTTTTAACCTTCCAGCAAACCTCAGTTGACAAATAAGACAAGAATGGGAGGAAGTTTATCTCACCCGTCTCTAAACCTCTGGGTACATTCTCTAAAAAAGTATGCCAGAGATCTATCAAATTAATAGTTGATAAGCAGAAAACCCCAACATCTGTAAAACCATTCTCACCCATGGTGTCACCTTCTCTTGACTGTTTTACTTCCTTCAGTGTGGAAAGATCATCGTTGAAGAGATACTGAACATATGGCCTATCAACTAAGCTAATAGGCATAGTTAAGCCCTTCTCATTTGAAGAAAAATGATTGTTTATGGTCTCCTGTATTGTTTCAGTTGAAACAAATACCTGATCCCCCCATATTATAAATATGCTCTCATAGTCCTTCCAGAAATCATAAGCCCCAAAGATTGCATCACCCATCCCAATGGGACTTGTCTGAATACTGGTTGAAACGCCAGCCATAAGGTGATCTTTCTCCATCTGTTGTTTAAACAGAGAAATACCTTTGGGAGAAAGAACGACGTGTATTTGATCTACAAATGGAGATAATTTCTCATAAAGAATATGCCAGACTCTCTTTTCTTTAACAATGGGAACCAATATTTTAGGCATTTCCTGCTTCAATCTACTTCCTCGCCCCGCAGCGGGGACCAAGGCACATACTCTTTTCCTATTCATAACCACTCTTGCTAATTGTATTAAACTTCAATAGTTTTAGATACCAGTAGAATATCCAACCAATGCCGTACTTCACTTTCTATCATGATTTGCTCAGTTGAAAACTCGTTAAATCGCCCATTTTCTCTATAGAGCAGGAAACGATAATTTAGATTTGCTAATTTTTGCAATAATTTAATAGGATATGTTCCAAAGTCAGTGAGAAGTCCAAGGTGGAATTCAATAAATAGGATAGTGATGTTTGCTTATTGTTTCATTTACTCCGACATTAATCACTAAGCTGTCAGGTTTGATATAGTGGCAAACCACCCACATCATGTTACCTTCTGTAAATAATTTGAGTTTAGAAAAGGCAAATACATACGTCCATTGCCCCACCCTTGTGATGGAAAACCAGTAATGGCCACACCTCGATAAAGGATTCGGAGAATTAAACGGACTATCGACATGATAAACATAGTGCCATCTTTACTAACTAGCCTAAACATCTCAGCAGAAGACTCCTATTAAGTTTCTGATTCCTCGGAAGAAACGCCACTTGACATTAGTAAAACCTTTAAAAGTCCTGTATCGAACCGGAATTTCAGCTATTTCTATCTTATCCCTTACTATATAATGTGTTAATCCCACAGATGTTCTTAATTTTATCTTTGGATTAAGCACATTTAAATTTTTTCTTAGAATTCTTCCACTGTATACTCTGAAACCGGATAACGGGTCTGAGAAAACAATTTTAAATCGTAACGCGCAGAGAACCCCTAAGAAAAACGCACCAAACCTACTCAAGTAAAACAAGAACCGTGACTCACCATAAGCCGCATTTAAAGAATTGATAAACTGCTGCCTGCTTTGATTTCTGGAGCCATAAACGGCACCAAACGTGGTGTTATTAAGTATATTTATGCTATGTATAATATCATTCAACTTATATTCACCGTCACCGGTTACAGTAACCAGATATTTGGATTTTTTGCCCCAAAACCAATCATAAAAAACATCAACCTCTGAAAAGAAGCCCTTATTTTCTGTTGCATATATTTCAATAGAACTGGGAAGTTTTAATGTGGGGAGTTTAACATTATTGATATACAATCTTACAGTTTTAAAATGTTTGCACCAATCAATCTCCAGAAATTCTTCAATCATCACATTAACAGCTACAGAACGTTCATTCAAATCCACATAAATATCAATCTCATTCTCGATAACCTTTTTTTTGTATTCATATAAATCCAATAACGCATTAGTAGTTTTAGTTCCACTATGGAGGCCTGGATAATTTGGATGCTCATAATCGCCTAGTAAAATCTCTATATTCTTATATTTGTTGTCACCAGTTGCAAAATTTCCTCTGAGTTTCATACCCTCTTTACAAAAGTTACTTTCCTTATTATAAAGTACGTGTGTTATTATATTATCATTTTCTTTATCCCCAAGATAATACAATGCGGTATCAACAAGATCTTCTGCTGTATAGGAAGCAATATCATTATCTCTATTAATATTCACAATGAAAACCTTTATTTTTGCTTTACTATGCGCAATAACCTGTCCTATTTCTTTGGTTTTGTAGCTGGGATAGAGAGAAGAAAACTGGGTTCCCGGCCCATATATTATCATGTCGCAATTTTCAATAGCATTTTTCGCCGTATCAGATAAACTTACTTCCTTATCCTTACCCTCCATAAACCTCTTTTTCTCTCTAAATTCCAGTTTATTAATGTAGTCTATGTCTTCTTTTGTAAATTGTTCAGCAATCAAATAAATTTCAGAATATTTACAACTGCTTTGTTTTCCCACAATCTTCGCTTCATCTTCAAGGAATTCACCATCTTCTTTTAAGGCCGTCAAAAACCTATTTTCCCCATTAGAAATATTAATCAAATTCGCATTTGTTTTAGACCGAAAAGAAGCCATGAGTTCCCGGGTGGCCATTTCAAAATCGTTATTGTTTTTTATAAATGCTCCTGCCAAAATAAGATTTCCGAGTGAACAATTTCTAAAATCATAAGATTTGTCCTTATTTTTCAGATAATAAGCAAAAAAACATTTAAGGTACATACAAATGCTCTCTTTTAGTTCGCCCTTGACAGCTTGCAATTGATCTAATAGTCCAAGGGAAACATTTTCCACTCCAGTAGAATCATGAATATAAGCAATAAAATCATTTACAGCATCCCCATAAAAATCTGCCGGCAATCTATAGTTTATTAACTTTGAAAGCATATACTGTTCAGGAGAATACAGTTCCAACAAATATGATAAGTTTTTACGAAAATCAGAAGGCCCAAGATAACCTGGGATGAATCTTCTTAACGCTCCAGTAGATTCTCCGTTATCGTAAGCATTTACAAGTAGATTGAGTTTTACATCTGGGACTTGTAGGATTTCTCGTATGATAGATGCACAGCCCCGTCCTCCACAAAAAAGAGAAATATTAAGCATATGGCCCGTCCTCCAAATCTGAGGGTCTTTGAAGAACGCCAGATAAAAACAACAACTGTCGAAAAATTATGTAACCAACAAACATAAACCTCTGAAAGGCATCCCGTATTACAGCACGATTACTTTTCCCACTTACCCGTTTTTCATGACAAATATTTACCTCGGTGGGAGCAAATCCAGCTTCCACAAGTTTTGCAGTAATCTCCGTTGAATAGTTCAATCCTTTGGACTCAAGGTGCAACCATCTAAGGAGTTTTCCGTCCACCAGTTTGCAGGCAGAATTGAAATCACTGTATCGAGTTCTAAGAAAAAGATTACAGACAAAACCGCTTGACCATGAACCAAAGCGGGCAAATAAAGTATCCTGCTTCTCACTTCTACACCCGATATAAGAGAGGCTGGCAGAAACTTCCATAGCTTTTCGAAAATATGCTAAATTTTCGATAGGGAATTGTCCATCGGTATCTAGCAGTAATACCCAGTCGTATGAAGTATTGTGGATGGCAGTTGTAAGGGCTGCAGCCGCACCTTTATTCCTTTTATGTTCAACCACTCTAACTTCTGGATACCTGGAAGAAAGCCTTATTAAAATCTTTGCGGTATCATCAATACTTCCATCATTACAAATAACTATTTCAAAAGCAGAGAGAGATTGATCTTTTTTAAGGTACCCATACCATAACTCGACAACTTTTGAAATGCATTCAGCTTCATTATAGGCAGGTGCCGCAATTGAAAGAGTCGTGAGGGGCTTATAAACCATTTCAGAACAGATGTTTTACAACTCCAAGGACACCCTGTTTCCAAGCCACACGATGGCCGGTGCCGTACTGCTTTGCCATCTCTTTTCCTTCTTCCAGATACCACTTATATGTTTTAATTAGTGCATCTTGGTTACTGTCCTTAGGAGAAAAACCAAAATCATTCTCCGCTTTTTCTATACTGATGAATGACTCTTGATCAGCAGTGTCATATACCCAACGATAAAGGGGTGAAAGATGAAGTAATTCAAGGATTCTTAAAATATATTTTATTGGTTTTGAAGGAAAATGAACCAATCTGCTTCCGGTATTAGCAGTTTTCAACATTGCGCCAACATCGCTATTAACTGTACCAAAATCTTTTGCTCCTATATTATAAACTTCATTTGAAGTCGCCTTGAGCGTAGAAATATAAATTGCCTCAGTTAGGTCTTCTACAGATAAGAGCTGAAATCTGTTGTCTCCGTTTCCGAAAACAGGAATTTTTCTTCCAGACTCTATCCAGTCAAAAAGTAATTGAAATATACCTAATCGACCGGTCCCAATAAAGCTCTTGGGTCGAATAATTATCCATTCTATCCCTGTTGCCTCCTGAACGTATTTTTCAGCTTTAGCTTTGGCAATGCCATAATGTCCCATGGGATCAAGAGCGGCATCCTCAAGAACCGGATGATATTTAGGCATTCCGTAAACTGCTGTTGAACTTATATAAACAAAACGCTTAACTCCTGCCTCTATACAGGCGTCAAGAACAATCTTTGTCCCTTCTGCATTGATAGAATCAATTACTTCCGGTTTAGCCAAAGCTAAAGCTGCTGCGCAATGTACAACATAGTCCACGTTTCTTAAGGCTTTTTTAAGGATATGCTTGTCCCTTATATCAGCAACTATCTCAATTAAGCCTTCCGGTTTTTCAAATTCAGGCATCTTTGCAATGTCATATGATATAACCTTCTGTTTTTTTTTCACCAAATTATTACAAATGTGAAGGCCCAGAAAACCTGCACCGCCTGTAATTAACCAATTTGAATTATCGATCATTTAAGGATCCCCCGTATCATTGGATGGCCTTTTAGAGTAATGGATGCATTCAAAAGCATAACTCCATTTATCCATAAAAATCTTTTGCTAATAGCCAACTACAAAACGATGGAAAATCGCTCTGAAAATTTGATAATTATTTCTAGTCGGTTTAGCATACCTTGCTATAATCTTAAAAACATTCTGGCGGAATAAAATTCTCAATAATTCCTTACGGTAGTTTATGAGTTCATTCTTCGTAAGTGTTTTCAGCTTAATGATGGGTTGGTCAAAAATAGTGAGGGAACCATCCATTAATTTCTCTACATCGCTATCATCTACGAGTCCTTCTCCAATGCATTGTTTAAACAACGCTGTCCCGGGATAAGGCACTGCAAAATTAATTCCTAAGAAATCAATAAACCTTCGCCCGCGTAATTGTTTTACAAAATTGATATTTTCCTGCATGGTTTCGTGATCTTCTCCCGGCATACCAAGAATATAATATCCTATGGTCGGGATTTCAAATTCATTGCATATTTCAATAACATCAAATATTTTCTCATTAGAAAGTCTTTTCTTCATAACTCTATTTCTTAAAAATTCACTGCCTGATTCAATGGGCAGGCGGATTTCCAGGCATCCAGCTTCCTTCATTATTTTAAGAACTTCTCTATCAAGAGTCTTAATGGCAATACCATTTGGAAAAAAGAAAGTGATTTTCATCCCACTTTGTATAACACTCTTAAATATTCTTATAGTTCTATCTTTGTCAAAACTCATATTATCATCCATAAACTGAAAATTACGAATATTATACTTTTTATATAAAAACCCAATCTCTTCGATGATATTCTCTGGGGTTCTCTGTCGCCATTTTGAGCCATGAGAATGAAACATACTGCAAAATGTACAACGATTTGGACAGCTCCTGCTAGTTACAAGTGACATCCCTCTATTATTTTTGTTATATCTGAGATGATAATAATATTTTTCCATATCTATCTTATCAAATGACGGGAAAGGAAGAGTGTCCAAGTTATCTATAAATTCTGTTTTGGGATTAACTCTTATTCCTCCATTGTATCGGTATGCCAAGCCATCTATATCCTCAAAATTATCTGCCCTGTTTCTTATTTTATCGCATAGTCTAGAAAAACTTATCTCACCTTCTCCCAAAATGATGTAATCTATTTCATTAATTTGGCCAATAATTTCGTTATAAAATATTGTTGGATGCAATCCTCCCAGAGCAATAATTATATTAGGGTTTAGCTTTTTAATTTGCCTTGCTATTTCCTTCGCATTAGGCAAGTAGTGTGAAAAAAGACAGCCAATTCCCACAATTCCAGGATTATAAGATTTGAGCTCATCATGAAGCTTGATTCCGGGTGAATTTTGGAAATCAATTATTCTTACATCAAAACTATTCTGTTCGAGAGATGACGCAAGATAAGCTAAACCTGAAGGGAAAAAACTTGAAATTCTACTGTGGCTCTTATTGATATCTGGGTTAATTAAAAGTATTTTAAAAGGTGCTTCCATCTCAAATACGAATCATATTTTTTCTCAGCACAAAATGTTTATTTGATTTCATAAACAGTATAAAATGAATTTTGATACAATATTGGAAAACTCAGCGGCATGTCCTTTTCTCTGATTACGTGGGTTACCTCATAATCCCTTTTCCATTTACGGATCAGCTTTTCATCGACACTTTGCCAGATATCCTCCCACGACCCACCTGCCCTTAATTCTTCAATTGAATATTCTAGATCGTTCTCAAAGATATGCTGAAAATTTGAGCTGAATGTTGGCTTACTGAACTTGCCACCAGGATATAGCGTACTTGAAGTAATAAAAACTCTCTGGTGTGTGTAATATTCAAAATCAGCTTCGTGGAAAGGAACCACCAGGATCACATTTTCACCTGAAATCTTTTCATTTGTGAACGTTGCAATATCCCTGTATAAACTCTCTCCTTTGCTCATACCTTGATGAAGAACAGTGTGTTGTTGAATACCTAGAACAGATTTTGCATATGACTTAATCGGTGATGATGTCAATATTTGTTGAAAGACCAGGAGTAAAATTATAAAACCGGCAAGAGTTACCGGCTGCCGAAAGAAACGGTGAAAACTGTCAACATACTTTGCGGGTTGCAACACGCCCATCTTGTCATAAAAAGAGGTGACGATCTTCCCTGTTACATTGCCAATCGACTGCTCGAACATTACATACACTACTACAATAGCATAGAACACATAAATAACATTATACCTGTCAAAAAAGGAATAAATTAGCCAGAATGGATTAGGTATAAACAGTAGCAATAACAATATGAGGAAAATGTAATTGCCATTGCGCACCTGCCTGGCGATTAAAAACGCGAATAACAAAGAAGCAAAGAACTGGACGTTCAGAAAACTTCTTAGAAGCTGCAGTTTAATTGCCGTTCCGTTAAACATAAGATCTACCAGGACAAAATCCAGAACATAGAGCACCAAGACCCCAAATACTAGGGGCACGATATAATCATTCCCGCCACCCGATTGTTTCCACCTGTTGTACCCCACTACAAAAACCGCAACCGTTATCAAGCTTATGATTAATTCCATATGCTGATTTGTAAGAAGTAATAGCACCGAATTGTTCACCCAGTAAAAATACCTTACGGCAAAATCACCTGCGGTGGTGTCTTGAACAGCCGCTTCGCCGATATAAAAATAAAGAATGGGTGAAGACAGAAGTGCCACCGTACAAGAATAGAACACGATTTCTTTGAGTCCAATCTGTTTTCTTTTCAGCAGATACATAATGCCAAGGACAAAGCAGGTTGGCACAAACCACCATATTGCAACGCCAATATGCAGGTAAGAAATAGATGCTGAGAAGATTGCTGCCAGTATCCATTTCTCCTTCAAGAAATAATAAATAGCGAGAAAATGTAGAGGCCTCAACATGGTCTTCTGGTCGGTCTCCCCGCTTTTCAGCATTAGATACATAAATACTATCAGGATAAGCGTGAGTCTATCACCCTTAAAAAGGAATTTGCTTATTTTCACTAACACAACAAGCGTGAACGCCTGCTCAAAGAACCAGAATATTCTCGCCAGACCGGGTGCTTCTGCCTCGTAACCCATAATTTTAGCGACAAATGCAACGATGTAATTGTAATGAAGATGCGGATTATACACCACCTCACCCAGAGGATACTCAGGATGAAGTATTCCCCTAACGAAGTGCAGATCCAAAGATTCAATATGGATATCCCCAAAGTTCCCAATGAACACCAATACAAACATGACAGCGATTGAAAAATAAATCATAGAAGTTGATTCAAAGTAGTTTTTAAAATTTAATTCCCGTAAAAAATGGAATAAGCTACTGATCCTTTTTTGACCGTGACGTATTATTGGGATTTGGCTTACATTTTTCATACAGGAAGCACGCCAGAGAGACTATGACAGGTTTTGAATGGAGAAAACATAGAAATATCAGGTATGTTAAACGGTTTTAGTGGTTAAATAAATTCACAGAGTTATAGAGGGCTCTGTCAGATTATTTTCTCAGCACATAATTGAGAAAAGCAATTGCACTTATTAGTTGAACTTGCGTGGAAAAATGGGGCATCCTTCACTAATAATGTTTGGAATGTGTAAAAATTTAATAATTTGCTTATTTGAGAATCTTATTAATTGTCAGAATGGTTAGGGAATATTTCTGATTTCTAAGATTATTACTACACCTTCTGCCCCACAATGTTTGCTTGAGTAAACAGATCTTTAATTCCATAGTGGTATTCAAGAAGCTCAAATTCTGAACTCTTAAGAACTTTTAATGCCTGTTTTCTTGATTTAAGTAAAGAAGGTTCGTCCGGATGTAACTTGATATTCTTCTTCAGCAAATTATTCATAATGTAATGCGTGTACTTTAGCGCTAATACACTTAAACTATATCTCGTAGGCCAGAATATGATAATTTTTCCTTCCGGCTTTAAAACTCGATGAAATTCATCTAAGGTTTTGCGGATTTCTTCATCGGAAAAATGTTCCAGAACACCAAGGTTATATATTCCATCAAAGGATTCATTTTCTCTCGGAATATCGAAAAGGCTCCCATGAATTAATTCACATGCATCCTTGTTAACTTTTTTATAAAGGGAAAGGGCTTCCATTGAAATATCTATCACTGTAATGGACACATAGTCGTGCAAGTCAACATCTACTTGCCCTCCACCACAACCTGCATGTAACAATTTCGATCCTCTTTTAAATTGCTTTTTTATAAAAAAATTCAGATTTCTCTTAATAACCAATTTTCTATAAAATGCAGCAATTAGATCATAGATCATATGTGAACGTCGTTGTTTGCCTTTCCAATATTCATCCCATTCATGACTATTTTCACGAAGAATTGATAAGCTTTCCAGAATATACTCCTCATCTGCATAAAACTTATGTACATCAATAATAGTTACAAGGTATATATATAATAAATGAAACACGCTTCTGAAAACTTCTTTAAGCGACATTTTAGAGTGTCCATAAGTACGAGCCGGCAGTTCAATCGGAATTTCTCCAATCGAATAACCATTCATATTTAAGATATACAAACTTTCAAAGAAAAAAGAATAAGTTTTGGAATTAACAACATGGAAAACCCTACGCGGAATCTTGTCCAGTCGATAAAGGCGGAAAGCACCTGTTGCATCATATGTCATTTTCAAACAATTTTTAGTCAGAAAGTGCCCAAGGAATGTCATTGCCTTACGGTATAGATTCCATTCACATAAACTTTTCTTAAACATAAACCGGGATCCAACAACAATATTAGAAGTTTTAGAATTGCTGATGAAATCTGGTATTGATTCAGGTTGATGGGTAAAATCACAGTCCATGGTAATTAAGGTTGTATAGCCCTGATCATACGCCCAGTTAATTCCATCTATATGGGCGCTTCCTATGCCTAATTTGCCGGTACGATGAATAACATGTACATTGGAATGTTTCTCCGATATCCAGTCTAAGACTACTCCAGTTCCATCAGGCGAATTGTCATCTAGAAACAAAACATCTAAACCCATACCCAGTCTAAGAATATCTGCGCAAATCTTTTCTACATTATCTCGTTCATTATAGGTTGGTATGAACACAAGCGTTTTATTATTCATCTGACTTTTTTCTGATATATGGAGCCTAAGTCAACTATTTCAAGCTGAGGCAGATAAAACAACAGTTCCCCTCCACCTTCCAGAAACGCTCTCTCTCTTTTGATTATGTTTTCTTTAAAATGCCATGGCATCACCATAAAACAATCTGGTTTCATAGCCCTGGCCTCCTCTTCAGAGATAATTGGTATGTAGCTTCCAGGAGTATAACTGCCGAATTTGTCTGCATTTACTTCCGCAATATATGGAATATGATTTTCTGTCAGATCACAAAACTGTAAAACAACATTCCCTTTGGTTGACGCTCCATAGCCCAATATTTTCTTTCCGTCATGCTTACTTTCTTCTAATAAACGAAGCAATTGTTCTCTATGACGGTAAACCCGTTGTTTAAACTCTAAATATGGTTTCTCAGTATCAAGTACTTTGTTAATTTCTTCATCTAACAATTCATCAACAATAGATACCGCTTCTGGATAATGAGAATTCTGTTTTGCAACAGTAACGCAAAAGCTTCCCCCGTTCACCATATTTGATTCAATATCGATTATTTTGAACCCAACTTTGTCCATTATCCATTTGATTTGTTTTAACCTGTAATATTCCAAATGCTCATGACATATCGTATCATAACTGTTTGTCTTCAACATCATCGGAAGATAACTTTGTTCAAAAACCCAAACGCCATCATCTGATAACGTGTGATAAATTTGTTCCACAAAATCAAGTGGTACTTCCAGATCATAGAACATTGCAATTGAAGTAATAATCCTTGCTTTTTTGCCTCCAAAACGTGTGTCAACCAAATGAGACGAAAAGAAATCAGGAATCAATTGTACATGATCAGGATAGTATTTCCCGAATCTACCTCCTGTGGGATCTATCCCTACCAGAACTAGATCACGAGAATATGCTTGCAAGAGAGTACTGTCATTGCTGCCTATATCAATAACTAGATCTCCAGGAGAAACTGATATTCTACTCAAAATTGTTTTTACCTTATTGTGCAGATGCTCAACCATCGAACGATTCAGAGCGGAGCGATATCCGTAGTTTTCACCATACATCTCACTTATACCAAAAGAATGTCTCAGCTGTACTAACCCACAACCGTCACTACTGCCTCTTTCCTGGCACTTAACCAGTTCTAACGGAGCTGATGTAATTCTATGATCTCTACTTCTTGGAAAAACTCCGGTTAAGGCTTGTTCCCCTAAATGCAGAATTGGAAACAAATCATTATTACCACATATTCTGCACTGTTTAATTTCCTTGTAATTTGTCATTTTTATCCTCTCGACTGCATACTGGATTATACAAGCTTCCACATTCCGAAGAAATGCCCTATTGCTTATGCAGAGACGGCACTTGTACCACTTTGTAAATAATCAAGATAATGCAATTTGCCGTTTCTCTTTAGTAGCTCGCCGTACTTTCCAATCTCACATACTGCTCCATTCTCTATCACAAATATTTTTTTAGCATTTTTTACTATATAAAAACGACAATACAACCCATTTCTATTGCGTATTGTGTTAAAAACTTATCGTCTCATAGATTTCTCATTATATACACAATTTCGCCATGAAGTTAATACTATTAATATTTATACATTCTTTTTTACAATAATTGTTTTCTTGTTCTATACTTAAGTTATTCCTATATTTAATATCATCAGGATTTGAAATGGCTTTATTGACATTTAAGCCCTATTCTTTTCCTGAGATTTCCGGTCCTGAGAAAGAAATGATTTTATAGGAACGGGTCATAAAAGCTTATTCCGTTACCATTTAATATATAATTATGCAATACTTTATTGTATGCAATAGATCTGCAATTCCTACAATTCCCTCTCTTGTGTTCTTCATTAAGCAACTCCACAACCTCGCAATGCCTTTCAGAATTCCATATTTCGATAAACCTATGTCTGTTTATATTTCCAATGCAATATTCAGGATTCCCTATATGAGGCTGGCACAACCAGACCCCACCGTCATAATTAATGAATCCTGTTCCTCTGATATTATTCGTATAACATGGAAATCCACCTTTTTCATCTTTTTTATAATGAGATACTCCACGATTTATCATTCGCCTTAAATTTGTAAAAGAGTCATTCAAAGAAGGCGTTAAATCTTTTATTACATCTATGAGGTAATTTTGCTCTTCTATATTTAATTCAACATCACCTCTTCCTTCATAATCTACAGCCGCTATAAATATTAAATAGTCAAATCCCAGATCCTTTCCATCTTTATAAATCTGACCAACCTCTTTATAATTGTGTTTGTTTATTACACATCTAGCACCAAGAATAGTTTTCTCTAGAATGTCCCGAAGTCTTCTGATATTAGAATAAAGTTTATCTCGATAATTGTATCCTGTAATTTTCTCATAGGTTTTGTTCCTGGACGCCTGAAATGAGACTGCGACATAATTAAATCTTTTTAGCAGAGAAATCCATTGATCATGTATCAGTATTCCATTGGTAACTAGCGCTTGCTCTGTTTTTGAATTTGATATTACTTCTATATATGCCGGGAAACCTTTAATTGTTGTTGGCTCTCCTCCACCTGACCAGTATACACCGTTTATCTCCATATCAATAATATCGCCAACCAGCGTCTTAATGCTTGACTCGTTAACAACTAAACGGTTTGATCTTCTATTTTGATAGGAACAATGACAACAATTGTAATTGCAAAAGGATGAAAGATGTAATTCCAATGAGAATGGAGCAAGGAAGGTCTTGTTTTTTCTTTCACTATAAGGCCATATTACCTTCTTCGGATTTAACAGCTTTTTTAAATCTACTCTATTTTTGAGTACGTTATCCATAAGAAATTAAATAAAAATTGCAACCAAGACTAAGCCTGCTTCTTATGCATGAGAGTTATATAATAGAAAATACAACTACTGAATATACACATCAGTAAATTTGTTATCTTAAAATATTCTATATGCAGATCAACTCCCTCTCAGTTACACATAAAAGAATGTGCAACATCCTACTATTCAATTACTTATATCAATATGCCGGTTGTTTTCTATTACCTAAGCGTAACAACCTTTACATCTTCCTGTTCTATGCAAAAGCTATCTATTTCATTCTTATCAAAAGACGCATGAATTAATATACCAGCACCAGACGCTAAGAATTCATCCATATTAACTATCGTATACCCAAACCATTCTTCACCTTTTTTATTATCATCAACTACATAA
>Ga0187827_10003110_pt1 | contig 21896 bp, 22 predicted proteins | sample ETNtaG_39_FD_167969 | JGI IMG/M metagenome (GOLD analysis project Ga0187827, IMG submission 167969) | Marine microbial and viral communities from oxygen minimum zone, Eastern Pacific Ocean - ETNP2014_SV_150_PacBio MetaG (Illumina Assembly) | ecosystem: Environmental > Aquatic > Marine > Hypoxic... | reverse complement strand
TTTAGAGATTCTCGTAATTTCAATATCCATCCTGAGGCTAATTATATTCGGAATGCAAAGTTCTCAGCTGATAGCCTATTAGGTTTGTTGTTCAAGTATGAAATCCATGTGGATTAATGGTTCATTGTTTCGCGATTAAAGTATTTTAGAAGTTTTTGTTTGGAGTTTTGTAGTATGTAAAGGAGGAATGGTTTATCTTAAAGAAGCTACTTAACCTAAACTTAACATTAGGTTTATTTTAGTTTAACTGAATACTTCGCTTTATGCTCTTTCTTTGTACTAAGAAAATTAAACAAGACCTAAAGATGAGTACTACTACAGTAAAAAGAATTGAGATTAGCAAGTTTTTATATGCAGTCATTTTAGTAGCAGTTTACGCAATTGCAGTATTTACGTAGTCAGCTATTTTAAGCTTAAGACCCCTTGTTAATTATGATAAAACTAATCAAACGATTTAGTTTTCCAGTTTCTCTTTGGATTCAAAGAGACGAGAAATCCTTTCTTACTTTTGTTATAGCAGCCTTTATGCTGGCTATGTTTGCAACACCTTATCCTCAAATTGCAATGTGGGTAGGGTTTTTATTTGCCGCTTATGCTGCTGTTGCCAACGATTCTATTCAAACATTAGGGACCTTTATTGCTTCGAATCAAGATAAGAAGTGGTGGGTGCTTTGGTTGTTTATCGGTGGAATATTCTTATTTACCGTTGGCTATAGTTGGTATAATTATTCAGGTGATGTTTCCCACGGCCGTTTAATGGCTAAAGGATTCGAGGTGGCTCCAACAGATTTTCACTTTTTACAAATTGCTGCTCCAATATTCCTTTTGATATTGACGCGTTTAAGAATGCCAGTATCAACTACATTCATCCTACTGACTTCTTTTGCTTCGGCGCCTGCTGCTATTGGTAAGGTGTTGGCAAAGAGTATGAGTGGCTATATACTAGCCTTTTTCTTAGGGATAGTTGTGTTTTTAGCAATTTCAAAATTAGCTAAGAAATACTTTGTAGGTGAAGCTAAATTTGGTTGGTCTATTGCTCAATGGATAACTTCTGGAACCTTATGGTCTGTTTGGTTAATGCAAGATGCAGCGAATATTGCTGTCTATTTACCAAGAGATATGATGTTTAGTGAGTTCATGGGCTTCGCTATGGTGGTGTTTATTGGATTAGGTTTATTGTTTTATTATAAAGGTGGTAGAATTCAGAAGATTGTAACTGAGAAATCTGTAATTACAGATGTTCGTTTTGCAACTATTGTTGATTTTATTTACTGTATCATTTTATTCTACTTCAAGCTTTACAGTTCTGTACCTATGAGTACTACTTGGGTGTTTATTGGTTTATTAGGAGGTCGTGAAGTTGCTATGGCACTTCGAAAAGCGGGTGAACACAGTTTAGCATTTTCACTTAAACTTTTATTCAAAGATTTCTCTTACGCTATGATTGGTTTGTTTATTTCTATCGCAATTGCAATTGGAGTAAATGATCAACTCTCGTTAACTTCTATGATTGATACTATACCATCAGAATTTGCTGCAGGAATTACGAAATTCTTTAGTAGGTTAGGATTATAGATATTTTAAACTCCGCTTCGGCGGAGTTTTTTTTGCCCCAATAATTTTTATATTTACAGAAACCACCTGAAAATATGCAAAGCAATAATCGCATTCTACTTGTTGACGACGAGAAAGACATTCTCGAATTTTTAAGTTATAATCTTAAAAAGGAAGGTTTTGAGGTCGAAACCTGTACTGATGGGCAAATGGCTTTGGATATTTTAGATGAATTTAAGCCTCACCTAATTGTTTTAGATGTGATGATGCCTGGGATGGATGGAATTGAAACCTGCGAAAATATTCGATCAAACTCAGAATACGACAACATTCTAATTACTTTTCTTACTGCTCGTGCCGAGGATTATTCACAGGTGGCGGGATTAGAAGCAGGTGCCGATGATTATATCAATAAACCCATTAAGCCGAAGGTGCTCATAAGTAGAGTAAAGGCGCTTTTGAGACGGAAGTCTAGTACGCCTATTGAAAGTGAATCATTACTTATTCAGATTGGTGATTTGTGTATCGATAGAGAGCGGTATGTAGTTACTGTGGATGAAGATCCTTTAAGCTTACCGCGTAAAGAATTTGAGATACTCTATCTTCTTGCTTCAAAACCTGGAAAGGTTTTTAAACGTGAGGAAATTTTCGATAAAATTTGGGGGGATGATGTGGTGGTTGGTGGCCGTACCATAGATGTACACGTCAGGAAATTAAGAGAGAAATTAGGGCGTAATTATATCGAAACTGTAAAAGGTGTAGGGTATAAATTTAAGATCAATGAATAAGGGGACAAAATTGTATCATAAGCTAAAAAAACAAATGGATCAATCATGGTTGGTTTCTTTGGCTTCATCATTAATGTTGATGTTTGTGATGATAGTTCATATCATCCTTTTTGAGTTCTCATTAAGTTTTTCTAATTCTGTAATATTGGTAAGCTCTGTTGGTTTATCAAGTTTTATTTTGGTTAGATGGTTGGTAGACCAATTTATTTACAATAAAATTAAACTGATTTATAAAAACATCCAAGATGTTAAATCAAGACCTGGAGATTATAGAGATGTTGATTTGCGTCAAGCTACTAAGGATGTGAATAGCTGGAACAGTAAGCGTGAAAACGAAATACAGAAATTAATGATTCGCGAGAGTTATAGAAGGCAATTTGTTGGGAATGTAGCTCACGAATTAAAGACACCTATATTTAATATTCAAGGTTATATTGACACCCTGCTCGATGGAGCTATAGATGATGAAGAAATTAACCGTAAGTTTTTAGAGCGCGCTAATAAGAGTGTAGGGCGTATGATTCATATTATCGAAGATCTTGATGAGATTACTAAGTTAGAAGCGGGTACGCTCGATATCGAAGAAGAACCAGTAGATATTGTGGAGCTTATTCAAGAAGTGGTAGATCAGCTTGAGATGAAAGCCAAAAAAAGGAATGTGAATTTGGTTGTTAAGCATCAGCAAAAAGGAAGATTCTTAGTTCAAGTTGATGTAGAGAAAATAAAGCAAGTCCTTATCAATCTTATTGTAAATGCCATTAAATACGGTAGAGAAGGTGGTGAGGTTATTTGTAGAACCTATTCAATGGGTGAACAAGTTTTAGTAGAAGTTGCCGATGATGGAAATGGAATTCCTTCAGAACATTTAAATAAAATTTTCGAACGCTTTTATCGAGTAGATAAGTCACGAGATAGAGGGCAAGGAGGTTCGGGATTAGGTTTATCGATTGTTAAGCACATCATCGAGGCGCACAATCAAACCATAAATATTAGAAGTACCGAAGGGGAAGGTTGTACCTTTTCTTTTACTTTAAAGAAAGCATGATATGATTACTAACGTCTAATTAGTAATTAATTTTGTTTCTCAATCAGCTCTTTCAATAAGTCGTAGTTCGTTTGTGATTGTTTCTGTAAACCACTTTTCAATATATAGAGCATAGATTGGTAAAGAATATTTGAACCCGTCATCGTTGAGTAGGCAGTAATTGTTGATTTCTCGTTGTTTCCTTCAAAGTAAACCTCAACCGTCCTCGTAAAGAAGCTGGTTTCCAAATCGAAAATAAATTTCTCATTTTCTTTTATTTCCTTCAATTCTTCAATCATTTCTGTAGTCTGTCCCTCTTGCTCAAACTTCATTAAAAATCTAGAGCCCGGCCTAAGAGGAGCACCACTTAAAACTTCATTTCCAACATATCCTATAAGCCATTGCGAGGCTAAAGAGTCATTTATAAATGTAGCGTAGGATTTCTCTACAGAAGCATCCACTTCAATTTGGTTTTCGTACTGAAAATTGGAGTGAAAAAAACCTAAACTGATAAAGGTTAATGTGATTCCGATAAGGCCTAAAAGGGTGAATTTTACGAAGCGCATATTTATTGAATTGATTATTCAAATATAGAAAAAGGAATCGGTATTGAATTTGTATTTTTGCCATGCAAAAAAAGATTAAAGTGGGAAAGAATAAACATAGGAAGTTCACTGAAAACGAAACCTTTGAAAATATGGTGCAAGCACCACGAACCGATTTGTTGGAAAATGGTTTGGCTTTAAAAGGGAAATGGCATAAAGAGTTTTTTAAAAACGACCAACCAATTGTGCTTGAATTGGGTTGTGGTAAAGGCGAATATACGGTAGGTTTAGGAGAGCAATTTCCAGAGAAAAACTTCATTGGTATAGATATTAAAGGAGCTCGAATGTGGCGTGGTGCTCGTACGGCTACCGACAATAATATGAACAATGTTGGGTTTTTAAGAACACATATCGAGTTAATCCACAATTGTTTTGCCAAAGGCGAAGTAAGCGAGATTTGGATTACATTCCCAGATCCACAAATAAAGTACCGACGCAGAAAAAAACGTCTTACGGCACCCGATATGCTAGAGATGTACCGTCAGATATTAACGGAGGACGCTATAATTCACTTAAAAACAGATTCTCAGTTTTTACATGGCTATACTCTAGGGATAGTTGAAGGTTATGGACATAAAATATTAGACTCTAGTTACGATATTGACAATCAAAAGTCAGATAATAAGCTCTTGCAGATTAGAACCAATTACGAAGGAATATTCCGAGATAAAGGGCTGACCATTACCTACATAAAATTTCAGTTAAATAACAATGTCTAAACCAGAAAAAGAATCCTTCTTTGAGCGTTGTTATGATGTTGCTAGACGCATTCCTTATGGCAAGGTAACGAGCTATGGAGCTATTGCAAAATACCTAGGCGCAGCAAGATCGGCAAGAATGGTGGGTTGGGCAATGAATAGCAGCCCTAGTAAAGATGTCCCTGCTCATAGAGTAGTTAATAGAATTGGCTTATTAACTGGGAAACATCATTTTGATGGAATCAATTTGATGAAGCAATTATTAGAAAACGAAGGACATAAATTTAATGGAGATCAAATACTAGATTATAAGAATGTATTTTGGAGCCCATCTGATTATTAAATCTTTGATTTTTGTACATTTGTACAGCAAAATTACAGCATGAATATACAGAAGAAACAAATAGAAGAGGCACTGAAGAGTGTGAAGGTGAAAGGTGATGATAAATCGCTTATGGAGAATGGTTTAGTGTCTAATATTGTTGTCTTCGGTGATGAGGTGAACATTGATGTGACCATTCATAATCCTACACTTCACGCTAAAAAGCAAGTGGAAGTGGATATTTTGAAAGCTATTCACGATCAAGTATACGCAAAAGCCAAAATTAATGTTCGCCTTACAGTTGAGGCTAAGCAAGAAGAAAACTCTAATCTGATTAGAGGTGAGAAGTTAGAAGGTGTTAAGAATATCATTGCAATAGCTTCTGGAAAAGGTGGTGTAGGAAAATCTACAGTAACGGCTAACTTAGCAGTAGCACTACAAAAGCAAGGCTATAAAGTGGGTATTGTAGATGCCGATATTTATGGCCCTTCTCAGCATATCATGTTTGATGTGGAGAAGTCTCGACCTGAGGCTAGTAATATAGATGGTAAGCCTGTAATGATCCCAGTAGAAAGCTACGGTGTTAAATTACTATCTATAGGATTCTTTGCTCCAGGTTCTCAAGCAGTAGTTTGGAGAGGGCCAATGGCAACAAAAGCTTTAAATCAATTAATTAAAGATGCGTATTGGGGAGAGTTAGATTATTTGTTAATCGATTTACCTCCCGGAACAGGTGATGTACACTTATCATTGGTGCAAGCCGTTCCTGTAACAGGAGCTGTTATTGTAAGTACACCTCAAACCATTGCTTTAGCCGATGCTAAAAAAGGTGTTGGAATGTTTCAGTTAGATACCATTCAAGTGCCTGTATTGGGTATGGTAGAGAATATGGCTTACTTCACCCCAGAAGAGCTTCCAGAGAATAAATATTATATCTTTGGGAAAGATGGCACTAAAAACCTAGCTGACGATTTGAATTTGCCTTTATTATCTGAGATTCCTTTAGTACAAGGAATTCGCGAAGCTGCTGATGTTGGTCATCCTATAGCGCTTCAGGAAAATAGCCAATCGGCAAAAGCTTTTATGGAATTAGCAACTAATGTAGTGGAGCAAGTTCAATTGCGTAACGAAAATGTAAGCCCTACTAAGGCGGTTGAGATTACCAATATGGATGGTTGCTCATCTTAAACGAATATATATGTCAGTAGATAAAGAGTCGATATTACTTGAAAAGATTGAAAAAGCTTTAGCTGAAGTACGCCCTTATTTAGAGTCGGATGGTGGCGACATATCACTGGTTGAACTTACACCAGATCTGGTGGTGAAGGTAAAGCTACACGGCGCTTGTCAAAGTTGTAATGTCAATCAAATGACTTTGAAGTCTGGCGTGGAGCAAACGATAAAAAAATATGCTCCAGAAGTTAAGGAGGTAGTAAATATAGACGATTAAGAGCAAATCAAATGACTCAAGTCCAGCAAAAACTTGAACAGGTAACCGTGCTCTTTGCCGGTGATTCTGGCGATGGAATTCAATTAACGGGAACTCAATTCACTACAAATACAGCATTATTTGGAAACGACTTAAGTACATTTCCAGATTTCCCAGCGGAAATTCGCGCACCTTTAGGAACCATAGCAGGAGTTTCTGGCTTTCAGATTCACTTTGGTTCTGTAGATATTTATACACCTGGCGATAGATGTGATGTGCTGGTGGTGATGAATGCTGCAGCTTTAATAAAGAATTTATCTCGACTTAAAGATCGTGGTACTATTATCGTAAATACTTCTGGTTTCGATAAAAGGAATTTGCGCTTAGCAGGTATAGAAGAAAGCCAAAATCCTCTAATCAATCAAAGCTTAGAAGGTTTTAAAGTACACGAATTCGACATTACAAAACTTACACGCGATAGCCTTAAGGAGTCTTCTTTAGGAACTAAGGATAGTGATAGATGTAAGAATATGTTCGTATTAGGATTTGTGTATTGGATGTACAATCGTAAGATTGATTCATCAATTGATTTCCTGAAAGCAAAGTTTGCTTCTAAGCCTGAGATATTAGAAGCTAATGTTACCGTGCTTAAAGCAGGATACCATTTTGCAGATACTTGCGAAACATTCTCAAACCGTTTCGAGGTAAAGCCTACGAAAATGCCGACGGGTTCTTACCGAAATATCATCGGTAATCAGGCTACCGCATTAGGTTTAATTGCCGCGGCTCATAAATCTAAACTCGATTTATTTTATGGAGGTTACCCAATTACACCTGCATCAGATATTCTACACGAACTAGCGAAACATAAAAACTTTGGAATAAAAACCTTTCAAGCAGAAGATGAGATTGCCGGAATTTGTTCTGCAATTGGAGCTTCTTATGGTGGAGATTTAGCTGTAACAGCTTCTTCCGGACCTGGAATTGCCTTAAAAGGTGAGGCTCTTGGTTTGGCTTTGATGTTGGAGATTCCACTCGTGATTGTAAATGTACAACGTGGAGGACCTTCTACAGGTTTACCTACCAAAACCGAGCAATCCGATTTGTTGCAAGCCGTTTACGGTAGAAATGGTGAAGCTCCAATCCCTGTGATTGCCGCTGCATCGCCTTCAGACTGTTTTGCCATGGCTTACGAAGCTTGTCGAATTGCAATAGAACATATGACTCCAGTATTTTTACTCACTGACGGTTATATAGCTAATGGTGCGGAACCGTGGAGATATCCCAAGGCTTCTGATTTAGCAGAGATTAAAAAGAGCTTTACTAAGGAGAGAACGGAGGAAGCCGGAGTTTACTTACCTTATAAAAGAGATGAAAAACTTGTTCGCGAATGGGCTGTTCCAGGAACAAAAGGAGTAGAACACAGATTGGGTGGTTTAGAAAAAGATAAAGAAACAGGGAATGTTTCTTACGATCCAGACAATCATGAATACATGGTGAAAATTCGTGCTGAAAAAGTGGCTAGAATAGCTGGTTTTATTCCAAAGCAAGAATTGGATAGTGGTTCTGGCAAATCCAAACTACTTGTTATAGGTTGGGGTTCTACTTACGGTGCAATAAAAACTGTTGTTAAAAAACTGGCTAGCGAAGGTGTTGATGTAGCTCATGCCCACATTAAATACATACAGCCAATGCCGAGGAATTTAGCTGAAATATTAGCTAATTTTGATAAGATATTGATTCCTGAAATGAATAATGGGCAGCTAATCAAATTGATTAGAGATCAGTACTTGGTCGATGCCAAGCCGTTAAATAAAATTAAAGGAGTTCCTTTTGAGGCCAGAGAAATTAAAGCAGGAATTCTTAATATGTTGAAGCAATAGTTATGGCTGAAGCGAAAGATATACAAGCGAAAGATAAAAAGCTTATGGCTAAGAATTTTGTAAGCGATCAGGATATCCGTTGGTGTCCGGGTTGTGGCGATTATTCTATATTGAAACAAGTACAATCTGTAATGCCTGAATTAGGCATCCCTAAAGAAGATATAGTTTTTATTTCTGGAATCGGTTGTTCATCACGTTTCCCATATTATATGAATACCTTCGGGCTGCACTCAATTCACGGTAGAGCTACAGCTATTGCTAGCGGTTTAAAAGCTGCACGTCCCGATTTAAGTGTTTGGTTGATTACCGGAGATGGCGATTCGCTTTCTATTGGAGGTAACCATTTGATTCATTTATTGCGTAGAAATTTCAATCTGAATATTCTTTTGTTAAATAACCAAATTTATGGTTTAACAAAAGGGCAATATTCACCTACTTCAGAGTTGGGTAAAAAGACCAAGTCTACACCAATGGGCTCAATCGATCATCCGTTTAATCCCTTAGCCTTGTGCATGGGAGCTGATTCGACCTTTGTAGCTCGCGCACTCGACAGAGAGCCCAAGCATTTGCGAAATATTCTAATGCGCGCGGAACAGCATCAAGGAACTTCATTGGTAGAGATTTACCAAAACTGTAACATTTTTAATGATGGTGCTTTTGGAGGTTTTACCGATAGACAGAATAAAAAAAACAATAGTCTTTATCTAGAGCACGGACAACCTTTAGTGTTTGGAACTAAGGAAGATAAAGGAGTTGTTTTAGATGGTTTCGAACCTCGTATTGTTGACTTAACAAGTGGTGAATTAACGAAAGAGGATCTTTGGATTCACGATGAAAAATGTAGGAATAAGGCGAATATCCTTACGCGTTTCTTTGATGACCCATCAAATGAAGAGTCACTGCCTAGACCGTTTGGTATTTTCTATCAAGAAGATCGCTTTCGTTACGAAGAAGCATTGAGTGAGCAATTAGATACCGTGAAGGTGCTTAAAGGAGAACCCGATTTAGATAAATTACTCACAGGACTTAATACCTGGGAAGTAGACTAGAATTTAATAGCCATTTCAAAAGAAATGGTTTTTTTATTTGTTTGAATATGTTTTTATGTGACTTGAGAGTGGTAGTGCGAGCTTTATTTCCCTAAAATTTGTAACTTTAAGTTCTTTTTGTTTGCTTTAACTGTATTTGAAAATGTTAAAAAACGAAGCAGAAACTACTATAGCTAGGTTTTGGCTTGATGAAGACTCTATCGTGCATATATAATTTCAGGAAGATGCTTTATAGCGACTCTTAGCTATTTTTTTGTTAGATTTAGTAAAAGTAGGATTTCGTATTATAATTTTTGAAAGCTGAAGTGTGGCAAAAATATGTATGCTGGATAATAATGCTTATTCAAAAAAAAATATACCAAGATGGCTAATTTGGAATCAAAAATGTTAAACCAATTAGTTGAGAGAATATCTGCTATCGCCTCTTTAGATTTTTCTAAAAAAATTAAAGATGTTAAAGGTGACGGAACACCTTTGGACACTATCGCAATTGGTTTGAATATGCTAAGTGAAGAGTTAGAGGATAGTGTTGTAAGTGTAGATGAGTTAGAAGATAAAAATACCGAGTTACAAGAAGTTATTTTGAAGATGAACGAGTTTAAGTATGCACTCGATTCAACTGCTATTGTTGTTATCACAGATGTGGATGGTGTAATAACTTATGTAAACGATAAATTCTGTGAAATCTCAAAATATCCTCGTGAAGAGTTAATTGGACATAATCTTAGAATAGTAAGTTCTGGTCATCATCCTAGGGAGTTTTGGGAGGAAATGTGGGGATGTATAAGCAAAGGTGAAGTATGGAAAAGAGAAGTAAAGAATAAAACAAAAGATGGATCAGTTAATTGGGTGCATTCAACAGTAATACCTTTTTTAGATAAGAAACAAATACCCTATAAATTCATGACAATTTGCGTGGACATTACAGAAAAAAAATTATTTGATCATCGCGTGTTCAATTCAATTATTTCTACTCATGAGCATGATCGTGAACTTTTTGCAGAAGATTTACATGAAGGTTTGGCGCAGTCCTGGGCTGCTTTGATGATGCAAATAGGTATAATTGAATTGAAAATTAAAAATATATCTGACACTCAATTACATAAATCTGTAAAAGTTATTAAAAGTTATATTCAAGACAGTATAGAGAATACTAGGCTAATGGCTTCTAATTTGATGCCTAGAATGATGATGCATTATGGTCTGGAACCGTCTTTAAGGTCATATATTTCTAGATTCCAAAAAGATGGAAGGCGTTTTGTTGAGTATAAATGTAGTGATTGGAGTGATGTTGAGAAAGATTTTGAAATTATTATTTATAGAACTATCGTTGCTATACTTGATAAGGCTCAGAAAGATCAAGTTGAAATGGTATCCATTAACACAACATCTGATCCACAAATTTATATTGTAGTAGATGTCAAATATCAGTCTAACTATTACGACGATTTTTCTATAAAGAACAGTAGTTTTGAGGATTATCAAAAAAGAATAGAGCTCCTTGGAGGTGTTTTGCGAATACAAAAACTAGACAGAAATTCATTAAGAATTACTATTCTTTTTAAACAATAATTATAAGTAATTTTTAATCTATGTTCGAATTCTTATTTTAAATCTTCAGGAACTAAGCAAACAGGAATAGGATCCATTTTGTGACGATTCGCGCGATGTAATTGAGTAAAAATGTCAAAGACTTCTTTTTGGCGCCCATCAAAACGATTTTCTGTTGAAATGGCATATTCCCCCATAGCCCATTCTAGCTCATCGTATGAGGCTCCTAATTGGTCTTCATCGTTTCTTCCGTCAGCCCATAGTCCATCGGTAGGAGCGGCAGATTGGATAGAGTTTACTATCCCTAATTCTTTAGCTAGTGCAAATACTTCAGATTTCATTAAATCTGCAATAGGACTTAAGTCAACACCGCCATCGCCATATTTGGTAAAGAATCCCACTCCAAAATCTTCTACTTTATTTCCTGTGCCTGCAACCAACATTCCTTTAGCCCCAGCGTAAGTATATAGGGTGGTCATTCGCAATCGAGCACGCGTGTTGGCCATCGTTAAATCATTCTGTAATTCTGTAGGAATCTGTATTGATAGATTGTCAAACGTGTTGCTGAGGTCTGTAGTACAAATAGTAACGTTTGGAAACTTCTCGTTCAGCCATTCTGAGTGTTCTATAGACCTATCAAATTCGGCTTTATGCTGATGAATAGGCATCAGTAAACATAGTACGTTTTTACCTGTTAAAGCACAAAGTGTTGAGGTTACTGCAGAATCGATACCTCCTGAAATACCAACCACGAACCCATTTGTTTCGGATTGCTCGCTATAAGCTATAAGCCAATTATTAATATATGCACTAATTGCTGCCGTTTTCATCTGAATCATAATTAAGAGGCAAATTTAATAAAAATGCATTTTCTACGAATATCTATCTTCTATTTATGCAGTTTACGGACAATTCTTATTTTTGCAATATTAAAACTAAAAGCAATGAAGCAGTTACTTGCATTTGTTCTTATAAGCATAATGTTTTTCAGTTCTTGTGTAGATAGTAATACTCCAGAAGTATCAGATGTAAATATTTTGGTTGAAATTGGGCATTTTGATCATCAGTTTTTTGCCATGGATAGTACTCATTTTGATGAAGATCTAACTCAGCTTAAAATCGATTTCCCTGCTTTTTTTGAAATGGGGCAAGAAGATAAGATGCTCGAACGTAGATTTTATGACTTACAGATCCGTGACTTGTATATTTCGGTTGATTCCATTTATAAATCCACTGAGTTATTAGATAATGATTTGTCTACAGCATTTAAATATTTCTATTATTATTTCCCAACTCATGACAGCCTTAAGCTTTATACTTGGGTTTCAAATTTCGAGAATATTAATCCAGTTATTGTCTCCGAAAACACCTTGTTAGTTGCATTAGATATGTATTTGGGCTCAGAATCAAAATTCTATAAAAGTGCTCCTGATTATATTAAACAACGATTTGATAAACGTTATATTTCTTCGGATGTTTTTCATACCTATTTTGCAGAAAATCTTCCTTTGTCAAATGATAATAGTCTATTAGCATCAATGATTCATTATGGAAAAATTCATTATTTATGTTCAAAAGTCTTACCTAATAAAGGGCAAGAAATAATAATGCGTTACCCTAAAAGTAAAATGAATTGGTGTTTAAGTAATGAAGGTAGTATTTGGTCTTATTTTGTAGAGAATAAACTGTTATTCTCATCACATTATCAAAACAAACAACGCTTTATTGAGGATGCGCCATTTTCGAAGTTTTATACAAGCTTCGATGTTGATAGTCCTGGGCGTATAGGGCAATGGATAGGGTGGAGGATAGTGAAGTCTTATATGGATTCACATCCAGAAATAAGTTTTACAGAATTAATTATCGAGCAAGATGTTCAAAAGATATTACGCGAATCGCGATACAAACCAAAATAGTAAAGATGAAAGAGTCTGAGATCAAAATCAAAATTACCCTGGATGATAATAAAGTCCCCGAGAAAATTTATTGGACTGCAGAAGATGCTGGAGAGGTCAATCAAAAATCTGAGGCGGTACTTATCTCTTTATGGGATGCCGAAAAGCAAAACTCACTGCGAATTGATCTTTGGACAAAAGACATGAAAGTTGATGAAATGAAAACATTCTTTCACCAAACACTAACAGCTATGACAGATACATTTGAACGCGCTACTGGAGACGAGAAAATGACCGGAGATATGCGTCGTTTTTGTCAATATTTTGCGGAAGAGCTAAAGTTAATGAAGGATATCAAGAAGAAGTAGTATGTAAATTAATTACGTGTTTATACTTAAAAGCCCGCCTTTTTCGAGGGCATTTTTTATGTATCAGTTTATTTTTAACTTTTAAGATGAGCTAAAGTTTATCTTTAACAGCTTCGTTCATATTGTCTATAAAGTTTAAGATCTCTAATTGTCCTAAGCCACTTTCGGCAGAGCTTCTAAAAGTTTGAGGTACTTCTTCCCATGTCTTTAGCATCTCGGTAGTGTATTTAGAAATATTTTTATTCAGTTGAGAACTTGAGAGTTTGTCCATTTTAGTGAAAACAATCACAAATGGAATCCCCTTTTTCCCTAGCCATTCCATAAACATCATGTCAATTTTTTGTGGCTCATGACGTGAGTCCACTAAAACAAAAGTACATATAAGGTTCTCTCTTTTTTCTAAGTATTCGTAGATGAATTTGGCAAAAATTGCGCGATCCTTTTTCGATACTCTAGCATATCCATAACCTGGAAGATCGACCAAGAACCAATTGTCATTAATCTTAAAATGATTAATCAATTGAGTCTTACCTGGTCTCCCGGAAGTTTTCGCTAACGATTTACGTGTAGTTAGCATATTAATCAAAGAGGACTTTCCTACATTAGAACGTCCAATAAAAGCGTACTCTGGAATTCGCTCTTTTGGGCACTTATCTAAATCAGTATTACTGATTACAAATTCTGCCTTATTGACTTTCATGTTATTTGTTCTTATTCAACCAAGATACACAAGTATTGGCGAAATCTACTGGATGCTCCATCATTGGAGCATGTCCACATTTATCAAACCAATGTAGTTCAGAATTTGGTAGAAGTTTGTGAAATTCTTCGGCAACTTCTGGAGGTGTAACTCCATCATTTTTACCCCAAATCAAACAAGTTGGCTGGCTCATATTCGGTAAGTCTTTAGCCATATTATGACGGATTGCCGATTTTGCCAAAGCTAAAATGCGAATGATTTTTTCTCTTGAGTTTACAGAGTCAAATACTTCATCTACCAATTCTTTAGTCGCAACAACAGGATCGTAAAATACATCCTGTGTTTTTTCTTTGATATAGTCGTAGTCTTCTCTTCGAGGGAAAGTGCTTCCCATTGCTTTTTCGTATAAACCTGAGCTTCCTGTTAAAACTAATGTTTTAACAAGTTCTGGGTTGTTTCTTGTGTAAATCAATCCCACGTGTCCCCCTAAAGAGTTCCCTAAAAGAGTAACGTCTTTTAGTTCGATGTCTTCGATGAATTTTTCTAGAAACCTAGAGATTCCTTTTGCGCTTGTCTTAAGTAGAGGTAAGGTGTATATTGGTAAAGATGGGATAACTACTCTGTAACCAGCTTCAGCAATAATGGTAGCTGTTTTTTCAAAGTTACTTAATGCACCCATTAATCCGTGCAAGAATATTACAACAGGACCTTCGCCTATGGATACATATTCGTAGGTACCATCTTTTATTATTTCGTACTTCATAAGTGAAATTTTACAGCGCAAAAATACTGAATAAATATGGAACCTTTTAGTGATGAATCTTAGAGTCTTTAATTATTTATGATCCAGTCCCTTTTTTCTATTAAATGGAACTGTTTTAGTTCTTAAATGAATTGTGAAATTACCCCATACCAACTTGATATTGAGTAAAGTTATCAACATAGTGGTAAAATGTGGTGTAAAGTGGTATATATTTGTATTCAGCAATAAATAAGCTTAAAAGTGAATAATTTAATCGGAATGTACGAGTGTAGAGCAGATGCCAAAGGGCGTTTGATGCTACCTTCTGGCTTGAAGAAACAGCTTGCTTCTGAGCTTCAAGAAGGATTTGTATTAAAACGTTCTGTATTTAACACTTGTTTAGAGCTTCATCCAATGGCAGAATGGAATGCGATTATGGCCGGCGTAAATAAGCTAAATCGCTTTGTAAAGAAAAATAATGACTTCATTAGAATGTTTACTGCTGGAGTTAGAATGGTGGAAGCAGATAGTACTGCAAGGATACAAATTCCTAAAGACCTCATCAATTTTGCTGGAATCGAAAAGCAGATTGTTTTGGCTTCGGTGGGTAACATCGTAGAGATTTGGGATAAGGACCAATATGAAAATACAGTAAATGATGCTTCGGTAGATTTTGGTGTGTTGGCTGAAGAGGTAATGGGAAATACCGATAAATCTATTGATAATGAGTGAGTATCACGATCCAGTATTGCTAAGTGAGTGTTTGGATGGGTTAAATATCAATCCAAAAGGAACTTATGTTGATGTTACATTTGGTGGCGGTGGTCATTCAAGGGCAATTGTATCGAAGTTATCAGAAGGACATTTATATGCTTTCGATCAAGATGATGATGCGCTAAAGAACGAACTAGATGATGAAAGATTTACCTTAATCAACGCTAACTTTAGATATTTAAAGAGTTCACTCCGTATGTATGGAGAGAAAGAGATTGATGGATTATTAGCTGATTTAGGCGTTTCCTCACATCAGTTTGATGTTCCAGACAGAGGTTTTTCAACTCGTTTTGAAGCAGATTTAGATATGCGAATGGATCAGAATTCTGATTTGAACGCTTATAAGGTCATAAATGAATACGATCAAGATGATTTAAGAAATATTTTGAAGTTGTATGGTGAGTTAAAAAGACCCGGAACTGTTGCTAGAGTTATTTGTGAAGCCAGAGTAGAAAAGCCGATTGAGACAGTAAATGAGTTAAAAGTACTATTGAAACCTTTTACGCCTGCGATGTTAGAGAATAAATTTTTCGCTCAAGTGTTTCAAGCCATACGCATAGAAGTAAACGATGAGTTGAATGTGTTGCGTGAAATGTTGACACAAGCACAGGAGGTATTAAAACCTGGAGGTCGATTAGTAGTGATTTCATACCACTCCTTAGAGGATCGTTTGGTAAAAAATCTCATTCAAAAAGGAAATTTTGAAGGAGAGTTGGAGCAAGACTTTTACGGAAATAAACTATTAAGTTTTAAGAAAGTAAGTCGAAAACCCATCCTTCCAACAGAAGAAGAAATACAAAGAAATAACCGCGCTCGAAGTGCTAAACTAAGAGTTGCAGAAAAATTATAAGTCTTGGCAAAATCAACTTGGAATAAGCTGTTTAATGTGCTGGGAAGCCGATTTAAAGGTTTCTACGCAGATAAGCTTGCCTCAAAAAATTTGTTAGTGACTTCCTGGAGAATGGTCTTATTCATTTCAAGTTTAGCCATCCTCGTAATTTACAGTTCTCACAAAGTTGATCAAAAAGTGATTCGAATTAGTCATCTCAATGAGGAGTTGAAAGATTTGCGCTCTCGTCATATCGACATGCGTACACAGTTGATGTCTTTAAGTAAAACTACAAAAGTATCAGAAGAAGTAGAAAAGTTGGGACTCTTTGAGTCGCTCGATGCACCGTTTAAAATTCAAGAACAAAACTAATAGATGAAAGAAAAGAAGGCCATATTTCTTCGCGTTATGCTGATTAGTTCGCTAATCGTGATCGCTGCTGTGGCAATCTTTATCAGATTATTGTCTGTGCAAGCGGAATTATCTGATAGCGTTGCGCTAAATGATCCTATTATTCAGTTGAGAGAAATCCCTTCTCCACGCGGAAATATTTACGATGTAAAAGGAAATTTGTTGGCTACCTCAATGCCGGTTTACACCATTGCAATAGATGCTACTCAAGCATCAGATACTTTATTTGAAAATAATTATCGTGGATTAGCAACAGGTCTTTCAGAGATCTTTGGGGACTTAACTTCAGATGAGTACGCGAAGAAATTGCGTCAATCTCGTCGAAATCATAAACAATATTTAAGACTGCAGTCAGGTGTTCGTTATTCTGAACTTCAAAAAGTAAAGAACTTACCGATATTTGAAAAAGGGCGTTACAAAGGAGGTTTTGTTTATACCCAACAAACCGATAGAACCAAGCCTTTTGGTTATTTATGTGATAGAACCATTGGTTATGGTAGAGAGTTAAGTGATGTAGGGATAGAAAAAGCCTACAATCACTATTTACAAGGTTCGAATGGAAGACAATTAATGCAGAAAATCAATGGTGATATTTGGAAGCCTTTAAGCAATACGCAAGATGTAGAGCCTGTTTCTGGCTCTGATGTGTATTCAACGATTGATATCCGTATTCAAGATATTGCCCAAACTGCTTTGTTGAAAAGATTGGAAAAGTTTGAAGCCGAAAATGGTTCTATAATACTCATGGATGTGAAAACGGGAGAAATTCGTGCCATGTCGAGTTTAGAGCGTACTGATGAAGGAATGTATGCTGAGAAATTCAATTATGCCATTGGTGCTGCATACGAGCCAGGTTCAACTTTTAAGTTGGCTTCATTATTAGTTGCTTTAGAAGATGGTGTAGTAGACACCGCAACTATTGTCGACACCAAAAATGGAGCTTTTAAGTTTTACGATAGAACGATGAAAGATTCTAATTATCATCGTGGTGGCTACGGTAAAATAAGTTTGGGAAAGGCTTTTGTTGTCTCTTCTAATATTGGAATTGCACGAACTATTGTTGATAATTACAAAGACAATCCACAGCGTTTTGTAGATCGTTTAGCTCGACTTGGCGTAAGCGATAAATTAGACTTCGAACTATTGGGTGAAGCTGAGCCCTGGATTAAAAATACAAACGATAAAACGTGGTCTGGAGTTTCATTGCCGTGGATGGCTTTTGGTTATGAATTGAAAATGTCTGCACTTCAGATTTTAGCATTATACAATGCAGTAGCTAATGATGGCAAGTTAGTAAAGCCGCGTTTGGTAGATAGAGTTCAAAGAGGAGAGAAGTTGTTAGAGGCTAAAGAAGTGGATGTTTTAAAACCAAGTATTTGTTCTGCAGAAACGATTGCCATTCTTCAAGATTTGATGATTGAAGTTGTGAAAAATGGTACAGCAACAAATATCTACTCAGAAAAATACTCTTGTGCAGGGAAAACTGGAACTGCAAAGATTGCGAGCGAAGGATCTTATGGTTCTGAATACCGATCGTCGTTTGCGGGCTACTTTCCCACCGAGAACCCAAAGTACTCTTGTATAGTGGTGGTAACGAAACCTAAAAAAGAAATTGGGTTTTATGGAAATGTTGTAGCTGCACCTGTTTTTGAAGAAGTTAGAGATTTACTCTACGCAGAAGAAGCTATCGAGACTCCTAGAATCGCTAAAAATACTGATATAGATTATGTAGGGAAGGCTCAAGAAATAAATGACATTCATAAAACTTTGAATTACTCTAAATACGAAGGTTTACAGAAAAATATTTGGCTCAAATCTGATAAAGAGAATTTCGAAGTTTTGGATTTCGAAGAAGGTGAAATGCCTAATTTAAAAGGGATGTCAGCAATGGATGCACTTTATCTGTTGGAGAATTTAGGGATAGAAGTAGAGCTTCAAGGAAGAGGAAAGGTAACTAGACAATCTTTGAAAGCCGGAAATAAAATTAATGAAAAACAAAAAGTAGCACTGAGACTATCATAATGAAATTGTTAAAAGACATATTGTACAAAGTTGATTTAGACCGCATTGATGGGAACACGAATATTGACATTCCACACATGTGTTTCGATTCTAGACAGGTGCAAGAGGACTCCCTTTTTGTAGCGGTAAAAGGAAGTATGTCCGATGGTCACGATTTTATTGCAAAGGCTGTTGAACTTGGTGCCCAAGCAATTATTTGCGAAGACTTACCAGCTGACTTGTATGAGAAAGTGGTTTATGTAAAAGTTAAAGATTCTTCTAAAGCTTTAGGAGTTGTTGCTTCTAACTTTTATAACAATCCGTCCGAGAAAATAAAGTTGGTGGGCGTTACCGGAACCAACGGAAAAACTACTGTGGCTACTTTGCTACACAATCTATTCCAAGCTTTAGGTTATAGGGCTGGTTTATTATCGACAGTGGTTTATAAAGTAGGTTCTAAATCTATAGATGCCACGCATACAACTCCAGATACCGTTCGCTTGAATTCGATGTTAAAGGAGATGATTGATGAAGGATGTAAGTACTGTTTCATGGAAGTGAGTTCTCATGCTATCAATCAAGGTAGAGTTGCAGGACTCGATTTCGATATTGCACTTTTCACTAACATCAGTAGAGATCATTTAGATTATCATAAAACATTTGATGAGTATATTGTTGCTAAGAAGAAATTCTTCGACGATTTACCCTCTAATGCAATAGCCATAGTTAATAAGGATGACAAACATGGTAGTACCATGCTTCACCATTCTAAGGCTACGAAGAGAACTTTTGCCTTAAGATCTACTGCAGATTATAAGTGTAAGGTTATAGAGAATCAATTTTCTGGCTTGCACTTAAATATTAATGGGCAAGAAGTCTATACCAAATTAATTGGGAGTTTTAATGCGGCCAATTTGTTATTGACTTATGCTGCAGCTGTTGAGATGGGTGAGGATTCACTTCAAGTTTTAACAGTTCTTTCCGCACTTAATTCAGTTGAAGGAAGGTTTCAGCAGTTTAAATCAGATTCAGGAATAACTTCCATTGTTGATTATGCACATACCCCTGATGCTTTGCAAAATGTACTGAAAACCATAGCTGACATTCGCAGTGGGAAAGAGAAAGTAGTTTGTATTGTGGGTTGTGGTGGCGATCGAGATTCAGGTAAAAGGCCTTTGATGGCACAAGCAGCTTGTCAATGGGCAGATCAAATTATATTGACTTCTGATAATCCGCGTGGTGAAGAGCCAAAAGCGATTATAGAGGATATGAAAAAAGGTTTAAATGCTTCTCAGATGAAGAAGGTTTTAACACTTGAGGATAGGCAAGAAGCCATTAAGTTAGGAGTTACCTTATGTGCTGAAGGTGATATTTTGTTAGTGGCAGGTAAAGGACACGAAAAGTACCAAGAAATCAAAGGTGAGCGATTCCCTTTTGACGATATGGCAATTTTAAAAGCGCATTTAAAGGACTAAGATATGTTGTACTATTTATTCACATACCTACACGAAGCATTTGACTTACCAGGTGCTGGAGTGTTCCAATATATTTCTTTTAGAGCTGCTATGGCTGTCATCGTATCATTACTTATCTCAATGATTTTTGGGAAAAGCATCATTCGTATTCTAGCGAATAAGCAAGTTGGTGAAAGTGTTAGAGATCTTGGTTTAGAAGGGCAAGCGGAAAAAGCAGGAACACCTACAATGGGTGGGATTATCATTTTGAGTGCCATTTTAATCCCTACACTCTTATTTGCCAAGCTCGATAATATTTATGTGATTTTGATGTTGATAACCACGGTATGGATGGGTTTCATCGGGTTCTTAGATGATTATATAAAAGTTTTTAAAAAGGATAAAGAAGGTTTAGCAGGGAAGTTTAAGATTTTAGGGCAAGTCTCTTTAGGTTTAATAGTGGGCTCAATTCTTTATTTCCATCCTGATGTGGTTATGCGCGAGCAGGTTGAGGTTGTTAATGAATCTGCTCAAATAGAATATGTACAAGAGGATGTGAAGTCTACAATGACGACGATTCCTTTTGTGAAAAACAATGAATTTGATTATTCAGATCTTTTATCGTGGGCAGGGGAAAAAGCCCAAGATTGGGCTTGGTTGATTTTTATACCAATGGTAATATTTATTGTGACTGCTGTTTCTAATGGAGCCAACCTCACCGATGGAATTGATGGTTTAGCCACAGGAACCTCCGCCATAATTGGATTGGTTTTAGCCATTTTTGCTTATTTATCCGGAAACATCATTTTTGCCGATTATCTCAATATCATGTACATCCCAAATTCAGGAGAACTCGTAATATTTATTGGTGCTTTTGTGGGGGCTTGCGTCGGATTCCTGTGGTACAATTCGTATCCTGCTCAAGTGTTTATGGGCGATACAGGGAGTTTGGCCATTGGAGGTATTATAGCCGTGTTTGCGATTGCTATACGTAAAGAATTGTTGATTCCGATTGTATGTGGAGTCTTCTTATTAGAAAATTTATCGGTGGTAATGCAAGTTACCTATTTCAAATACACCAAGAAAAAATACGGTGAAGGAAAACGCATCTTCTTGATGTCACCACTTCATCACCATTATCAAAAAGCAGGATTGCACGAAAGTAAAATCGTCACGCGATTTTGGATTGTGGGAATAATGTTGGCCATTTTAAGTTTCGTAACCCTAAAACTGCGTTAACAAATGATTGCTGTATTAGGAGCTGGAGAAAGTGGAGTTGGTGCAGCACTCTTAGCCAAACAAAAAGGCTACGAGGTTTTTGTGAGTGACTGTGGAGTCGTAAAAGAACAATTCCAAATGGAGTTGACAGACAATGGTCTCTATTGGGAGCAGGGTCAGCACAATGAAGATAAAATACTATCAGCAGAAATGCTGATTAAAAGTCCTGGAATACCGGAGACGAAGCTCATTGCAAAAGCGAGAGCTAAAGGAATAGAAGTTCTTTCAGAAATTGAGTTTGCTTCGCGTTTTTGCGAAGGTAAAATAGTGGCGATTACAGGAAGTAATGGTAAAACCACTACCGCAAGTTTAATACATCATCTGTTAAAAAGTGCTGGTTTAGACGTAGCATTAGCTGGTAATATTGGTGATAGTTTTGCGCGTAGTTTGGCAAATAATGATCACGATTATTGGATTTTAGAACTGAGTAGTTTTCAGTTAGACGATATATATCAGTTTAAACCTTATGTCGCCATACTCTTGAATTTAAGCCCCGATCATTTAGATCGTTATGATGGGAAGATGGAAAATTATGTAGCCT
>Ga0187827_10003109_pt1 | contig 21908 bp, 16 predicted proteins | sample ETNtaG_39_FD_167969 | JGI IMG/M metagenome (GOLD analysis project Ga0187827, IMG submission 167969) | Marine microbial and viral communities from oxygen minimum zone, Eastern Pacific Ocean - ETNP2014_SV_150_PacBio MetaG (Illumina Assembly) | ecosystem: Environmental > Aquatic > Marine > Hypoxic... | reverse complement strand
AGCGTGCCTGCGGAGGCCCGCCGATAGAGTGACCCGTCCACAGCGGGCTGTGGCGCAGCTTGGTTAGCGCGTCGGTCTGGGGGACCGAAGGTCCCGAGTTCAAATCTCGGCAGCCCGACAAACAATGCGCAGGCCAGACGGCGTTTCCTGGAGACACCCTCCGGTCTGTCATAGCACTAGGGGTCTGCGTGGGGGTCAAGTCCTATCCAGTGGGGCTGTAGCGGATCAGCCGGTCAGAAAACTTGAACTCGCCGACCCAGAGATAGGAGCCGTCGAAACTGATTGCCGCTGGCATGAACAACTGGTTCCGGCCGATTTCGGCCCGAGTGTCGGTTCTATCTGATGCTCCGAGAATCACGTCTGCCGGGTTACCAGACAACGCTTCCTCCACGTCCTCCCACACGGCGACCCGGTTGAAACCGGTGTCGGCAACGAACAGATGGCCATCGCTGAGAGTTGCCCCCTCGGGCAGGTTGAACACACCTGTTCCGCCAACTGTCGTGAATGATTGTGTGGTGGCGATCTGGTCCACGGTGAAGATCTTCACACTGTGTCCGAAGGTGTCGGTCACTGCTAGGTAGGTGCCGTCGCTGGAGAGGCGGCGGGGTTGATTAACCGAAAGCGAAACCACGGGTTCGGTGGATCCATCTGGTGTTCCCTCCCAGACGTGGACGGCGTTCGCCGCAGTATCGGCAAGGTAGAAGTACCGGTCATCGATCGCTACCCCACTTAAATCGTGGAGTGGAATGTTTCCAATGCTGCCTTCAAAGTCGTAGTCGGGCAGGTTGCCGGTAAGCGGGAGGTCGGTCCATATCAGCACTCGATCTTTGCCGGCTAGCGCGAAAGTTGTGCTATGGAGAGCGTTGTCCCAAGGTGAGGCGGGCCCTTCGCACTGGTGGCGCAACTTCGTTTCCTCGTTCAAGTACCAGCAGAAGTGGTAAACGACGTCGGGAACCGCGCCGCTTTCATCCGGGAGGCTTGTCCACACATACAGTTTCCCGTCACCATCGGAAGTGACAAAGAGGCTGGTTCCGTTGGATGCCGGCACCGGGTTGCCCAGGAGGAAGTTCTCCTCGCGGCTATCGGAATAAATGTCCGTACCGCCGATGACAAAGTCAGGTTTCTGCGTCGGCGAGGTCGGTACTGCGGAATACGCAATGAGCGTGTTCGCCATCGTGGTTATGTACACCCGGTCGCCTACTACCGCGAGACCGCCGAAGTCACCTCCCCGGAAGTCGTAGCCGCCGGTTTCGCCTTGGCCCGTTATAGAAAGGTCGGGTTGTCTAGTGGACGATTGGGGGACTGAGTCCCAAACGTGGAGGGTGTAACCCACGACGATAAGCCGACCGTCATCGGTGAAATCGCCGCGCAGCCAGTAGGACGATGCTCCATCGCTTAACGGATCGCGCATGAAGACGTCGTAGGGCTGCTCATCGATCGTTGGGAACGAGGTCCAGACGAATGTCCCCGGTTCACTGCCGCCGAAGGCCCCGGCATTGTGGTCGCCCACGATCAGTGAGTTCCCGTCGCTCGTGACATGTCGTGGTGTTCCCAGGTGCCCGGATCCTGTGAGGAGTAGATCTGCAGGCTGGTTGTCAACGGTCGGGAAGTTGCTCCAAACGAGCACACTGGCACTTTGCGTGCTGGCCACAACGAGTTTCTCGCCATCGGTCCAGACACCCCAAGGCCAACTAATCGTGGATTTTGACGGGTTCGGGTTTGACGCGCCCTCGAGGACGAGGTCAGCGGGTTGGCCGTTAGTTGTCGGGAAACTGGTCCAGATGAGGATCCGGTTGTTCAGGGTGTCGGTGATAGCTAGCCGCGTACCGTCGGTGCTTGCACTGACCGGCCAGTTCATCTGGCCGCGACCGGTCCCCGAGGCGTTTGTGGTGAAGTTCTGTTGGCCTAGGACGATGTCTGGTGCCTGGTTGCCGGACGGGGCCGTGTTCCAGACGAGCACACGGTTGTTCGAAACATCCGTCATCACCAGGCGGGTGCCGTCGCTAGCCAACCCAGAGGGCTTGCTGAATACGAGGGATCCGCCGCTGTTGTTGAACCCGAACGATGACAGCGCGATGTCACCGTCTTGGGCCGACTCGAAGAAACCAGATGTTGCACCAGAAGCGGTTTCGTAGGATTTGGAGGGGTAACTAACCGCAATCGTGTTTGTCGGCTCCTCGGTTTCGTTAACTGGCCCTAGACTGGGAGCATCTGTTGGCGTTCCTGAGACATTGGGTTCCTGGCTTGACAGTTCGGCGGCAGGTACCCCGAACTGGAAGAGACATTGTGCGACTGGGTCATGGTCGTAGCCCTCGATTTGAGCACCGGTCCGAAGTGCTCCGAGCCGCGTTCCGCCAATTTGGTCAGCGATGCATTGATCAACTTCCGGGGGAACTTGGACAAGTCCTGCGAGAACTACGAAGGTTAGGTCTGGCGGGTACATCGCACGGGCCGCCGAAAGTTCTGGTCCACCGCCCCCCGGTCCGGCGGGTGCGGGATCCAGATCGGGACCCTGTCCCGGACCGGGTGCCGCGGAAAGGTTGTCGTCACCGGATGGCTGTTGACCTGCCGAGGTGCTGGAGTTCTCCTCCGGTGGCTGGGTAACCGCACCGCCCGCCCCTGACGCTTCGGCGCCTGAGGGAACCATGCAGGGTCCCATGGCTGCACCCTCTGCTGGATTCGGAGGTCGGGTATTCAACTCTGCATAGAGAGCCGATCCGAATATCCCGACGAGACAATCACGCATCGTGGGATCAGCGCTGTTAAACGGGAAGAAACCACTACCGGAAGAACCCGGGCTGGAGGGTGAATCTGGAGTCGTTGGCGTGGCTGGAGTCGTTGTCGTGGCTGGAGTCGTTGTCGTGGCTGGAGTCGTTGTCGTGGCTGGAGTCGTTGTCGTGGCTGGAGTCGTTGTCGTGGCCGATTCGACTTCAGGCGAAAGGGTGGTTGAAGTAGGTGTGGCTTCGTCGGTGGTACCACCACACGCCCCAACCACCAATACGCACACGATTACAGCAGCCAACCGTCTCACTCCATGAGTCTTCCAGAAGACGATGTCGGGTGCTATGGGGATGAAGCCAAGGCCCTTTTGCGGCGGCCAAAACCGAACTGGGTAACCCTGCCTATCGGCCTTACGCATTGCACACCCCATTGCACAGAATGCATGCCACCGCTAGGCCGCGTACAGGCCGCGAGACGTCGCGAAACAACGCGAACCAGCGCGAGCCAGTGATCAGTCAGAACGGCAGGCCAGAGGCGGTTTCCGGGCGTTTGCGCAGGTCAACGGTTTGTGGTGCATCGATCTGGGGGACCGAAGGTCCCGAGTTCAAATCTCGGCAGCCCGACAAACAGTGTGCAGGTCAGGCGGTGTTTCTTGAAAGCGCCGTCTGGCCTGTTGTCGCGTTGGGGGCCTGAGTGGGGGCCTGAAAGATTCGGCTAGGCGGCCTTTCCAAGGCCCCATCCGACCCCCCCATCGTCAACTCGACCCTGCCTGCGAAAGAGGGGGTCGGTGACATTCGCCTGTTGTCAATTGCCCGGTAGGTAGCCCCAGCCGGTCAGACCCTTCTGGCAGGGCTGTCGGTCGGCCCGTACCATCGATGGCATGGAAGAGGTCGAGGGTTCAATTCCCCCCGAGCTTCACTTAGTAGGAGCTCACCGGTCAGAGGCCTGTGGCTTCTCGTGTCGAGTCAAGCAACAACGGCACAAGGACCGTGCTATCAGGCCATGCCTAGTGACCTTTACGAGTTGGAGTAGCGAATTTCGGGGGTCGCTGATGGGTTCTGAGCGAACTTGTCGTTCAGTTCGTCGGACTACTCACGATCTAACGACTGGCGGTATCTAAGGATGTCGACTGCTGCGCTTCTCAGGAACTTCACCCCTCTTCACGTCCACTTCCTCGAACATTACCTGGCCGACTGCTTCGGACAGATCGCTCAAGACATGTGGGGCGGTGGTTTCAAACGGGCTGGCATAGATATATCGACAGACCAGTTCTGGGTTGAGTTCGTAGGCATGACGGTACTCGAGGCCCTTTGCCTGGCAACACTGGCGAACCCACATGCCGATCTCCTGCTAGGCAGCGGAACTTCGGCACTAAGTAAGGACGCCGCTGAATACCGACGGGTCGTCTATGACGGCGTCCGGACAGCTGTCAAGGACGACAACATTCCGGGTCTCGTTGTTAGCGTCGCAACTCAGTGCCAGTGGGAGTTGAGCGACCTGTCCCGTTTCAATGATGCCTACCACTTGGCACAGAATCTTCTCTCAGGGGCCCTCTTCTTTATCGCTCGAACGAGCGGTCAGCAGGAACAGATCGAGTCGCTGCAGCTATCCGCCATGAGCGCTGAGTTTCAGAATCTCGAAGAGAGCAACACGTTCTTCAGGACGGGTTCTCCTCTACCCGGGCACCAGCCACTGGGGCTCCGATATCCCGCAAACGGGAAGAACCGGCTCTTCCATATGGTCAATAGACGCCGGCTTCTCCGAGGGAAGAGTCGAGACCAGGGCCGTGCGGTCACGGTCGCTGTTGTGGAGCCGTGGGAGAGCCATGTCGGCCAGGTAACGCCGGTCGCCACCATCTTGGATGACGATCAGAACCACTGGGGTCTCACCGCACCAGCCAGCTGGATCGACGCCAACGGTGCCGACCCCGACGAATGGCGGAATCCCACTACTGCCTATCTGTTGTCCTCCGGTCTGCTCATGGGAGACGGTTGGCAAAGTCCGGTTAACCCGCTCGACGATCCCAGCTAGCTCAACACGGTCGGTGAGCGAAACCTCGAAAGAGTCTGATACATCCAGTTTGACGCCACGAGTTAATCGCCATCCAGCGCCGAAGGTCCCGAGTTCAAATCTCGGCAACCCGACCAATAAATCCTCAGGCCAGGCCGGTCGTTACGGGCCGACCGTTTGTGTTCTCGGTTTGCGTTGCGCATTCTGTTACGCACTCGGATGACCGGGGTGTAGGGACCGACGGTCTTACTCATTGATGGGCTCCGTTTCTGGATAAGGGCGGTGAGCCTGTCGTATCTCGACCGACCGGTAGATCCGAACTATTTTCACGCCTCGAGGATCACTCAACGAGCGTGGCTAGTCCTCTTATTGGCCTTTACGATGACGCCATGAAGAAGATTCTGGTTACTGGCGCGGCGGGGCAGATCGGTCGGGAACTAGTTCCAGCCCTGAGGGATCGATATGGAAGTGAGGAGGTGGTCGCGGCCGGCCACAACACTTCACTCCCGGAGGCCACAAAAAAGGCAGGTCCCCATACGGTTGTTGACGTGACTAGTCCTGACCAGATCGGCAAGGTAGTCGAGGAATATGGAATCGACGCGATTTTTCACCTAAGCACAATCCTGTCTGCCTTGGCTGAGAACGAACCCCAGAAGGCGCACGCGGTAAACATCAACGGTTTGTACAACGTCCTAGAAGTCGCATACCAATCAGATGTAGAGAGGGTGCTGATTCCCAGTTCGATTGCTGCATTTGGCCCAGAAACACCGCGTACGTGTACCCCGAATGACACTATCCAGAAACCGAATACTCTTTACGGAATAGCAAAAGTCTATGGTGAGTTATTAGGTAATTATTACTCCCGTCAAATGAATCTAGATGTCCGCGGACTTCGTTTGCCTGGAATTATTAGCTGTATGGATTTTGAACCAACAGCTGGAACTACTGATTACGCCATTCTCATGTTCTTTGGAGCTTTACGGGAAGGATATTTCTCTTGCTATCTCCAACCAGATACACGACTTCCTATGATGTATATGCCGGACGCTATTCGGGCAATTGTTGATTTAGCCAGTGCGGATATCAATCAACTCCACCACCGTGCCGATTTCAACATTCATGCGATGAGCTTTACGCCAGCCGAGTTGGCGAGCTCAATCCAAGAGAGAATCCCAGCTTTCGAGATTGGATACGAGGTTGATCCTCTCCGTCAAGCTATTGCCGATAGTTGGCCCGAAGCCCTTGACGATAGTGTTGCTCGAGATGAGTGGGGTTGGGAACCTTTGTACGGAATAGACGCCATGGTTGATGACATGCTTGTGCGGGTGGGAGAAAGACTGGTGCTGGCCGGTTGAGGTCCTATTGATACTTCATCATGTTGAGAGTCAAAGGCTTCTTAATGAATAGGGCAAAATCTGGGGAATCAGCTGTCTTTTATCGCAACCCTAGAGATGAATATCCGATGCTCGTGCGTGCTGCTGGCTGCCGACTATGGGATGACCGCGGTGTCGAGCTTATCGATCTAACAAGCGGGATCTCAGGGGCAGCACTGATTGGACAAGGCAACGAGATTGTGGCCCAAGCCATGGTCGATCAGATCAGTCGTATCTCATATGCCCACACCACAGGAGCGACTACCCCTGCGCAGGAAGAACTGGCTCTCCGCCTTGCTGCTCTTGCCCCCAACGGAGTCAACAAAGTGATGTTCTGTTCGGGTGGGAGCGAGGCCAACGAAATCGCGTTGCGGATCACGCGGCAGTTCCACCTTGCTCGCGGAGAACCGAAAAGGTGGAAGGTCATTGGCTTACATCCGAGCTATCACGGTGCCACCGTGGGTGCTCTTTCAATGACTGGGCGGTGGGAAATCAACCGGGATTATGAGCCTTACTTATTTGGAGCTCGAAAGGTGATTGCGCCTGTGTCTTACCGAGGTCCATACCGAGACCTTTCCCCGGACGAAGTAGTTACGAGAGCTGCCGACGCTCTTGACTCGGCAATCGAAAGCGAAGGGCCCGAGACTGTAGCTGCGTTTGTTGCTGAGCCTGTCTCCCTTTCTACCGGCATGTCCGTACCGCCCCCCGGATATTGGTCGCGAGTACGTGAGATCTGTGATCGCCACGGAGTGATATTTATTGCGGACGAGGTGCTTAGCGGAATGGGTCGCACTGGAAAGTTCCTCGCACTAGACCATGCTGGCGTCACGGCGGATATAACAACGCTGGCAAAGGGGCTTGGGGGAGGCTACGTACCTCTCGGAGCCGCCCTGATTCGGGACTCGGTGGCCGAAGCTATTGGAGCAGAAAATCGCAGGATGGCTGAGGTGCACACTTACAGTGGGAGTGCACAATCATGTGCCGTGGGCCTCGCTATTCTTGGCATCATTGAGTCGGACGGCCTTGTTGCGGCTGCCGCATCTAAAGGAGAGTTGTTAGGGTCTTTGCTTCAGCATCACCTTGCGGATCTCCCATGGGTCGGTGACATCCGAGGGTTAGGCCTGTTCCAGGGGATCGAATACGTTACTGATCGGGACACGGCGCGCGCGTTTGAGGCCTCGGTTGACCTGCCCGGGTCACTTACGGATGCAATGTGGCAGCGTGGATTTCTATCTCGAACGATGCACCACAGCAGTGCTCTCGTCGGCGACGTAACCACGATGGCTCCCGCCTTGATTATCGATCAGCCTGATCTGGAAGATGCTGTATGCGCTCTGAGGGAATCGATCAACGAGGTAGGTCCGTCTTGGTCGAAGGCTTAATGACGCCCCATCGTCTGAACCCGAGCACTCCATGAAGCCAGGGGTCTATGGCCGATCTGCAGATTTAGCCGCCGGCAGGCCACTACCTGACTCGTTGGTACCGAGCCCATCAGATCTTGTAGCTGCTCGAGAGGTCATCATGGGTGTTCTGCCTAAAACCCCGATGTTGTTTTCTGCTCGCCTCTCACAGCGCTGGGGCCGGTCAGTACACGTTAAATACGAGAATGTCTCCCCCATTCGATCCTTCAAGGCCAGGGGTGCTCTTTACGCGGTAGCGCAACTCTCGCCCGCGCAGCGCAACTCCGGGGTCGTGACGGCATCCACCGGTAATCACGGCCAAGGGGTTGCATTCTCAGGGCGCCATTTTGGGGTTCCAGTGACCGTCTTCGTCCCAGAAGGGGTCGAGCCTGCAAAGCTCGACGCGATTCGTGACATTGGGCCAGACCTTCGGATCTTTGGACAAAACCTGACAGAGGCTGAGGCATACGCGGAGGACTTTGCCAAGGATAAAGGAGCGCTGTTTATTGAAGATGGCGAAAACGCGGACCTAATGGCAGGAGCAGCGTCGGTCGCTTCCGAAATGCTGGATGAGGAACCATCCCTGGATTCTCTGATCCTTCCTGTCGGGGGCGGGAATCTGATCGCCGGAGCGCTTCTTGCCGTTTCCCGAAGAAGCGCTGAAATATCGGTCGTCGGTGTTCAGTCGGTAGCTGCACCAGGCGCAACAAAAAGCTGGCTTGCTGGTTCCATTCTGAGGGAGGAATGTGAGACATTCGCTGGAGGACTTGCCACGGAGCACCCGGGCGAACGATCTCTCGCGGTGATGACGAGCCTGCTTCGTCACATGGTGCTGGTGACCGAGGAAGACTTGTGGTCGGCCATGGCGATGACTCTCGATGCCACCGGAACCGTCATTGAGGGCGCGGCCGCCGCGGGCGTAGCGGCTCTCGAACGGTTCGGAGACGAGATTCCAGGAGAGCGGGTCGGGGTCATCCTGACAGGTGGTTGGGTGAGCCGAAATGATCTGTTGCGCGCGTTGGCTATGTCCCCGGAGTGAGTCGCCCGAGTGTTCGATCTCGACTAGGCCACCCTCAGATCTCGCTTCTGTCAGAAGCAAATTGGTGGGGAGGGACCAGGGACAGCTGTCCGCTACGAATGCATGCATTCACGTGTCCTTCTGAAAGAACCTCCAGGGGCGGGGTACTAGTTGCACACCTGTCGATCGCGTGAGGGCACCGGGGACAAAATCGGCAACCGTCGACATCGTCGAGGACGTTGCCGATGTCACCCTTGACGGCCACTTCACGAACGGGTTCACGGGGATCAGGAACAGGTATCGCTGAAACTAGAGCATGCGTGTAGGGGTTAGCCGGTGATCCGATTACCTGAGAGGGCGAACCGCCTTCCATGATCTTTCCCAGGTACATGACGAAAATCCGATCAGCAATCTCCCATGCGACTGATAGATCGTGGGTCACAAAGACCAGGGTCATGTTGTGATTGTGTTTTAATCGAAGAAACAGTTTCAAAATGTCGGAGCGAACAGAAACATCTAGCATCGAAACGGCTTCATCCGCGATCAACAATTGCGGACGAAGGACGATGGCTGCGGCAATAGCTACCCGCTGTCGTTGACCCCCGGAGAGTTGGTGTGGGAAAAGCCGGGCGAATTCATCGGCGGGCCGGAGCCCGCATTCGTCGAGTGCTTCAAAGACACGGATTTGCAGTTCTTCACGACTGTCGGTCAGGCGGTGAACTTTTATAGGTTCCGAAACAATGTCCCAGACGGAGTGTCGGGGGTTGAATGATTGAAATGGGTCCTGAAACACGTATTGGACGTCACGTCGATGAGCGCGGAGTTTCGAGCCGCTGAGGACCGCTACGTCCACATCGCCGAATGACACCGTGCCGGAGGCAATGGAGACAAGGTGCCCGAAGGCCTGAACAAGTGTCGTCTTCCCAGAGCCTGATTCTCCAACTAGGCACAGGGTCTCTCCCTCGTAAACTTCGAGGTCCACACCATCTACAGCTCTAATTACCTGGCCGCTGCGCTTAGGTTTGAAGTGGACGGAAAGGCCGCTCACCTGAAGCAACGGTGACTCTTTCCTACTTAACATCGCCGTCCTCTCTGTAGAGATGGCATGCAGCGGCACGAGTATCGCTGAATCTCTTCAATCTGGGACGCTCGGTCGAGCAGACATCCATCGCGTTAGGACATCGCGGATGGAATCGGCACCCCTCAGGGGGGTCTAACAACGATGCGGGAGCTCCGGGGATACCCCGAGATTGACCGCGACCACGTACAAAACTGGGGACTGATTGAAGTAGGAGTTGAGAGTAGGGGTGCTTCGGTGCTTCAAAGACCTCCGTACTTGTTCCGTCCTCCACGATTTCGGCGGCGTACATGACGACGACGCGGTGGCAAGATCGAGCGACTACTCCGAGGTCGTGGGTGATAAACAGCACTGTTAGGCCCAGGACCTGTTGCAGTTCCTCGAGCAGGGAGAGGATTTGGGCTTGAACGATGACGTCCAACGCGGTTACTGGCTCATCTGCTATCAGTAGGTCTGGCTGCCCTGAGAGCGCCAACGCGATCCCAGCTCGTTGGCGCATGCCACCCGAGTACTCGTGTGGGTAGGAGCGGTGACGATCTGATGGGATCCCAACCAAGGACAAAAGTTCAGTGGCCCGTTGGATGCCGCCTGATTTCCCGATGTCAGACTCGTGACACAGCACCGTCTCAACAACCTGGTCGACGACCCGCCGCACCGGGTTGAGGGTGTTCATGGCGCCTTGGAAGACCATGCCGATTCTGCGTCCCCTAATGCCGTTCCACTCGCTCTCGGTGAGATCCGTTAGACGGATTCCGTTGAAGTCAGTAGTCCCCCCTGCCGTAATGGCATTGCGTGGCAGCAGGCCCAAAAGGCTTAAGGCGAGGGTTGATTTGCCGGAACCACTTTCTCCCACAAGCCCAACCATTGTTCCGGCCTCAATCCTTAGGTTGAGGTGGTCGACAGCACGGAGCCTCCTACCGTCTCTCACATAATCGACCTGGAGGTCGTTGATCTCCACAAGCGGCATCGTCTATCGCTTCCCCCGCCGTGGATCCAATACTTCTGTCAACGCATTGCCAATGAGCGTGAATGAGAGCACAAGCATGGCGATTAGAACACCTGGAGGCACAACCACCCACCAAAATCCCCTCGAGGTTGCGCCTGAGCTGAAGGCGGTCTGCAGCATTTTCCCCCAGGAGACCAAGGAGGGATCTCCAAGACCAAGAAATGCCAAGATCGCCTCTGTCAAAACAGCCACCGCAGTCAGGAGGATGGCGTTGGCCAGAACGATCGGAGCCACGGTGGGAAGCACGTGGACACGCATGATGCGGACCGGGGTCATTCCCATGGCTTGGGCGCGCAAGATGAATGATCTTTGGCTCTGGGTCAAGACCTCAGCCCGAATCAGACGTGCCGGAACAGCCCAACTCGTCAGCCCGATGACAAGAGTTATTGTCACAAGTCCTCGTGAAAGCACTGCCGCTAACACGATGATCAGAGGTAGGGCGGGGATCGTAATGAACATGTCGGTAAGGCCCATGGAAAGTTGGTCAAACTTCCCGCCGAGGTAACCACTGGTGATGCCGATCAGGCTCCCTAAGCCGATAGCGATTGCTGTAGCAGCCACTCCAACCACAAGCGATATGCCGGCTCCCACCGCCAGCTCCTCCCAAATCGACCTGCCAAGGTTGTCGGTACCAAGGATGTGGTCAGTCCCAGGCCTAACAAACCTGTCCTCAACAGTGTGTCCTGCAAGGGGCGGGTTCTTATAGGCGAAATACCCCCAAATTGCGTACAAAATAAAGAATGACAGAAGCAGAATTCCAAAGCGCCCTTTGCCCATTTTCCACAAGGCTGAGAAGATGCCGCGGGAACTCACACCACTAGGAGGTGATTGGCCGGAGTCGAATCCCGAGGTGTGTTCGACTGATGAAATGCTCATGTCGAACGGATCCGAGGGTCAAGGCGGGAGTAAAAGAGGTCAGCCACAAGGGTCCCTAAGACAACTATTACTGCGATGACGAAGAAAGAAGCTTCGAGTATCGGGAAGTCACGGTCGCCGACAGCTTTGAACATGAGTAGGCCAAGTCCAGGCCAAGAGAACACTGCTTCCGTCTGGATCGTTCCAACCATCAGCATGCCCAGGGTCAGTGCCATAAGCGTGAAACTGGGCAAAAACGCATTTCGGACGCCGTGTCGCCACAAGACAACCCTCGGTCTCAGACCTCGCGATCTGGCGGCGAGCATGTAGTCCTCATCCATTACCTCGGCAAGAGAGTTGCGCATGACCAATGCGATTTGCCCAACGCTCACTAGCGCGATCGTCACACCAGGCAGAATCAGGTGGCGGAGTATGTCAGCGGCTTCGTCGAATGGGCCTGAGTAGATACCTGCCACCGACCTAATTCCTGCTACTGGTAGGACCCCAAACTGAATGCTGAAAACGAGGACAAGGATCATGCCCACCCAGAAGGTGGGGAGGCTCCACAGAGTGAGTGCAGTCAGCGTCAGTACAGAATCAGTTCGGGTACCTCGTCGCCAGCCAGCTGTAATACCTATTGCTAGACCGATTGCGAAGATGAGGATGATCGAGAAACCGACGAGGATCAGGGTGTTGTTGAGAGCAGGCACAATGGAATCAGCTACCGGGCTCCTAGTCCGGAAGGATATGCCGGTGTCAAATCGGAAGATCTTTGTCAAATATCTGAGGTATTGGCTCCAGATGCTCCCGTCCAAGCCGAATTGGATCTTCAGCGACTCGACCGCCTCCATTGATAGCCGGCCTTCTCTGGCAATGACCCGCAAGGGGTTTCCGGGCAACATGCGGAATAGCCAAAAGTTGAAGGTTGCTACCCCGAACAAGGTGATTGCGGCCTGTCCCACACGACGCACGGGATACGAGCGCAGCCAACCGAATCGAGTCAGACTCACGTTTTTGCTGGCCGTAGTGGGCGTCGTGTGCCCTCTAGTGGTTATTGAGGAGTTCTATGCTTCCTCAAGGGATAGGAAAGTCTCAGTCGACCAGTTGGCCACGACGCCGTTGTTCAAGAATGGCCAGCCTTTGAGATTGTCATCGCGGTAAGCCATCAACTTCGTCGGATAGGAAAGGACGCAGTACGCGAAGTCGTTGTAGAAGATTTCCTGTGCCTGCTTAACGAGATTGTTCCGTCTATCCGGATCAGCTTCGGTTCGTTGTTCCTGGTAGAGGGCTTCGAACTCGGGGCTGCAGTAGTAGGTGTCGCTCATATTGCCCCATTCTTCACAGGATGCCACAGAAAGCATGAACGTCGGATCTGGTGGTGAGGTCCAAACCCAGATGAACATGTCCCAGTCGGCTTCTGCGAATACCCGGTTGATCAGGGTTGGGTCGTCCTCCGCGATTGGCCCTTCGATCTCGATACCCACGTCCTCGAGCATGGGCTTAATCAATTCGGCGTATCGGGGGAGGCGATCCGCGACGGTGCTCGCAAACAACCTGAAGCTCAACTTCTCTCCGTCGGGACTCTCTCTCACTCCGTCGCCGTCGCGGTCGATGTAGCCGTTCTCTTCGAGAAGTTGTCTAGCCCGATCTGGATTGGCATCAGCCAGCTGCGAATCGGGAACCTGAAGCTGAGCTGCAGCGAGAGCGGGCATTATCACTACCGAGCCCTTTAGACCCCTTCCCCCAAGGACTAGGTCGACAAGTCGTTGGCGGTCGATGGCCCAGGACATGGCCTCCCGAACTACTTGGTCGAGCAATAGCGGGTTGCCACCCGAGTTCGGATGGGGCTGTCCGGGGTTGTCGGGGTCCTCGTAGCAGTTAATGCCAAAGTGGTCCAATATCAGAGCCGGGTACTCGATGGCTTTGATATTGGGTTCGCCCACGAGACCTTCCCAGATGTCGGTGGAAAGATCGGGAGTGACATCTATCTCGTTTGCGCGCAACTGGTTGGCGATTGTTTCCTCGTTAGCCATTTGGACCTTTATAACCGACTCGATGGTTCCTTCTTTCGGGCCTCCGTTTGCCGCCCACCCCCACCAGTCTTTGTTGCGCTTTAGCTCCAGTCGGTTGTCCTGTACGAAGGAGACCAGCTCGAAGGGTCCGGAACCGATCATTTGATCGTTGCCAAACTGCTCGATGTCCTCACGAGACATTCCGCCGAACACCGACCTCGGAACAATTGCTGCTCCAACAGTTGGATCGAGTGTCGGGGTCCCACTGAAGTGTGCAACCACCGTCGTGGGGTTTGGGGCCTCAACGGTTTCGAGTGGTCCGAAGAAACTGGCGAAGAGGCTTAGGCCTGTGTCCCTGTACAACTCCAGGGAGAACTTGACGTCCTCAGCTGTGAGGTCTGATCCGTCGTGGAATTTCACACCTTCGCGCAAGGTGTATGTGATGGTCTTCCCACCGTTGCTCGATAGACGCGATGTGGCTAGCGAGAGCCTGGGTACCAGGTCGTCATCGAACTCCATGAGGCGGTCATACACAAGCCAATGCATAGCGGGGATCGAAACGCTAACAACCGGGTTGGGAGTGTCGAATATCTCCGAAGCTCCATACCGAAGCACACCCTTTCCTGACTCGTTCTTGCTCGAACAGGCAGTCGTGAAGACTGGACTTGCTAGTAGTACCGCTGCGCCGGCCGTCATCCCCGATCGCTCAAGGAACTTCCTTCTTGTCAGAACCGACTGAGACAAACCGATCATCGTTAGGCCTTTCGGAGATTGAGTTGTATTTCTGCCGCCCTTTCTAGGTGGTGATTAGAAAATATAGCTTTTTTGGATGATTGGCAAATACGGGGTCCGGGAGAGTGTCCTCGCCCCGTCGCTCCAGCGACGTCAGAAGGACCAGTGGCTGTCAACCCCGATGATGCTGCGGTGGGTTATCTGAGACCTTCTATTCGACGGAGAATCAGGGAAAGCAAGCCTCCAGCGGGTTTCTAGAACTAGAAGAAGGGCGGGCCCCATCCGATTGTTGAGTCGCTTTGACTTGTGAGCTTTATCTCAGCGCGGAAGTCCCAGGAGTGTTTTCAATAGTGTCGACTCATGAAGAGCAAACTCGGCAGTGATTTCCATCACATCGCCTACCCCTGGTTTTGGAATGAGAAACGTCGAGTCTCTCCAACTGCCATCGGGGCGTTGGCTGGCTATAAACCATTCCGTCATTTTGAGCACGTTTAGAAGATGACCACCGGCAGGGTCGATCTCGAGCATGTTTGCGGCCCCCCACCCAAACTTGCAGATTTGCATTGACTCGGAATGGTCAAACTGCTTTTCCGTGCCCTTCTCAGACAAATTCAGATATTTTTCACCAAGTTGCTTAGCGTCTTCGTCCCCAGTTGCCATGTAGTAGCGGGCGAGAAAGGCAGTAGCTATTCCGGGGTTGTAGAAGGCCTGCTTGGGTCTGCCGAAATCTGTAACAACCTCGAACTCGAAACTGCTGCCACTGCGAGTCGGGGGACTGTTCCTAGCTGGGCTCATTAGCCCGCTTTCATCACGTGCTGTGTACAGCTGAGATGGTAGTTGTGGCTGCATCAGGTATAGATCGGTTAGCCAAGTGAAGCACCGCCTTGCAACCTCGGAGCGGCCGGTTATCAGTCCGGACATTCCGAGCTGCGCAGTCGGGAATAGGTCTTGACGTTGCGACTTCCGAACTTCGGGCCGTTGGGCGAAGGCCCCTCCAGTTTCAACATCTTGGAAATCGACCAGGGTGTCCATGATCGCTAATGCGGTGTCGTATCTCTCGAGGATCCAGGCGCCGAAAGCCAGCATGCTCAGCGGGTACGAGGACCATTGGAATGCCCACCTGTCGCGGGCTGGTCCTGGTAGTAGGTCCCCGTCAGCCCCGAGCACCTCGCGCTCGTGCCATGACAATACGGCTGCCGCCTCAGGTTGAGCGCCAGCAGCTGCGAGTGTCCAGGGCAGCCTGGCGTGATGTTCTGGGCCTCCTTCGGGCTTACCGTTTGAGTCGATCCGATCTAGAAGAAACTTCAGCGCAAGGTCTCGTGACGTTCTGAGCTTTTCGAGTAGAGAATCCGGAACGTATTCAGTCGCCAAACCCGTATCGACGGCATTACCCACTTGTGCGATCTCCTAAAGTGTTACGACCCGCTCTGAGCCCGCCGGACATCGAGGTAGCCGTTGGCCAGGGCCGGCACAGAGTTTCGTGGTCTCATGGCTGTGCTTCAAGTATCCGTTTCAGGTGCTCGAAACCCTCTTGCCAGACTCGACGTAGGCCCGGGACCATGCCAGGCATTAGCAGGCCGGCCAATCCGAGTGCCGCTGGTTCGAGATTTACTGTCAACGTGGTTCCGACAAGATTGCCCATGTTCTTGAACGTGTAATAGCCACGGCTCTGCAGTGGACCACCGATGAATTCCCATGCCGTACGCTCCTGATGTACATATTCGGTAATTCGCCACTCGAGCTCGACTTCTCGGCCCATAAATCTCTCACGGCGATAACCAGTCGTGCCTACTCCTATAGGGCCTCCGGATTGAACAACGCATTCGGCCACGTCTGATCGCCAGGCGGTATCGTTTGACGGGTCACTGACAAAGTCGAACACGTCCTCTACCGGCCTTCGAATGAAAATCGTTTCCTTGACTTCCATGGAGCCTCACGTCATTGCTTGTCGGGTCACAGATGTTATGTGGCAGAGTTCCGCTCTGAACAGTCTTAGGAAGTCACGCGAACAATGCGAGTGGGGATCAGAGTGACAAGGCCAAGCCCGCAAGAGGCAAGTCGATGAGCGGATCGGCTGTCTTTTATCGGAACCCGGGCGACGAGTATCCGACAATCATCCGGGGCCAAGGTTGCTACCTCTGGGACGACTTGGGTCGAAAGTACTTGGACCTGTCGAGTGGCATCTCGGCTACTGCAGGAATTGGTCAGGGCCGAGCGGATATTGCCGAAGCGATGACTGCCCAGGTGACCCAGTTGGCGTTTATTCACAACGCAAGAGTTACTAACGATCCCCAGGAGACCCTCGCGAGTCGACTTGCCGATCTTTCCCCTGGGGGCACGGGCAAAGTGATGTTTACCTCAGGAGGGTCTGAGGCTAACGAACTCTCACTCCGGATTGCCCGCCAATACCACCTAGCCCGTGGTGAGCCGGATCGTACGAAGATTGTGTCGTTGACACCCAGTTACCACGGGGCGACTGTGGGGGCTCTTTCGATGACTGGCCGTTTGGACATCAACCGTGATTACGCCCCGTATCTCCTGCCGGTGATCAGGGTTCCAGCCCCCATCACCTACCGTGGACAGTGGACGGGCCTTTCGGCAGATGAGGTTTCTCGGAGATTCGCCGATGCCGTAGGAGACGCCATCGAGGCCGAGGGCGCTCACAAGATCGCCGCTTTTATAGGCGAACCGATCTCCCCATCGGCCGGCCTCGCCATACCCCCTGAGGGCTACTGGCCGCGCATTCGAGAGATCTGTGACCACTATGGCATTCTCATGATCGTCGATGAGATCATCACAGGTGCCGGGCGGACCGGACGATTCTTGGGAATCGAGCATTTCGGAGTGGTGCCAGATCTCACGAACCTGGCAAAGGGTCTCGGCGGCGGATACGTGCCTCTTGGTGCAACGTTGATTTCCGATCATGTTGCGGACACCATCAGCACGGCGAAACGACAGATGGCCGAGGCGCACACCTTTAGCGGAGCGCCGCTTTCGTGCGCGGTCGGTCTTGCCGTCTTGAACGTCATCGAAAGAGAAGGACTGGTCGAGGCTGCCAGCGAGAAGGGCCATGTATTGCAGTCCCTGCTCAGGGATCATCTTCTTGATCTGCCAGCAGTGGGCGCGATTCGCGGCATCGGACTCATGCAAGCTGTCGAGTATGTGAAATCCAAGGAAACCAAAGAGATCTATCCCGCCGACGCTGGAGTGGCTCAGTCCCTCTGGTCAGGCATGTGGGAACGTGGCTTTCTCCTAGGGACGATGCGTGTCGGGAATACGTTGGTAGGGGACTGCACCTTCTTCTACCCACCACTGATTATTGACGAAGCGGAGCTCGAACGTGGAGTGTCTGCCCTCCGGGAAGTCATACAGGAGCGAAGCATGGGCTGGGACTAAGGCGACGGCACGCTGTCAAGTCAGTCTCTTATGGTAGGTGATGGGTGTTCTGCCGATTGAGCTGACTATGGGATCGGGCAGCCCTTCCCCTGATGGCGTGCGTGACCCTCAAGGCAGGGGTTGCGTCTCTGGTCGGTTTGGCTGAACCGCGGCTCGCTGCCACAGATCGCTGCCCCTCTTCAGGGGATGAGAACCTGTGACAACTAGATTCTTTTCGGATCTAAAGGTGGGGAACGTCGTCAGAAAGGTTAAGCCACACGCTCTTGAGACGTGTGAACTCTTCGGCTTGTTCGAAGCCGCCTTCTGTCCCAGTTCCACTTTGCTTCCAACCGCTATAGGGGGATCCGGGTGCAGTGATGTTATTGGTGTTCAAGTAGATAAGCCCGGCCTCGATCTCCTGAGCGAGCCGGTGGGCTTTTTCAACCCGGCTTGTCCAGATGCTGGCCGCTAGCCCATAGATCACGTCGTTTGCTAGTTCGATTGCCTGATCTTCGCTGTCGAAGGGAATAACCGATAGAACTGGACCGAAAATCTCCTCCTGAGCTATTCGCATCTTGCTGTCGACATCTGTGAAGATAGTGGGAGAGTAGAACCAGCCGCCTTCGTGTCCTGAGACGTTGACTTGGTGTCCCCCGGTGACGAGTGTGGCACCTGCGGCCTTCCCTGCCTCTACGTATGTCTCGATTCGGGAGAGTTGTGTGGGAGAAATGATGGCACCGAGCTGAGTGTCGGGATGATCTGGTGCGCCGACTTTCAATGCTTCAGCTTGGGATGAGAGTTCTGCGACGAATTCGTCATGAATATCTCGTTCTACGAGTAATCGTGTGCCGGCTGTGCACAGTTGGCCTTGGTTGACCGCGAAGGTGAATAGTGAGTTCTTCGAAGCAAGTTCGAGGTCGGCGTCAGCGAAGACAATGTTGGGAGATTTACCTCCCAACTCAAGCGTGATCTTCTTTAGGCTCGCGCCCGCCAGCGAGGCGATTTCTCGTCCGACCTCAGTGCTTCCGGTAAACGACACCATGCCCACCCCGGGGTGCTCGACGATCGCTCTACCCGCGCTGGTCCCGTAGCCTGGGAGAACGTTCACGACTCCATCTGGAATTCCAGCTTCCCGGCAGATATTGGCTAGGGCTAGGGCACTTAGAGGTGTCTGTTCCGCTGGCTTTAGCAGTACAGCGTTACCCATTGCGAGTGCGGCGGGCATCTTCAATCCGCAGAGAGCAAGCGGGTAGTTCCACGGGATTATGAGCCCGACAACCCCGATTGGCTGTCGAACGGTGTAGTTGAAGTATCCCTTGTGGGACGGGATGACAGATGATCGGACTTTTTGCCCCATGTCAGCATAAAAGTCGAACCACATTGCGGTCTCTAATACATCGTCTCGTGCGTCATTGATCGGCTTTCCTGTATCAAGCGACTCGAGACTGGCGAGTTCGTCGACTCGTTGCTCTAATAGCTCGGCGACAGCGCGAATGACTTTGGCCCGCTCTGGCAATTCCATTCGGCCCCATGGGCCCACAAGAGCGTTTTGGGCCGCCTTGACCGCTAGATCCACATCGGCAACTGTTGCTTCTGACACTTCCGTCAACACGGTCCCTTGAGCCGGGTTGTGGGTCTCGAAGGCACCGCCAAGAGCTGAGTCGACGAATTCGCCCTCGATGAATAATTGCGTGAGTTGTGTCTGTGTCATCCTTAACCCCCCCAGCCTGTTAGTAGGCCGGCCATGTGCCTAACCTGGTCTCTGGACGTTCCGGCCTTTACGACTTTGCAGCGCACCAGTTAGGTGACATCTACGGGTAAACCGGTGGAAGCTGCCTGTTCGAGTGCCAACGTTGCTACGAGGGCGCTATGTGCTTCTTCTGTCGTGATAGCTGGAGAGCGACCATCAGTGGCGGCCAGCAGGAAGTGGTCCAATTGGGCCATATAGATGCCGCTGGGGATACCCATAACCTCTGGCATATAAGTCATCTCTGGGTATGAGAACGTCCCGCCACCCCCGGAGGCCCAGGCGGGCTGGCTATCTGATTCGTTAGGCTCGGTGCCACCGAAGACAATGATGTTCTGATCCCGCAGTTCGATGTAGGCACACCCGCGCGTTCCAACGTATGAGAAGTAGTAGTCCCCGAAAGCTAGACCGGCCTGATCCGGGAGGGCCCACGAAGTCTCATGAAGTGAAACAGAACCATCATCAAACCGGAAAAGTGCTCCGACGGTGTCATGGGAATCAACGTCAGCCATTCGAAACGAGGAAGTTTCGGCCTGAATCCGGGTGATCCTTGCTCCGAGGATCCACTGGAGTACATCGATGTCGTGGATGGACAGATAGAGCGGGAGTGTGGTTCTCCCGATGAGGTTGCGACCCTCCGCATATGACGAACTCCTACGAGTGACGGTATGAATGGCCTGGCCTAAAGTTCCGGATGCCACGGCTTCGTGAACATGGGCATATCTGGGGTCAAACCGGAGGACATGTCCGATGACCAGTAGGCGACCTGTTGCTTTTTCGGCAGCGATCATTGTCTCGGCGTCTTCAAGAGTCGCGGCAATCGGTTTTTCGCAGAACACGTGGAGACCTGCTTCAAGGGCAGCCACTACAGGCTCCCGATGAAGGTGTTCGGGCGTCGCGACGACAACTGCCTTTAGGCCGGGCTCGCTAAGAAGGTCATGGTAATCGTCAGTAAACCGAGCCCCTTCCGGGCATCGATCGGCGACTGCAGGGTCAATGTCGCAACAGACTGCAAGGTCCGCCCTCCCCATGCCGTTAAGGATGTTCGCGTGAACTGACCCCATAAGACCGAGACCGATCACACCACATCGCACTGGCTCAGCCATAACTCCTCCTTGGGTCAAGTAAACCAGTATCCCCTTGTCGTTTGCAAGGTAGTGGACCGACCCCTGCCTTGGTGTTGCAAACTTCGTAGTAAAAGGGTCGAGGAAGAGACGCTGGAGGCTTTTGTGGGATCTGGAATGCCCTGAGAACAAGGCACTTTTATTGCCCCGATTAGGTCGACAATCGCAAAGGGGGTCTTGTTGAGAGTTGTGAAGTCTCGCTGGAGGACACCCGTCTCACCGGATGAGCATTCCTCAGCGACGTATTGGGTTACGAGGAGTGCTGAGTGCGGGTGCTCTACCGGTCAGGGCTGTTGACAGCCCTAGCCTTAAATTCAGCTTGGGCCTCCACCAGGATTCGCTGGTCTGACCAACAGTCGACGATGGTTAGAGCCATTGCTTTCGCTCCCTCTAGAACCGCTCGGTCACCGTCGGGGCTAGCTGCATATTCCGCGAATTCCGAGGTATGTATAGGAGTCCCAGCCGGCGCAACCTTTATCATGGGATGGATCGCTGGAACCACTTTGCTGACATTTCCCAAATCGGTGCTGGCGACAAGCCGTTGTTCGCCCGGTGGGAGTACCTGCCGTCCTAGAGTCGCCGCATTAGCCACATAACGTTCCAACAGGGCTGCGTTGTCCAAGATTTCTTCGTAAATCGGTTCGATCCAGCTGTGTCGGAATTCGCAGCCCGCAGCGTCTGCACCCGCCTGCAGAGCTTGAATGAGTCTGATTTTGAGGCGTTCAAGCTTTTCGACACTTGGGGAGCGAGCCATCCAGAATGCCGCGGCCCTCTCTGGAACGATATTGGCTTTTTGGCCACCGTCGGTGAAGACCCCGTGTAGCCGTTCGTCCGGAGCGATGTGCTGGCGCAGGGCAGCCACGTTCAAGTAGCCCAATACCGCCCCGTCGAGTGCGTTTATGCCCTCCTCAGGGGCCGCGGCCGCATGAGCTGCTAACCCTGTATAGGAAACCTCCACCTGTTGGATCGCGAGACTGCTCATCATGGTCAGGTCAGCGTCGGCTGGATGAACCATGAGCGCAGCGTCGACCCCTTCGAACGCCCCTTCGTTGATCAATCGAATCTTTCCCCCGCCGCCCTCCTCGGCGGGAGTTCCTAGGATCCTGACTTGGCCACCAAGTTTCTCAGCGACAACTGCGGCCCCTAGACCTGCCCCCACACCCGCTGCACCAATAATGTTGTGACCGCACGCGTGGCCTATCCCTGGAAGTGCGTCATATTCGCACAGGACTGCTAACGCTGGCCCTGTGGTACCACCTCTCGCCTCGAAGGCCGTGTCGAGACCGTAGGCGCCCTCAGAGACGTTCAGGCCAGCTTTGGTAATGAGTCGAGAAAACTGCTCATGGGCGAAGTGTTCTTCATAACCCAACTCCGGATGGTCGTGAATTGCGTGGGACACCGCGATGAGATCACCCGCCAGTTCATCGATCCTTTCCACCACATCTCGACGTGCCTCG
>Ga0187827_10003108_pt1 | contig 21910 bp, 20 predicted proteins | sample ETNtaG_39_FD_167969 | JGI IMG/M metagenome (GOLD analysis project Ga0187827, IMG submission 167969) | Marine microbial and viral communities from oxygen minimum zone, Eastern Pacific Ocean - ETNP2014_SV_150_PacBio MetaG (Illumina Assembly) | ecosystem: Environmental > Aquatic > Marine > Hypoxic... | reverse complement strand
GCCTGCAGGCATGCACAACTTATTCCCCAGCCCTTTTTCTGCATCGACGACTACGATCTCAACATCACGCTCAAGGTAGTAGTGTTGCAGACCATCATCACTTATAACCAGATCACAGCCTGTTTCTTGCAATAAGCGTTTAACGGCACTTACCCTGTCAGGGTCAACGACAACAGGACAACCTGTTCTACGTGCGGTCATTACGGCTTCATCGCCGGCATTGCCCGGGTCCGTCTGGCTATCCACCATAAGCGGGTATTTTTGGCTTGAACCGCCGTAACCACGCGATACTATGCCTGGGTTCAGCCCCTGCTCAACAAACTGCTGTGCCAGCCAGATGACAACTGGTGTCTTGCCCGTTCCGCCAACGTTTAGGTTCCCAACGACGATGACCGGTACTGGTGCCTTCCATGCCTTAGAGCCAATTCGATAGCGTCGTATCTTTCCAAGTTGCTCATAAAGGTAACCGAGTGGGGCCAGAATCTTTACCCAGGTTGAACCCGAGTACCAGGCCTTTAGCAGCGGGTTGGTATTTTCCAGAAACCAGCGCCCCCTATTGGGAAAATGCGGGGTTTGAATCAGGGTCGACTTCACCTGATGCACGTTGGTTTCATGTTCCAGCTTTTCCTGCTCATCCCTATTATAAAAACCAGAGTAAAAACTCTTGTTAGACAATAACTGCTCGTGGGTACCCTGCTCAACGATGTGGCCACCGTCTATGACCAGTATTCGATCTGCCTTCTCGATCGTTGTCAGTCTATGAGCAATAATAAATGTGGTTCGACCCTTAATTACTTTTTCCAGAGCCGCCTGAATGTAACGCTCAGATTCAGAGTCGAGCGCTGATGTAGCCTCATCCAGTATTAGTATGGGTGCATCCTTAAGAAAAGCTCTTGCTATTGCCAGGCGCTGTCTTTGACCACCCGACAACAAAACACCGTTGTCTCCAACCACAGTATCAAGACCATCACTCAACTCACAAATAAAGTCCCAGACGAATGCCTTTTTCGCCGCATCAATTATTTCATCTTCGCTGGAGTCCTGTAGTGCGCCATAAGCTATATTCCTGCGGATAGTGTCATTGAACAAGGTTACGTGTTGCGTAACTATAGCGATGTGATGACGCAGATTTGCCAGCGCAAACGACTCGATAGGCACGTCATCAATCAAGATGCTGCCCTTTGTCGGTGCATAAAAGGCAGGTATCAGGCTTGCAAGCGTACTTTTACCACTGCCTGACCTGCCTACAAGGGCAATAGTCTTTCCTGGCGTTGCCGAGAAACTGACGTCGACAAGGACCGATGGCAAATCTTCACCATAGGAAAATGAAACGTTCTTAAACTCCACCTGCCCCCGGACATCGCTCAGTTCTACCTGCCCGTCATCCTTTTCAACTTCCTGATCGAATAGGCCAAAAATGTCTTCAGCGGCGGCAAGACCTTTCTGTACTGTGGCATTGACCTCGGACAACTGGCGTATAGGTTTTGCTAATAACCCACCGGTGGTAATAAAGGCTACTACACTTCCAGCAGTCATCGCGGCAAGCAGGACCGGATCCAGTACCAGCCACACCAGACCAGCCAATGCCGTTGCTACAAGTAGTTGAATAACAGGTGTGGCAATGGATGAGGTAATAACCATCTTCATTGATTGGCGGCGATTATAATGACTGACCTTGTTGAAGCGCTGTTGCTCATACTCAGAACCTCCGAAGGTACGAACAACTCGGTATCCCTGCACGGCTTCTGATGCAACGTGAGTCACGTCACCCATTGACTGCTGAATGCGCTCGCTGATTCGACGGAACCTCTTCCCTGCGAAACGCACCAGCAAAGCAATAAATGGAGCGACCGCAAAAAATATCAGCGTTAGCTTCCAGTTTAGGTAAAGAAGAAACCCGAGGTATCCAATTACAGTAAACCCTTCCCTGATGATAACTCGCACAGCATCCGTTGCAGCACCCGTTACCTGTGTAACGTGGAAGGTCACTTTTGCTACGAGATGCCCCATCGCATTCTTATCGTAGAACCTACTGGGTAACTTCTGCAACTGGCCGAACAACTCAGTTCGCAAGTTGTGTATCAGATTAGTTGAAACATAACTGATGAAGTAATTGCCAATAAAAGTCCCGAGCCCCCTAAAGAAAACAATCAGAACAATAGCGACGGGAATAAGCGTCCTGTTGAGTGATTCACTCTCACCAAAAATATCCCGCAGGTAGACGCTGTAACTTGACTGCGACAGCGGGTCTGGGCTCTTAATCGAATCAACAATGTAGCTGACTAGCTGCAGAAAGCTGACATTTGATAACGAAAAGATAAGAAATCCAAAAATGCTGAGCAGAAATGCAGCCCAGTAAGGAACAACATAGGACAGCAAACGGCTGTATATTTTGACATCGGATTTGCTGGTCTCTTCGCTCATTCTAGCGGCTTGTCACTGACTGTCTTTTTCAGTTGAATTCTTGGTCGTTATGCTCAGCTTTACAAAGCCGAGCTGACCGGCAGCATTCATCGCTGTAACAACCGACTGATGGGGCGTAGATGCGTCTGCGGTGATGATCATTGGTATCGAATTGTCTCCACCTGAAACCTTTCCTATAGCTGTTTTCAAGTTTTCCAGGTCACTCTTAAGCAATGCAACCTCATTCATTGCATAATTCCCGGTACTGGAAATAGAAATTTCGATCTGTTTCTCGGCGATTCTTGCAGGATCGCCACTGGCTTCTGGCAGTTCAATCGATATCTGGGTTTCTTTTGTAAAGGTAGTGGAGACCATGAAAAAAATGAGCAACAGGAATACAACATCGATCAGTGGTGTAAGGTTTACTTCTACCTCGGCCCTGGTTCGCTGGGCAAATCTCACCTCCCGGCTACCTGTGCTATTTCTGGTTTTCTTACATCAGAGCCTCGATCCACCCTCTCCGCATTGAGGACTTCAATCAGCTTTAATGCTTCCTGCTCCATACTGATGACCAATTCATCTACCTTGCGTAGAAAATAGCGATGAAAAAACAGACTTGGTATGGCAACCGTCAAACCTGCAGCCGTCGTTATGAGTGCTTCAGATATGCCTCCAGCTAATATTGCGGCGTTACCAGCTCCTTCCAATCGAATTGCGCTGAAGACCTTAATCATGCCTATGACCGTTCCCAACAACCCCAGCAAGGGAGAAATTGCAGCCACGGTACCAAGGGTATTGAGGTAACGTTCAAGCTCGTGAACAACATGACCTCCTACCTCTTCAATACTCTCCTTCATCATTTCACGACCGCGGCGCTGACTACTTATGCCAGCGGCCAGTATTTGTCCAAGGGGAGAATGGCCTCGCAGCTCGCGCAGCCGCCTGCCATCCATTTCATTTGCCTTGATCGAGTTCCATACATGGGCAAGCAGGGTCTTTGGTGCGACCTGCTTAGCTCGCAGTGTCCAAAAGCGTTCGACACAAATAGCGGTGGAAATAATTGAACACAGGATAATCGGGAGCATCAGCCATCCGCCAGCCTGGACCAGTTCAAACACTCGCTTTGCACTCCTGCAATATTGACCAGCAACACTGTAACATAAATGCTGAAATTATCAGCGTAAATTCCTCACTATCAGGCAAAAATACTCAATAAAATCAAAGCATTCCATCATCTATAGCGGCTGAAAATTCAAGAACCGACCCCATATCGAGGGTCGCTATCAATCAGGCGACTATCCTGGTGTCATGCAGGGCTCCAATTTCACCAGAAGATAAACCCAGGTCCTCGGCGAGGATTTGATCCGTGTGCTCTCCGAGCACCGGTGCCGGGCTGGCTTCCAGATTTTTAGTCTCAGAGAACCTGATGGGAGACGCCGGCGCCAGGTATTCACCAATTCCTGGCTGCTCAACCATTGAGAAAAGCGGATTATCGAGCGAACAATCAATATCGTCTTCCACCATCTGTTTAAAACTTCTGTAGGGTCCATAGCAAACCCCATGCTGATCAAATAGGGAGGTAATTTCATCGTAGTTGTATTTCTTGAACCACGGTTCCACCAGTTGGGCAATTGCTTTCCTGGCGAGGAAACGTTCTCCTTCAAGATCCAGGTTCACTCCCAGCTTCACTTCCAGTTCGGCAACGGCTTGCGTCATTTTCATGGACTCCTTGATTCCCTGCCACTGCCTTGGCGTTAGCCCAACAATCATTACGCGTTCGTTATCCTTCGTCAGAAAGTCTCGGCCGAATGCGCCATAGAGATAGTTGCCAACTTTTTCCCTATCAACCTGATTGACTGCTACTTCACCGATATTGCCAAGATGACCCGTTATGGCGAGTGCCACGTCCTTCAAGGCTATTTTGACCAGTTGACCTTCGCCCTTTAGCCGGCGATGCCTCTCGGCGGCCAGTAAAGCAACCGCAGCCATCTGCCCGGTTATATTGTCCCAGGCTGGCAGCAGGTAGTTGGCAGGCCCTTCACCCTCGGACTTTCCATTGGCATTAGCGAATCCCACGGCACAGTTCACCGTGTAATCGAGCGCAGAACCGCCCCTCCTATCACCAAGTACATTGATATAGACTAAATCCTCGCGGTTGGCCTTCAGGGCATCGAAAGCCAACCAACCACGCTCAGGAAAATTTGTGAGGAAGATACCATTGTCAGGCCCCTTTCGACTGATAAGCGCCGTCAACAGTTCCCTGCCTTCAGGCTTCTTGAAGTCCACCTGAATAGAGCGTTTCCCTTTGTTCATGCCCGCCCAGAAGAGGCTCTGTCCGTCTTTAGTTACGGGCCACCGCCTGTAATCAAGCCCACCACCGATAGGGTCAAAACGGATGACATCGGCTCCAAGCTGCGCCAAGGTCATTCCGCCCAGGGGGGCAGCAACAAATGCACTGCCCTCGACAATGCTCAGTCCTTCAAGTATTCCGGCCAATGTTCTTCCTTTTGATCTGTCGAATTAGGCAAGCAGTGCTGCAAGGTGCCAGTCCAGCACCTTGACATTGTCACCACTTTCAGGCGCTTCCGGCCCTCTTGTCGCAAAAACTTCTACATGAATTTTTGCGAGGCCAAAGGAGTCCGCCGGCAATAAATCCTCAACATGCACGATACTATTGAGGATATCAAATTCAAACACGGGCGCCACGTGGTCACACTTAAACCAGGCGAGAATGGTAATTAGATTGGGAAGCGCATGGCTGATCTGAGCTGCTGCCATGGAAATTGTATGCCCGCCATAGACCAGACGTTTGCCATAGACACTGCGTGACGCATCCGTGTGCGCCATCGCCATATTAAGTGTCATGCGAACCAGCTCCGGTGCAAGGGTCACCGTATCCCGTGACTCAACCGCAAAGACATCTCCCGGCTGATAGTCAGCAAAGTGCTTTCCGGTCAGGGCGTCCCGAAAATGGTCGTAGTTCCATTCTGGTATGTGAGACACAAGGTCCATGTCTGAAATAGTTTCCGGCATCCCGTCGAAACTGTCATTCCTGCCGGTATCCGCCGCCGGATCCTCACAGGGGATCATGGGGCAACGCCAGAACAGGAGCACCGTTTCACCGGTCTGGTTAGTAACATGTACCTCGAGTGCGACCATGCCCGAAGCTGGTCTTCCCTCCTTTAACTTGTTTTGCCTCAGGGCAACAACCCGGGTTGTAGTTCGTAGTGTATCTCCCACGAATACAGAGCGGTGAAAATGTAAACCCCTGTAAAACAGGTTCCCCATTACTCTTTGTGAAGGCAGCGTGCTTTGACCAATCGCCAGATTACTGACCAGCGATGGGCTGACAAGCGCGCTTGAGTGGCCCGTCACCTTGTGACTAAGTTTCAGGTCCAGGGGTAACCTTGAGCGGTCGCCAAACAGCGCCTGATGGATCGCGGTGTGCCCGTCGGTCAGCGTTACGGCTGGGACATCATTAAACTCATCACCTACCGAGATGTCTTCAAAATATGGTGCTTTTCCCATTTACTGTGAACGCCCCCTCGCAGCTATAGGCCATAATTCTTCGACCTTCCCATCCCTCACTGGATAATAGTAATCGTAAAGATTTACCGTCGGATCACAGTGAGGGACCAGCATGGCTAGCTTGTCACCCAGGCTGATTTCCTTCGATGGGTTGGTCAGTTGAATGATGCCGTGTTCATCTCCACCCCAGTGATAAATAACACCCTCGACATCCCTGAATTCCGGCACCATCTTATCAGAGGCAAAGGATTTGAAACCAGCATCAACAGTAATTAGCCGTTGCTGGGGCTTGCTGATTGTAGTCACCAGGACAAATAGTGAAGGTTCAAATGTATCAAACCTGTCACTTCCTTCACCTCCAATCTCCCTGTATTCAATGTCCATAAAGGCATAGGATCCGGCCTGCAGATCCGTCATCAGGCCGACATCAGGTTCAATATTAAATGTCCCCGTACCACCGCCGGTGAAAAAGGCCACCTCTATGCCAGCCTCTTCCAGCAGGCTTTTCGTTTCAGCACCCTTTTCCATTACCCCGGTATACTTTTCGCGACGATTTTCGAAACCTTCCAGGTGCATACAGTCCCCTGCATACATCTGCAATCCATCAAATCGCAAATTGTTGCACTCATTAGCGAGGTGCCTGGCAAGCACCAGGGCGGGCCCTCCCGCTTCAATACCAGTTCTTCCCATCCCCGGGTCGAGATCTATCAACACCCCCAGTTCTAAGTTGCTCTCGCTTGCAGCTTCGTTGAACCGATTTGCGACCTCAATATTGTCAACGACAATCTGCAGCTTTGGGTTAGTCCTGGCGAGTTTTAGTACACGATCGATTTTTTCCGGCGTCACTACTGCTGAAGTGATCAGAATATCGGCTATCCCGCTGACCTGCATGATTTCAGCTTCACTCACTGTCGCGGTACAAACACCAACCGCCCCGGCAGCCATTTGTTTATGGGCTATAACCGGACACTTGTGCATCTTCGTGTGACAGCGAAGACCAATACCCCTCGGATCCAGGAAATGATGCATTTTGGTGAGATTCTGATCGAACAGATTGAGATCAATAATCAATGCGGGCGTTGGCAGTTGCTCAACAGGTACCGGTTCACTCAGCTTCACCGGCTCGGTGACGGCACCCGTTATTGATTCGTCAATAAATTGATGGAGCGTCGGCATTCCGTGAACCGCTAATCACAATCAGTATTTGCGCACTCAAGGTCTTTCTCAACCTGGAGCGTAACATGGTGGATGTTAAACTTATCTCTCAGGGAAGCGCCAATACTCGTGTACCCGTCTTCGGAGTCCCAAAGCGTATTTTCCGGCATTACCAGGTGTGCAGTCAGGCAGTTTTCATAGGTGCTCATCGCCCAGATATGTAAATCATGGACCTGGCTAACGCCAGCAATGCCCTGCAGATATTGGTACACTGCCTGACGATCAATACCTTGAGGCACGGCATCCAATATCAGGTTAACCGAATCTCTTAATAGACCCCAGGTTCCGGCCAGGATTACGAATACAATCAATAGTCCAACCATCGGGTCGATCCACAGCCAGCCCGTAAAATAGATCACGATAGCCCCCACAACGACCCCAGCCGAGACCACGGCGTCGTACGCAAGATGCAAAAAAGCTCCCCTGAGGTTGAGGTCACTTTTGCGCCCCTTCACAAATAGCATTGCTGTACCGGCATTGATTGCGATGCCGATACTGGCAACAATCATCATGGGAATTTCAGCTATGGGTGAAGGAGAAAGAAATTTTTCTATGGATTCGAACGCTATGTAAAAGGCTGCAAATACCAGCACCGTGGCATTAATAATGGCGGCAAGTATTGTCGTGCGCCGATATCCATAACTGTACAATTCACCGGCCTTCTTGCTGGCAAGATATGTGGCTCCCCACGCCAGCAATAGTCCGAGTACATCAGACAAGTTATGCCCGGCATCACCTAACAGACTCACGGAGTTGGCGACTACGGCACATACCGCTTCAATTCCCGTAAACAGCAAATTCGCCGCTACAGCAATAATAAAGCTCAGATTGATATTCTCGAAACTTACTCCATGACTGTGGTCATGATGAGCATCCGGGGAACTCTGTTCTCCCATGTAGCTGTCGTTTGTGTGATTGTCGTTAGCGTGAGTGTGCATTCTGCCAATTGTCATCCCTGAAGCAGGAACAAGGTCAATGATCTTTCAAACGGTCAGCCACATAATCTGCTATGGCCATGGAAGATGTCAAACCAGGGGACTCAATGCCATAAAGCTGAATCAATCGTTCAATACCGTGAATACTTTCTCCCTGAATAACGAAGTCTGAAGCCGGTTCTCCGAGCCCCTGTAATTTGGGTCTAATTCCAGCATAGGCAGCGCTAAGCTGGCCATCTTCTAAGGTGGGGTAATACCGGCGTATAGCCGAGTAGTAACCAGCCAACCTATCCGTGGAAACCGAATAATCTTCACTATCCATGTATTCAACGTCAGGACCAAATTTGACCTGCCCCCCCAGATCAAATGTTGCATGTATACCGAGGCCACTAGCATGCGCCTCCGGCACCGGATAGATAAGGTGAGTGAAGGGATTCTGAGATGCCAGCAAAAAATAGCTCCCCTTGCAGTAGTGCAGTCTAGGGATAGTTGTTTCATCGAGATTAAGAATACTGGACGCAAGTTTCTGCGCACCAAGGCCGGCAGCGTTCACGAGCACTCTGCAGGTAAAGACGTATGATCCGCCCTGCACATCACACGCCACCAGGAACCTGTCCCTTTGTACTTCGATGGACGTTACCAGTGCACCGCCTACGAACCTGCCATCAAACTGCTCAATGTCAGCGAGGAAGGCCGTCATTAGTTGGTGACTGCTGACAATCCCCGTGGATGGTGAGTGCAACCCCATAGTTGCCCACACCTGAGGTTCCTTCTTAGCAACAGTAGGGCCTGACCAGAGCTCAAGATCATCCACGCCGTTGACTGAAGCTTTTTCCAGGATATTTTCCAGCTTGGCTTCTTCCTCAGGACAGGTTGCAACAATTAACTTGCCGCAGGGTTTGACGGCGACACCGCGCTCACCACAATAGTCATAGAGCAGATTTTTACCCCTGACGCACAGTGATGCCTTCAGCGAGTTTTCGGGATAATAAATTCCGGCATGGATGACTTCGCTGTTTCGACTGCTAATGCCCTGACCATAGTGCCGGTGCTTATCAAGCACGATAACTTCAGATTGGGACGAAGCAAGCTTCCGACCAATGGCCAGGCCAATAACGCCAGCACCGACAATGCAGGTGTTGATGTGATCCATAGTTGATGGTTAACTGACTAGGGAAGGAAGATTATCTCAGGCATCCAGTCGTCTTCCCATAGCCATGAAGAAATCAAATCCAACAATGTCAAAAGGATTTTGGTATCTTGAACCACCCTCTGCACAAATGACCATGCCTGATCAAGAAATAACCAAGATGCCATTGCCACAGCAGCAGCAAACAAGAAACTTGCTGCTGCTTAGTGGTGTCATCGACTTTACCCTGGTGCTGCTAAAAATAGTTGTTGGTTGGTTTTCGAATTCCCATGCGCTCATTGCAGATGGCATCCATTCTTTTTCAGACCTCGTCACGGATATCATGGTATGGATACTAAACCGCGTTGGTACTGAAGAGCCTGACGAGGACCACCCCTACGGTCACGCTCGCTTTGAAGCGATCGGTGCTTTGATTCTTGGCGCAGTGCTCGTCATAGTGGCTGGATTCCTCGTCTACGATAGCGTACTTCGCCTGATCGACATCCAATCAGTGGAAATCCCAACCTGGCCCGCACTGGTAGCTGCTGTTGTCTCCATGGGAGCAAAAGAATGGCTTTATCAGATCACCAGAAATATCGGCGAAAAAACGGGATCAAATCTGCTGGTCGCCAATGCCTGGCACCATCGCAGTGACGCCCTGTCCTCCGTCATCGTGCTCATCGGTGTCGGTGGCGCAATTCTTGGTGTTGCCTGGCTGGAAATGGTCGCGGCTATAGGTGTTGCATTCATGATCGCACTCGTAGGTTTGAAACTCATCAAAGAGAGCATCGAAGAACTGGTGGACACGGCTCTCGCTGAATCTACCGTGGCAGATATTCAGAAAACGATTGAGAATGCATCCGGTGTGCACGGCGTACACAGTCTGAGAACTCGTAAAATGGGGCCCGCAGTCATTCTCGAAATTCACTTGCAGGTCGACCCTGCCATCAGCGTCTCCGAGGGTCACTATATTGGGGACTGGGTCACCCAGCAGTTGAGCTACAAATTCAGGGAAATCAATGATGTCACCTTCCATATCGATATTGAAGATGATGCGCACGCTAAAGTTCTCACCCTGCCTCTTCGAGTGGAGGCCAGAAGGGAATTGTTAAAAGCCTGGAACGACCATCTACCAGTAGAGGATATGCAAAAACTGACACTGCATTATCTGGGTGAAGTGATCAATATCGAGGTCTACCTAACAGAGTGCCCTGCTGCTGATAAGTTCGAGCAACAAAAGGTTCTAGCCGAGGCAGCCGCAACCATAACCTGGTTGGGTGAAATCAAATTCTGGTACAGCTAGCTCTGGGATAGACAACTCTAAGATCGATAGCTCCTATATAAATAGACTGGGTGAAATCAAATTCCGGTGTGAATTAGCAGCCTAGAATCCAAGGGTAATCTGTTGCTGGCCACAATGATGCACTGGTGCAACGGAGGGTCTCGCAACATAGACAACGGGCTCGCCAGAAACAAGCATCATTCTTAAATGATGACATATAACACGACCATTCTTCTCTTTCTGTTTTGAGCGGGACATGCGTTTCGCAGCCATCATCGCCAATTCCGAGTGATTCATACCAAACTCTCGAGCCGCCAGATGTCTTTGAGCAGGGTGTCTTTTAGACAAGTGCTTTTCGGACAAGTGCCGTTTAGACAATTCTCTTTTAGCCATGTAATTAAGCATCCGATTACTGTACATATAACCAGTATACTGATTACTGTCTATATGTACAGTGCAAATGGAAGTTTCCTGCTTTCTAGCCTGCCGAGAAGGTAAGACCCTCACCCTGCTTTTCACCTTGAACCTTACCACCGGTTCTGAATTTGCTAGCCAGAATATCCTGTGCCAACGGGTTCTCCACATACTTCTGGATAGCCCGTTTCAGGGGGCGTGCGCCATAAACCGGGTCATATCCAACATCGGCAAGAAATTCGAGTGCTGCATTGCTGAATTGCACACAGATATCGATTTCTTTTATTCTTTTCTGCAAAACATGCAGTTGTATTTGAGCAATATCTGCAATCTGCTCCCTGGACAAGGGATGAAACACAACCGCATCATCAACCCTATTGAGAAATTCAGGTCTGAAGTGCTGCCCAACCACCGTCATAACAGCTTCCTTCATTTCTTCATAAGAGCTTTCAGTGAGGTTCTGAATCAGGTCAGACCCCAAGTTGGAAGTCATCACCAGTACAGTATTCTTAAAATCAACCGTCCGCCCATGCCCATCCGTCAGACGACCATCATCAAGCACCTGCAACAAAATATTGAACACATCGGCGTGCGCTTTTTCAATTTCATCCAGCAGTATGACCGAGTAGGGTTTGCGCCGCACTAGTTCCGTTAGATAGCCTCCTTCTTCGTACCCGACATATCCTGGGGGCGCGCCGATCAACCGGGCCACTGAGTGTTTCTCCATGAACTCGGACATATCGATTCGAACCATAGCCTCTTCCGTATCGAACAGGAATGTTGCCAGGGCCTTGCATAACTCCGTCTTACCAACACCAGTTGGGCCAAGAAACAGAAACGAACCATTAGGACGGTTCGGGTCTGACAGGCCCGCGCGGGATCTTCGAACCGCATTTGAGACAGCACTGACAGCTTCAACCTGACCTACTAACTGCTTGTGAAGCTCATCCTCCAGGTTCAGAAGCTTACCCTTCTCGCTCTCCAGCATTTTGGAAACAGGAATGCCGGTCCACTTCGAAACCACATCTGCGATTTCCTCGTCAGTCACCTTATTTCTAAGTAGCTGCATACTTGAGGTGTCGGTTGGTGATGCCTTCTCGAGTTGCTTTTCCAGGTTGGGAATCACCCCATACTGTAATTCTGACATCTTGGTGAGGTCGCCTGCCCTTCTTGCGGTCTCAAGGTCTAGTCGAGCCTGCTCCAGATCCTCTTTAACCTGTTGGGCACCATTTAATGCAGTCTTTTCTGCATTCCAGATTTCTTCCAGGTCCGAAAACTCCAATTCAAGTGCGCTAATGGTCTCGTCCAGGTCACCAAGGCGCTGAATGGAGCTCTCGTCAGTTTCTTTCTTGAGCGCTTCCCTCTCTATTTTTAGCTGGATCAGGCGCCTTTCCAAGCGGTCCATATCCTCTGGTTTGGAATCCATTTCCATGCGAATCAGGCTGGCAGCTTCATCCACAAGATCGATCGCTTTATCCGGCAGCTGCCTGTCTGCAATATAGCGGTGAGATAGCTTTGCCGCCGCAATAATCGCCGGGTCTGTAATATCCACACCATGATGAATCTCATAGCGTTCCTTTAGGCCACGCAGGATCGCGATGGTATCGTCTACATTCGGTTCATCTACCTGCACCTTCTGAAAGCGACGCTCCAGGGCCGCGTCAGACTCGATATACTGACGGTACTCGTCCAGTGTTGTGGCGCCGACACAGTGCAATTCTCCCCTCGCCAGCGCAGGTTTCAGCATATTGCCTGCATCCATCGAACCTTCGGCCTTACCTGCACCGACCATGGTATGCAGCTCATCAATAAAGAGGATGACACTACCCGCCTCCTTATCAAGCTCATTGAGGACGGCCTTAAGACGCTCTTCAAATTCGCCACGAAACTTGGCGCCGGCGATCAGGGACCCCATATCCAGGGACAACATCTTCTTGCCCTTTAGGCCTTCCGGGACTTCTCCATCAATTATCCTTTGTGCCAGTCCTTCGACGATGGCCGTTTTACCAACACCTGGCTCACCAATAAGTACTGGGTTATTCTTGGTGCGGCGCTGAAGGACCTGGATTGTTCGCCTGATTTCGTCATCTCGCCCGATAACCGGATCGAGTTTCCCGCTTTCAGCCATTTCTGTCAGGTTGACCGTATATTTTTCCAGTGCCTGCCTGGTATCTTCCGCGTTGGGATCATCCACATTGCTGCCCCCTCTAACCTGGTCAATAACACGGTCGAGCTGATCTTTCTGAATGCCGTATTTAGCAAACAAACCTCCCAGCTCTGACTGATCTTCAAGCGCAGCCAACAGGACAACCTCGCTGGCAATATACTGATCGCCCCTGTCCTGGGCACACTTGTCCGCCAGATTCAGCAGTCGAGCCAACTCTGGAGACATCTGAACGTCACCACGATTTTCTTTTACCTCTGGCAAGGCCTCGACCAGATGGTCTAACTCCTCACGAAAGTTCGCCACATCAACGCCCATTTGTGCCAGGAGCGGTTGAGTGGAGCCGACCTTCTGGTTCAAAAGGGCAAGCACCAGGTGCACCGGCTTGAGGTGATTGTGATCTTTACCGACCGCTATGGACTGCGCCTCGGACAGCGCGCCCTGCAATTTGCTGGTAAATTTGTCTATCTGCATACTGGTAACCTAATCGCCCATACTGCCATTTATAGTGGGGGCACTCTGGGGTGATTCAAGAGCCACAAATGCCACATCAATCCCTTACAATACCAGTTGCTTTGGGTTGAGGCCTATGGCAATTTATCAGCTCCTCCCGTCAAGCCCTTTAGCCCTTCAAAAGCCAGTCATGAACCAGCAAGCAGAATCAGATTTCGATAAAGCATCCAATACCGGATTACGTCACCTTATTAACGCTACCCGCTTTTCTCTCAAAGGGCTCATAGCAGCCTTTAAGCATGAATCCGCCTTCCGTCAGGAATTGGCCGTGCTGCTTCTTGCTATCCCCGCCGGGATCTGGATCGCTGACTCACTCCTTGATTTTGTATTGCTGATGGCAGTTTGGCTGCTGGTGCTCGTCGTAGAACTCCTTAATTCTGCCGTGGAGGCCGCGATCGATAGAATTGGCACGGAGCAGCACCCCATTTCAGCCTTGGCAAAGGACTATGGCTCCGCCGCGGTAATGATCTCTCTGATTCTCGCTGGCGCCGTCTGGCTTGCCATGCTCGTCACTCGACTGGAAATACTGTAGCCAATAATGCTTGAGTCCCTTTGGCAATCCATTCTGCTGGCTTTCTCCCTGTTCTCGGTAGGCGCAAACACAGAAACTGCACCCTCCCCTTTCCCGGGTGATTCCCTGGATGACATTGCCATATGGGTAAACAAGAGCAATCCAGAAGACTCACTGATCCTTGCAACGCTGAAGCAAAGCAATCAAGCGCCACCTGAACCGGTAGGAATTCTCGTCTACAGCCTTGAGGGGAAACAACTACAATTTCTTGAAGGCGGCTCTCCAAATAACATTGACATCCGCTACGGCTATTCCCACGAAGGTAAAACTATAGCTGTTATCGCTGTCAGTCACTGGTGGCACAATTACGTTTCGCTACTTACCATCGACCCAACAAACTTAAAACTCATTCACCTGACGGCTAAGAATGCCGATACCGGATTGCATCAAACTCGCGGCCTGTGTCTATTTAAAGACGCCAACCAGCTCTACTACTTCGTTACCAACAGCCTCGGTGAGGTCCGCCAGTTCATGGTCAACTCTAATTTGCACTGGTCCGTAGAGCAGGTGCGCCATTTCAAGTTGGACAGCAATGCCGAAGGTTGTGTAGCAGATGACGACCACGGCACACTCTATATCGCAGAGGAGTCTTCGGGTATATGGAAATATGACGCCCGTCCGGGTGGAGACAGGGGTGAGAAAATCGCTAGCCTGAGCTGGCTGGGCTCATTGAGAGCAAACCTTGAGGGCATGACGATTTATGATTCAGGTAATGGGAAGGGTTACTTTCTTGTTTCATCCCAGGGCAACAGCAGGTATGCGATATTTGACAGGGTGAGCAACAAGCAACTGGCAACGTTTAGGATAGAAGCAAATGGGAAGATTGACGGCACCAGTAAGTCAGATGGGATTGATGTCAGCAGTGTCAACTATGGCCCACGGTTTCCATCCGGATTCTTTATCGCTCATGACGATAAAAATAAATCTCCCGATGGCAGCCCCCAACACCAGAATTTTAAAGTTGTCGACTGGCGTTTGATACAAAAACAAATCGACAAAATAGCAGGTAAATAATGGGTTCCAAGGTGTACATTACACCTCAGGGTGTTCGCAAACTCCGAGATGAATTGAACTATCTCTGGCGGGAAAAAAGGCCCGAAGTAACACAAAAAGTGTCGGATGCCGCAGCATTGGGTGACCGTTCAGAGAATGCAGACTATATCTATGGAAAAAAGCATCTGCGCGAAATCGACAAGCGCATCCGCTACCTGACCAAACGACTTGATAATCTGGAAATAGTTGATCGAAAACCTGACAATCAGGAAAAAGTATTCTTTGGTGCCTGGATAAAGCTCGAAGATGAGGATGGAAAAATCAGTCAGTTGCGAATAGTCGGCGCTGATGAATTTGACCTGAAAAAGGGCTGGATAAGTCTGGAGTCACCCATGGCAAAGAGCCTGCTAGGCAAGAACCATGGTGACGATGTCATCGTAAAAAGGCCCATTGGCGATACTAAAATGACGATCGTGGATGTCAGCTATGAGCCGTGGCCCAATGAATGACTTTATTCACTCCAGTACACCTTAATGCAACCCAGTAGCTGGTTAGTAAGACACCTTAAGCACATTCCCCGGGGTGGAAATGTGCTCGACCTTGCCTGTGGTACCGGCAGGCACACACGCCACCTCCTGGTTGAGGGTTTTAAAGTAACCGCCGTCGACCTTGATATCAGCGGCATCAGCGACCTTGAATCCCGTGATGACTGCCGAATTCTGTCGACAAACCTTGAAGATGGAAACCCCTGGCCTTTTGATGAATTATTTGAGGGCATAGTGGTGACCAACTATTTACACCGGCCTCTATTCGGTAATATCACAAAATCACTGTCGGCGAACGGCGTTTTAATCTATGAAACTTATATGGTGGGGAACGAACAATACGGCAAACCCAGTAACCCGGATTTCCTGCTAAAAATAGATGAACTCAGGGATGTGTTTGGGGAGCCATTGAACATTATCAGTTTCAATCAGGGCTATGTGGCTGACCCCAAGCCCGCGATGACGCAACAAATTTGTGCAAGTAATTAGGTAGTCATGTATTACGAAAGAGAAAATATCAAAAAAATGCAGGGGTATGTTTCCGGAGAGCAGCCGGAAGGCAGGAATACCATAAAGCTCAATACTAATGAGAACCCCTACCCGCCGGCGCCGGATATCCAAGATGTAATAGCTAATTTCAGCAGTGAGTCACTACGTCGCTACCCACCCGCAAGGGCAGACAAATTTCGAGAGCTCGCTGCTTCGCTGCATGAGGTTGAGCGCAGTAATATCATCGCCACCCGAGGTGGGGATGAACTTTTGCGGCTGCTCATTACCACCTTCGTCAATCCAGGTGAAGCAATCGGCATGACCAGCCCCACCTATTCCCTGTATCCCGTTTTAGCCCAAATTCAGGATTGTCCTTCCGTGATGATTCCACTGAATGATGACTGGTCGCTGCCCAGCAACTTCACACAGCAAATAAATGAGGCAAACTGCAAACTGACATTCCTTGTTAATCCGCATGCGCCATCAGGCAAACTAGTTGATACCGATACACTTACTACCATTGCTTCGGAACTGAATTCGGTGCTGCTTATCGATGAAGCTTATGTGGACTTTGTAGACGCCGACTACGACTCCATGCCGCTTGTTCGCGACAATGATAATGTCATCATCCTGAGAACCTTGAGCAAGGGATATTCCCTGGCGGGCCTTCGGTTCGGTTACGGAATTGGCCCAGAAGAGTTGATCAAACCCATGATGGATAAGACTCGCGACAGCTACAACCTGGACCTGATTGGCCAGCAGATTGCCGAAACAGCAATCTCCAACCGCGACTACGCCATGAAAAATTGCCACCGGGTTGCTGGCGAGCGCAATAAACTGAGCGAATCTTTCCTCGAGTTGGGCCTTACCAGCGAGGAAAGCCAGACAAACTTCCTGCTGGTGACAGTTCCTGTCGAATTCACCTTTACTGCAAAACAGCTCTATGAGGAGCTAAAAGCGAAGGGAATACTCGTGCGCTATTTCGCTGATGAGAAAGTGGCTGATAAGCTGCGGATTTCCATCGGTCTGCCACAGGAAAACAAGAAACTGGTTGATACAATCAAGTCTCTGTAAGCAATGCCAAACGATTGACAGAGGGTTACTCAACTGGGCTACTGAACAACCCTGATCAGTCCTTCCTGTGCTACCGAGGCTATCAGCACACCGTCCCTCGAGAACATCGTACCGCGGTTAAAACCCCTGGCCCCACCCGCAGCCGGACTATCCTGAGCAAACAGAATCCACTCATCGAAACGAAAGGGTCGGTGAAACCACATGGCGTGATCGAGACTGGCAGTCATCAACCCGGTCAGAAACGATTTTCCGTGAGGTAAGGCACTGGTACCAAGAATTCCCAGGTCAGACGCATAGGCAAGCAGACACTGGTGCAGTGCAGTATCGTCGGGAAGTGGTTCTCCCGCACGTACCCATACGTGCTGGTACGGAGGTTGTTTGCGAGGGTTAAGATAGTCAATCGGCTCGACTCTTTTCATTTCAATCGGCCTTTCCCGACTCATCATTTCCCGCATGTCTTCCGGTAAAGCATCCAGGTTTGCGGTGAGCCGATCACGATCGGAAATGATTTCATCAGGGTCGAGCACATCCGGCATCGATGCCTGATGGCTCAAACCTTCTTCCATCTTCTGAAATGACGCGGACATATTGAATATGGCCTCACCGGCCTGGATAGCAACAACCCTGCGGGTTGTGAAACTGCGTCCATCCCTAATGCGATCGACCTCATAGACAATAGGAATTAGAGGATTCCCTGGGCGGAGAAAATAACCATGCAAGGAGTGGCAAGGCTTGTCTGCAACTGTATTTAGCGCGGCAATCAGGGCCTGCCCGATAACCTGGCCTCCAAACACCCGGGGAGGTCCCAGGGAATCACTGGTGCCGCGAAAGAGGTTGGTTTCAATCTGCTCCAGGTCGAGTTGCCCTAGTAAAGATTGCAATGCACTTGCCATATTCGTCTCATTGCCTCTATTAGTGGGCTCGCAGCATCGCGTTCATTCGCTGCAGATGCAAGAGAAACCCTGCCCGGTTGAATATTCAAGCTGTTAATTATTGACTATCGGTCAAAGCTGTATATAATTTCCAGCGCTTGCGAGTACGTCTTAATATTTATGCACAACTTTTCGAAGTCCCTATTAGTTCCTCGTCCTGATTATCATAAGTAATAGCACCACCTCCAGCCAAATGGCCTCGTTAGAAAGGCCGCAATTACGCATGACTAAATAGGAAAATATTATGTCTACCTCTACTGGAACCGTTAAATGGTTCGACGAATCTAAAGGCTTTGGTTTTATCGCTCAGGATTCAGGCCCCGATGTATTTGCACACTTCAGTGCTATCGAGAGCTCAGGCTTCAAAACTCTGACCGAAGGACAAAAGGTCGAGTTCACCGTAACACAAGGACAAAAAGGTCCTCAGGCATCAAATATCGTCGCAGTTTGACGGATAACAATGCCGAGCTAGACAAAAGGGTAGTGACCTAGGTCCTACCCTTTTTCTTTTACTGACTTTTCCTTTACTGACTCTTCTGTCACCGATTTTTTGCTATTGACGATGCCAAAATCTGCGCGCCTGCGTGCGTGTTCTCTCAACCCGCTCAACCCCGTTTTCACCAAGCCAGACCTGTATCGCACCCTCCTCTGCAGTATTTAGTATTCGCACATACCTTTTTGTCACCACAGGTTCAGGATGATCAAAGCGATTGTGAAATCCAGCAGAGACTACAGCTAGGCTCGGCATCTGTACGTCGTCAGCCCATATGGGACCACTGGCACTAAATTCTAAGCGACACTTTTCTGCATATGGTTACTCCAGTCTAGCCTGCTAATCGCAGGTTTTGTACCTTTCTCTGGTTCATGGTGCGAGACTTAATGATTGCCCGCTGATCCAGGATTTCTTCTCTACACCCATGATATACATCAGATGGCGTAACATTATCTAACGACTCATGATAACGCTCATGGTTGTAATGCTGAACCCAATCACCAATGGTCTGTTCCATGTCCGTTGTCAAACTCGCACAGATATGTGGGAATACATCCACGTTTTTGAGGGATAGTGGCGAGTGAAATATCTATTATATGTGTTGCAGTGAATGCTACGCACTCCTTATAAACGCTTTATTGTTAGGTATCTGACTCGGCCTCTCCTCGTAGGGGATCACCTGCTTGGCGCTTCTGTTTTTGAATCTGCTGTTTTGGTTCTTTGAGTTGGTCTTGCGGCTGAATGTAATGACTAAGTGACTCGAAGATAGTTCCCCAGAGCTGGGTATTAGGTCGGTGGTTGCGAGTGTATCGCACTATACAATACATCAGATAGCTAAGGACGATGAGTCCCAGAAAGAGCAATGCTTGCAGGAGTGCATCTGACAATGGAGATCTGGTCCAAATGAATTGGTCTTTTTTAATATAGAGGCTTCGCTGGAGATTTCAAGGATCGTGCAAAACAATGACACCACCTAACACATATGACCTTCTGCTAGTCAACAGGCTACAGCTTCCGCTCCGGAGCAGTTAGCGCCTAGAATCAACAGAAAATACCAGTTTTTACTGCCGCCCCAGTCCGGCCATATATAGTCATTTTGTGGTAACGCAATATGGGGGCACTAGGTAGTGTTAGAGCGAGCGGCAAACATAAATAAATTGAACCCGACCCCATTTCTCTCGAGCAGTTGGGTTTCGGTCCTTGTTATTATATGGTGGATGCCTTTGGTAAGTCTGATTCCAAAATGGCATTGAGTATTGATCGCTGAACCAATCTCACATGCAAATCAATAAGCTGATGAACTGGAGGCTAGAATGACTCGTAGACGCATTATCGCACTGGGGGTGGCCGGTCTGGCCGTCGCTGGGCTTAGTTGGGTGTTGTACGGCGCATACTTTGGTGCAGCTGGCGATCCGTCGGCAACGCTGCGGTGCTTGGGTGTGCGATGCGGTATCGATATGGTCGACTGCGTGCGCGACCCGGAGTGCAGTGCGTGGCTTGACTGTATGGAGGGCTGCGGCGACGACAACATGGATTGCCCGACTCGCTGCGGCGCGTACTACCAATCGCCGGCCATCAATGCCTTCACCCGCTGCGGGCTCAATAACCAGTGCATCGACCTCAACTTAGGGTCGTTGCCGAAGTGTGGGGCGCCCGATGTGCCCGCGGTGCCGCTCGAGGATGCCGATGGCACATGGTGGGTTGTCGGTATCAAGGGCCCCGAGTACGCGCTCTACGATGGCTGTCAGCGCTTCATCTACACTACGCTGGGGCAGACTGAGATTCGCGCTCAGAACTCAGTGCCGCTCACCCTCAACGACGAGATGCGCATCTGCAAGAATGAAGGCAAATTTACTCGCACCGACAATGGCATTATGGAGCTCGTCTACGAAAACTGGGAGGGATACTTCGAGACCTGGCAGTTCACGCACCGCTTCGAGAACTCGATGCTTGCCTACGTATGCTCTTCGTCCAACTCTGAAGAGACACACGACTACGGCGCCTTTATCCTCTCTCGCGTGCCGCTCGCCGAGCTCGGCGCTGAAGAGCTCGCCGCGCTAGTGCAAGGGTTGCGCGACGCTTACCACCTCGAGCTTGACGAGTTGACGCCGGTGAAGATAGTCGACTGCCCCAACCCGTGAGCAGGATGTGTTGCTATCATGCCATGAAGTTACTAATTTCAGCGCCGCTCCTGAGGGTGCTGCGGAAGCATGTTTTGGGAAATGGAGGATTCGCCACCCCTGGGCTTACGGCCAGTAAGGGGCAATGCAAGCAAATCAAATTTTCAGTACATCACTTGTTAATGGGGAACTTTTTGCAAGCAATAACGATTAAACTGTTCAGTCATCTATTACTACCGAATTGGGGAAAGGCGTGAGATTATCGTTGGCTGTATTCATGCTGAGTGTTCTCAGCGCAATACTTTTAGTGGCTTTGGTCCGACAACAATTCAAGCCTCCCTGAACCACCACGACCGGCTCCGACTGAAGCGGTCTACATCAACGGAAAGATCTACACCAGCGATCCCGCAGAGCCGTGGGCAAGCGCGATGCTGGTTAGAAACGAGCGCCTGGGTATCAGGCTGGAAGGCAGGGCATCGCTATCCATAATGTAGCTGTTTAGAATTATTCGCAGATAAATTTACCTCGTACAGAGCCGTCAGGGTTAAGGAAGAAAATTTGGCTCTTCGCTAAGACCAATTTCCCCCTTCATCATCTGTCCATACAGCTGTTGTTCCATCGGGTGCATAGCCGAAACTTGCGCTAATTGACTCTTCAAATCTCCCATCAGGATTCTTGAAAATGATACTGGTAGCACTGAGTAGCAAGGTTATGCCTGAGCTAAGGTCTTTACAGGAAAATGTGCTGTCATCAGCTTCTACCAGAGATGAATATAAGAACATCAGTATTGTAAATGCCAAAAATCTCATACCATGGCTCCCCTAAACTACTTAGTTTTGAATTCTCATTAACTTTTAGGTGAAAATCAACATTGAAGCCTTTCTTCATGTCCATCAAGAAACATATAGTCTGTTTACATATTCAATTCGAGAACTCGACAATTCAGCCAAGCAAGTAGCTTACATTGAATTAAGTACGCTCATCCGAAAATAGCTAATACCTGCATGTGGCTCCGGGCCATTGCATTGAAAGCAGGAGTGAATAGGCCCCGGTGGTGGGGTCAATAAATGCGTTGAGTGCTAACCTTCAATTGCATAGTCTGTGAAGGTT
>Ga0187827_10003107_pt1 | contig 21917 bp, 22 predicted proteins | sample ETNtaG_39_FD_167969 | JGI IMG/M metagenome (GOLD analysis project Ga0187827, IMG submission 167969) | Marine microbial and viral communities from oxygen minimum zone, Eastern Pacific Ocean - ETNP2014_SV_150_PacBio MetaG (Illumina Assembly) | ecosystem: Environmental > Aquatic > Marine > Hypoxic... | reverse complement strand
TGTTCAAGATGGCTCGGAGAAGGTAATCTATCAACAAAATAAACGCGAGTTGAAAGGTGTGCAAGCATCATTTCCCACAGCAGGAATTAATGCATATGAACGCAGTTTAGATGATTTTAAGTGGGACGTGTTGCGACCTTTTTTAAAGCAATTGGAAGGAGAATAGTTTAGTGCTTTCAGGTAGAGCACAATAGAGATTGATTTCTTATGTAATTTATGTCAATTAAGATGTTTTTTTAATCTGCTCGTCTGTTTCCGTATCTAAAAGTTTCCTTCGACAAATAAATTGTTTGCTTTCGCAAACCTGTTTATGTCCTTTTGCCTTGATGCAAAAGGACGAAAAAATCAAGGCTTACAAAACTTCGTTATCCTTCTCTTGTAAAAGCTAAGTTCGGTTGGGTGATCTCCTCATAAATTCGGAGCTTCCCAATCTTACTAAGCTTTTACAGCGATTCGAAGATCTCCGTTTTGAATGCCCTTTTAAAAAAGATTAAAAAACAAAACCCCATTTTTGAAACTTTAAGAATCGATTTTTTGTTTGTCACCCCGAGCCTGTCTGTGGTAGGCATGCTTGTCGAAGGGAATGTCATCCTGAGCTTGTCGAAGGGTGTGTCAAGACAAATCATTGAAAAACGAATAGTTGAAGTATTAATGAACATGCCTAGTTTAGTGTCCGGAGCGATATTTACAACAGGAGTGTAAGTTGTTATACGCTTTTTCATTTGCTTTAAGCATCCAGTTGTCATGACCGCCTCTGGCTAAAGTTTTGGCAAGTTTTTCTTTGTTTAAATCCTCTTTAAACTTAAGGCTAAGTGTTTTGTTGTCTAAATCCCATTCCGCCCATTGAACACCTTTTACTTGATAAGCTAAATCTTCAATACGGTCTTTGCACATGCCGCAAATCCCATCAACAAAGAATTGGAGTTCGTTCATGTTAAGGCCCCAGTTTTTGGTGTTAATTGTTTTGTCTTTTTTATTTCCAAGTGATGAGGAAATACCGATGTTCAGAAAGTATTTATTTGTGAGTTGGTATACATTTGCAAAATTATAAACAGGGATATTTACGGTTGTGCTAAGAGCAAAGCGATCTTTTAAAATGTAATTAATTTTAGGTTGAATTGAGAAGTAGTTCCCTCCAGAGGCTTCAATTATTTCTTTGTTGTTCGTTGCTTTTTCTCGTTTCAGATAATTTAACGTAAGATGGGTAGATAATGTAGTACTTGTTTTATGACTTATGTTTAAAGAGGCGTTGTATAAGTTTCCGTATTTATGGACTGTTCGATCTGTATTTATTTCTCGTGAAAACTCAGAAGATAGATAAGAGTTCAAAGAAAATTTAGAACCGAAAAATCCTTTAGTTAAAAGGATTGCAGTTTTGTATTTGATACTACCTGAAGAAGGTTGAATATCAATGGGTAGAATAATATTTTTATTCATTTGATCAAACTCTCCAACTGGAAGTGTAATTTTCTCTATATGAGAAATCTGGATTAATTTCTTCTTATTGGAATATAAAAGGTGTTGCAAGCCAAAAGCAAAATCACCAAAACCTTGAGCGTGATTACTAACTAGAGTGTCATTAAATTCTTGAGATTCTAGATTATAAAGGTTTGCCATTCTTTGGTTTGATTTATCAAAGAAATAACCCAATTCAGTTGAAAGTTGAACCTTATCGCTTAGACCGTATTTAAGACTTAAAAGTGTAAAGTCAAATTTAGTATAGTTCCAGTAATTTGAGTCAACTGCTGTGTTTCCGGAATAATAAGTGTCGGAATAACTATGTATGAAATTAGCCGAAACTGAAAAAGAATTTTTTGCCATACCTAAAGCATCGCCACCCGAGGACGGATTACCTGCAGCACAACATTGAGCTAAGGCTTGAAAATTGAAGCAAAGTCCGATAAAGGCGAGTAGGAGTATTCGTGGCATAAACAATAGTGATGGATTATTGTGTAATGGTTATGGTAATACTTTCGCTGACTTCTCCTTTGTCATTTTCAACGGTACAGGTAATTTCTCGATCACCCACACAGCAAGCTGAGGCCGTAAATTGAACTGCAGAACCTTCATTGTTGAGCGGGAACAGGTCACCCAAGTCAACTTCCCAAATATAGTTTAGGTCTCCACCTGTAGCGTAACAATTAAGTATGGCAGGATCTTCGCCTCCCGCTGTAATTCGAGTAGAATTTGCTGTTAAACTGTCGATGGCAGGCATTTCAGTTTGAATATTATTGTCTGTACTTTCTTTATCGCAGCTGCTAAAAAATGCGAATCCTAGAATTGCGAATAGGAATGTTGTTGCTTTCATCTTTAACTGTTTTTACAAATCTAGTGAATAACATTGATGTTTAGGCAAATATTCTGCCAAGCTAGAACTTGTAAATTTTTACGATTATTTAGCGCCTATTGAGCGGAAATAAGTAGTTTTAGGCTTCAAATTATTATTTATGTCAGCAGTAATTTTACGATTAAAAGACGCGAAAATTTATCAAAAGGATCATCTGGTTCTCAGCAAGGTAAATTTTGACTTACAATCCGGAGATTTTATCTATTTGATAGGTAAAACCGGGAGTGGGAAAAGTAGCTTACTAAAAACGCTTTATGGAGATTTATTGCTTCAGGAGGGGATAGGTGAGGTTGTTGGTTATGATCTGAACAGTTTAAAGGAAAAAGACATACCGTTTTTACGTAGAGGTATTGGGGTTGTATTCCAAGATTTTCAATTGCTTTCGGATCGTACGGTAAAAGATAATTTGTTATTTGTTTTGAGAGCGACCGGATGGACCGATAAAGATAAAATTGATGCCCGAATAAATGAAGTTCTCGAGCAGGTTAGTATGGAGCACAAAGACTATAAAATGCCTCATGAGCTTTCTGGTGGAGAACAGCAGCGTATTGCTATTGCACGTGCTTTATTGAATGAACCAGAATTGATTCTTGCAGATGAGCCTACTGGTAATCTCGATCCAGAAACTTCTAGAGAGATTATGAAGGTATTAAAGGAGATTCAACAAAAGGGAAAGGCAATTTTTATGGCTACACATGATTACTCTATCATCAATGATTTTCCATCACAAATGATTCGTTGTGCCGATGGAACGATTAGTCCTGTGGAAAAATTAATTGTATAATCTTTTCAGCTTCTGTAGTATTATTAAACTTGTCAAGCATTAAGTTTTTACGAGTCTGAATTTCGTCTATCGAAAAAGGAGTATTCTCCAGTTCTTTTATTTTAGCAATCCATTCTTTGGGTTTCTCTACAATATGGCATAGTGATTCTAGTTCAGTTTCGTTCACCATCTTCCCGTTAACAATGCAATGACGACCTTCGTGTAAAGATTTTAAAAGTTTTAATTTTATCCCAGTATCCTGCAGAGTGGGTAAAACCTGTATATGAGCGTTTTTTAGCATTCGTTCTAAAACCGATTCTTCAGGATTTTCTACTATTCTAATGTGATTGTGAGACTTAATAATATGTCTCAATTTTTTACTCGGAGAATAGCCTGTAATGACGAGTGGGTAGTCGAGCTTGCTAAATACTTTTTGGATTAGGAAAAGGGCTGCATCCTCATTTTCGGCAACCGATAAATTGCCGTGATAAATAGCATATTCTCCTATTCCTTCTAAGCTACTAATTTCAGTATCGGAATGAAAAGCTTTTATATAATGACTATTCCCTATTTTGTTGAAATATTTGTGATCTTTTAATGATATTGAAAATATACCAGAAGCTTCTTTAATCTTAGATTCGAAGGTTTTTATTTTGTAGTGTTCGGCAAATAGGTAAAATTTGTTTAGTAATTGATTCTCACTTTTAGCAAGAGATTTATAATAATCTGCTTCTATATTATGGGCTCTCACAAATTGTTTTTGACTTTTAAGCAATGGATTGTTAAGGTATGAACAACTATGAAGTCCCTCAAAAAGTATGGGAGCATTAATGTTCCGTAAATTTTGGAGAAGTTTTTCTGAAGTTCTAGACTTTACAATGAAAGGAGTTATAGAAAAAAGGTTCAGCCATTTCATTTTCCGTGGATAGTAATCAACAGAATCGCATAATTTGTTTAAGATTTCAGCTTTCCCTCTACCATATTGAAAACAATGAAGGTGAATCTTTAGACCTTGTTCACTCAGAACTTTGATTTTGTGATATATATCTATGACCCCACCATAATCTGCTGGGAAAGGAATGTTTAATGCTACTATGTGTAAGTGTTTATCCTTCAATTTCAGTGTATACTTCTTTCAATGCTATTTCTTCGTGTTCCCAATTTAATTCTTTAGTAGCACGTTCCATATTTTCAGACCAAGTATTTTGTAATTCCACGTTGCCTAGAGCTAAACGTATTTGATCTGCTATGTGTTTTGGTTGGTGATTTTCAATAAATAGCCCCACATTATAGGTTTCAATAATTTTTTGGACTTCAACAACTTTTGTTGCTAAAATGGGTATCCCTGCGTGTATATAATCAAATAATTTGTTGGGTAAACTAAAACGGTAATTGATATTTGTGTCTTTATCAAGTGTGAGTCCTAACTGAGCCAGTTGTGTATATTGCATCATTTCCAAATAAGGCATTTTACCTTTAAAAAGGACAGATTTTTGGAGTCCTAATTCTGCTACTCTTTGTTTTAATTGAGGAATAACATCGCCATCCCCAATAATTAAAAAGCAAACATCTTCTAAATATTGCATAGCCTCAACAGCTTCTTCAATCCCACGGTCAATATTAATTCCTGCACCTTGAGTAATTATTATGTCTTTATCAAGAGGTATCCCAAGGTCTTCTTTAGACCTGGTTTTATTGAGGTTTGTTTTGTTGGGCATATTACGCATTATGCGTAATGTTTTACCATATTGAGTTTTATAGAGTTGAGCAATAGATGGGTTTACGGTAAAGATGTATTTCAATTTTGGAAATATCCTACATTCTATTGCTAACCAAAGCCCTTTTACCAATGGCTTGTTTTGGATTTCTGGTACTCCTGTAAAGTATTCGTGAGAATCATAAACCAATGGTTTTCTGCGAATTTTAGCTGCCAGAAAGTTAGCCAATAGGGTGTCTAAATCGTTGGAGTGATATACATCTACTTTAGAAAAGAGGAGTAGGAGAAATAAACGAATATTGTATTCCGCATAAAATAAAACACCCTGGTTGAAAATTAAGTTCAATCTTTTGCAATCATAATCTCTATGAAGTTCCAAACTTTCTGGTAGCTTTCTACCAACCAACAAAATGTCATAGTCTAGCTTTTTTAAGCTATTACAGACTTTTTTCACCCTTTGGTCGGTAGCCAAATCGTTTGTAACAGAAACAATGATTCTTTTATTCATCAAAACGAAGATAGTAATTCAGGGCTATTGGATTGTGAATAGAGTAAAGAATATTGAAATGTAGATATTACAAACAGTCAATAGAGATTATTATTCAAATCCTCTACTAATTTAAGAAAATTACATTATCGATTACTACTACTTCTTATCATTTAGATTTCTGGTGATTATCTGGGACTAAGGAGTATTTTCTTGCAATTATTTAGCTTTAATAGATGTTTTAAAACTGTGGGCTATTGTGTTTAGAATTATAGGAATGATAAATTTTTGCTCATTATACATGTTGTTTGGGATTGATGCTTCTAGTCCAGATAGTATTAAATAGTACAGAAAAGGAAAGAAGATTTATTCATTCCTATTTAAATCTGACTCACCTTAATTATGTTAACAGGGCAAGCATCTGCTGCTCGTAAGTTTTCTTCTAACTCCTCGTTACCAACTTTAACTGTGTAAAAACCTTTTTTATTTTTTGCTCCAATTAAAGTGCATTTCCCGTCTTTCTTAGACATTCTCCAGCGGTCAAATGCAAGTTCTACACAGTAGTTACAACCTATGCATTTATCTCGTTGCTGAGTGATGATTACCATTAACTTTCAATTAATTTGAAGAGCTTATCTGAAGGGCGTATTTTGTCGTCTAAAATAAAGGTACATTCATCTCCTTTTTTAGCCTCTTGCACCGATTTATCATCTACTCTAATTTCAGTAACCTTGTGTTTTACCAAACCAGTAGTAGGCCCAATTACTAAAATGTTGTCTCCTACCTTTAGACTGTGAGATTCGATTTTAAATTCTGCACATTTTACCTTAGGGAAGTAGTGTACCCCCTTTCCTAAATAAAGTTTTTTCTGTGGAGCTTTAGAACCAGGACTATCTGACCATTCCCCAATTTTTTGACCTAGATAGTAACCACTCCAAAAGTCACGATTGAATACAGAGCGTAAATCATCCATCCAAACTCTAACTTTTTCTGGTGTATAGGTTCCTTCTTTATAGGCATCTATGGCTGCACGGTATGTAGCAACGGTAGTGTGTACATAATCGGCGCCTTTTCCTCTTCCTTCAATTTTTAGTACAGAAATACCAGTTTCTATTAATTGGTCTAAGAAATCAAGTGTACATAAGTCTTTAGGCGACATAATATATTCGTTGTCAATGAGCAGTTCGTTACCATCTTCAACATCGATTACTTTATATTCTCTTCGACAATTTTGTACACAAGCACCACGGTTTGCTGAGGCGTTATTATTATGTAAACTCAAATAACATTTTCCACTTACAGCCATGCATAATGCACCATGACAAAATACTTCAATTTCAACTAAATTTCCAGAAGGTCCTTTTATTTGATCTTTTTCTACTACATCACATATTTCTTTGATCTGACGTAAACTAAGTTCACGCGATAATACCATTACATCGGCAAAGTGTGAATAGAAACGAACGGTTTCAATGTTCGTTACGTTAAGTTGGGTAGAAATATGGACCTCAAATCCTATTGAATGCGCATAACCAATTACAGCTTGATCTGAGGCAATGATAGCAGTAATTCCTGCCTCCTTAGCACCTAGTACAACACGCTTCATAATACTTAAGTCGTGGTTGTAAACGATGGTGTTTAAGGTAATGTATGAGCGTACCTGTTTTGGGGCACATCTCTTTACGATTTCATCTAAATCATCTAGTGTGAAATTCATGCTCGCTCTAGCGCGCATATTTAATTGTTCTACACCAAAATATACTGAATCGGCTCCTGCGTCTATTGCTGCTTGCATAGCGGCAAAGTTTCCTGCAGGAGCCATTAATTCAATTCCCTCTTTATTCTTCATTTTGCAAAAATATCATTCTTTAAGAGAATACATATATGATATTTGATTTTTTACTACTCTAGTACTTATAAGAATTTTGGTTTAATAATAAACATTAGCCATGACCAGTGGTTAGAAGAATTTACATCTCCACCTTTTAAATGTACTAGGCTTTCTGTTGGACTCATAAATGAGTGCCCGAGTTTAATTGTTACATCAGTTGAGTGGTTATACGCTAAAGATAAATCTAATTCATCTCCCAACTTTGAGTCTAACTCACTTGTAATGTCTTCGGCAGCACTAAACATATGATACGTAGCGTTTAATTTAAATGCCTTGTATTTGTAAGCTGTACTCGCATATAAATCTTTAAGGCCTACGCTTCCTAAATGGTTTCCAACATAAAAATAATCCATATGTCCGTTAAACTTGTGGTTGGTTCCAAATAAGGGAGTAAAGGCATTGTTTTCGGCATTATCTTCTACAGCACTATTACCCGATTGTTGTTCGTAACCCAATCCGAAAGTAAAGTCTTTTAAATTGTATTTCAAATCTAAACCTACCAACGAAGCATCTACATTTGTAACCTCATCATCTTGTTTTTGTAGGTAGTAATTTAAGGCAGCATTAAAGTTGCTGTACTTTGCTTTTAGGTGTGTACCTGCAGTAATTAAGCCGTCTTTATCTAATATTAATCCACTAATACTTATATCCTTAATACTTTTACGTAACCAAAGGTATTTCATGTCTTGATACTCTACATTTCCTTTGTTGTTATGAAAGGTTAAGCCTAAATCGGCTTCTAAATATCCTTTGTATTTAAGAATTCCTAAGTCATGACTCCTAGCTTGTTGTGCCCAACCTACACTACCAAAAATTCTATGATCATCGTAAATTACTTCCTGACGTCCAATTTTAAAAGAAACATCTTTTATAAGCTCAATGTTTGCCCATGCCTCGTGAACATTAAACGTACTATCTATGCTATTAAGAGTTTTACCCGATCCCCAGTTTCTAACGTCTTGTACAGAAACTTTAGCAGTGTATTTTTCTGTCTTATAGTTTAAGTTAAGTTTTGTTCTTTGGCTGGTTAGTTTAGTGGCCTCAGTTTCAGTAATCGATAAAGAGTTTTTAGTTCCTAATCTGTATTCAGATCTGGGTCTAATCTCTGCATCCATACTAAACTGAGCTTGTACCATTCCTATTCCCATTGTACTTAGTACAATTAAGAATAACTTTTTCATTGCTCTCATAAAGTTTGTATTTTTGTTATTAGTAATCAAATGTATTATCTATAAGTCATTTATGAATTGATGGGAATCAGTAATAATTTTGAGTTTTAGCATTTGAAAGACTGATAATAATCAGTAGTAGAATCTAATGTAAAGCTAATATATATCACATCAACTATTGTTATATATCATATAAATAATTTTACTGCTAGTGTAAATTTGGTTAATCATAAAAAAAAAATAATGATAAGTGTACGAGAAGCAAAATCTTGTGTTTTATCTAAAGTTCAAGCATCAAAAATTAAGCTTGTGCATTTAGATAGTGCCTTTGGCCAAGTCCTATCAGAAAGTATTTTTGCACCTATAGATTTGCCCAATTTCGACAATTCGGCCATGGATGGTTATGGAATTTCTTTTTCGGATTTAGAAAATGGGGTTTTTACATTCAAGATAGTTGATGAAATAAAAGCGGGCGATCAATATACTGGTGAATTAGCACCAGAAACTGCTTGTCCCATCTATACAGGTGCTCCCATTCCTAAAGGTATAGATGTTGTAATACCCATTGAGAAAATTAAAGAAAGCTCTGGAAGTATTGAAATAGAAGAATACCCTATTGTTAAAGGACAACATATTCGGGTAAAGGGGGAACAAATAAAAAAAGGGCAATTAGCTCTCGAAAAAGGAACTGTTTTGAATCCCTCATCACTTGGTTTTATTGCAGCTTTAGGCTTAAAGGAATTGACAGTATTTAAGAAACCTAAAATTGCTTTAATTACCACAGGGAATGAGTTAGTTGATATTGGCGAAGATCTTATTCATGGTCAGATTTACAATTCTAATAGCCATACCTTAAAAGCGCTTGTACAAGAGGTAGGTATTTTCGATTTTGTTAGTTTTCATACTAAAGATACATATGAAACCACTTATAATTGTTTTAAAAATGCTCTTGAAAATTATGATATGATTATTTCTACTGGAGGTGTTTCTGTAGGAAAATACGATCTGGTTGCACAGGTGTTAGAGGATTTGAATGTGGAGAAACAATTTCATAAAGTCAATCAAAAGCCTGGGAAACCCTTATATTTTGGTCTTCATAAAAAGGCAATAGTATTTGGTTTACCTGGAAATCCTGCAGCAGTAATTACTTCCTTTTACCAGTATGTTTCTCCATGTATAAAAAAAATGCAAGGTCATGCAAATGTCACTTTAAATAACAAGAAAGCTACATTGAAACACAATTATTTAGTTGATTCTCCTCGCACACAATTCTTAAAAGCAAAACACCAAAACGAACAAGTAGAAATACTTAATGGACAAGGTTCACATTTGTTACAGACAATGGCCATGGCTAATTGTTTAGTAGAAATACCACCCCATACATGTGCTAAAAAAGGTGATATAGTAAGCCTACAATTATTGCCTCATGCCTAGTATAGGTGCAATTATATTAGCTGGCGGTAAAAGCTCTAGGATGGGACAAGATAAGGCTAATATGTATGTAAATGGTGTTAGAATGATTGATGCTGTAATTACAACTGTTTCTCCTTTTGTAAGCGAAATTTTAATTTCTACCAATAACGATAAACATGCTATATACAATTTGCCATTAGTTTTCGATGAACATAATAATAAAGGTCCTTTGGCTGGGATTCAAGCTGGATTATTAAAAAGTACTACAGAGTCATGTATTGTCTTAAGTTGTGATATTCCATTTATTAATGGAACTATTATTGACAGACTCCAAAGTGATCATATTCTAAATGATGCTGACATAACTATCGCTTCATGTAATGGGAAAACACATCCTTTATGTGGGGTTTATCAAAAGAAGAACTTGTTAGTTATAAGTGAACTATTAGCTCAGGATATTTGTAAAATGCATACTGCTTTGTCTTATTTTAAAGTGAAAATACTTGATTTTCCCATTGAATATGCTGATCATTTCAAGAATGTTAATACACTAGATGATTTAAATTAAATAAAGTAAAATGAAAATAGAAGTACTGTTTTTTGGTGGATTAAGAGAGTTGATGGGCTGTAGTTCTATGCCTATAATAGAGGTAGATACCACCGATAATGTTTTAGAAAAGTTAAATCAGATAAACGATAAGTTAGCAGGTAAGACATTTCAATTAGCCTTAAATAATAAACTTATCAAAGAAAATACGCCCATAGAAAATGGGGATCAATTAGCATTATTACCTCCTTTTGCTGGGGGTTAAAACTGTAAGAAAAACATGAAAAATGTATTTATTAAAGGGCCTATAAAGGCCGAGTTTATTGCTGAGTCCATTGCGAAGCATAGCCATAAAACAAATATCGGTGCACACGATATTTTTTTAGGACAAGTACGCGCCGATAAGGTGGAAGGAAAAGAGGTACAGCAAATTGACTATTCAGCATTCGAAGAAATGGCTAATGAAGCATTCTATGAAATTAGAGAGCGGACATTTGATAAATTCGATTTAAGTTGTATGCATATTTATCATAGTCTTGGAGCAGTTAAAGCCGGAGAGATTTCTCTATTTGTGTTTGTATCTTCAAAACACAGGGCTATGGCATTTGATGCTTGTAGAGATATAGTAGAAGATATTAAGGCGAATGTGCCAATTTGGAAAAAGGAAATATATACTGATCAATCACATATTTGGGTAGAGTAAGATGAAAGATGTAAGCTGGAAAATCACTACAAAGAGAACCGCAAGAGCTCAAGCTATATTGCGTGTTGGAGATATTGCATTAAAAGCCATTAAGGAAAATACCGTTCCGAAAGGAGATCCTTTTGAGATCTCTAAAATTGCAGGAATGTTGGCTGTAAAAAATACGGCTATGACCATTCCGCATTGTCATCCTATGCCTGTAGAAAATGTAGATATTGAGTTTAATCAGGATGGAAATAGCATCATAATAGAAGTAGAGGTTTGCACAATATATAAAACGGGTTGTGAGATAGAAGCAATTTATGGGGCTTCTACAACTGCTGTTACACTTTACGATTTGTTAAAGCCCATAGATACAGATCTAGAAATTTCTGAAATAAAACTTCTTTGGAAAAAAGGAGGAAAGTCAGACTTTAAAATTGATGATATGTCTCAATTAAAGTCTTCTGTTATTGTTATGTCTGATTCTATTTCTAGAGGTGTGAAAACGGACAGATCTGGAAAAGCAATTGTGTCTAAATTAGAAGATTGTGGATTTGAGAAAATCGATTATACCATTATTCCAGATGAGGTTGATCAGTTACAAGATTTGGTTAATAAGGCAATTGCATCTAATGTAAAGTTAATTATTTCTACTGGAGGAACAGGCTTATCTGCAAGAGACATTAGTCCAGAAGCATTAAGGCCAATGTTAGATGTTGAGATTCCCGGCATTATGGAAGCTGCAAGAGACTACGGACAGGAGCGTACTCCTTACTCTATGTTGTCTAGAGGTGTGGCTGGCTTAATTGGCGATTGCTTAGTACTGGCTTTACCCGGATCTACAAAAGGAGCTTCGGAAAGTATGGACGCTTTGTTCCCTTACATACTGCATATTTATAGAGTTATAAAGGGACGAAGACACGATTAATGGAGACTTACTTGCTCTTATGCATCGCATTAATGGCATTTTTATACGCCTCTGTTGGACATGGTGGTGCAAGTGGTTACCATGCGGTAATGGCTTTGTTTTTAGTTACGCCATTGGTGATGAAATCAACTGCTCTTACGCTTAATATTTTTGTAGCTGGCGTTTCGTTTTATCATTACTATAAAGCGGGGTACTTTAAATGGAAATTGTTTCTTCCTTTTGCTATTGGATCCATACCTTTTGCTTTTGTAGGAGGTTACATTCAAATTCAAGAAGAAATTTACAAGGGAGTATTAGGGTTATTTCTAATTTTTGCGGTTTTAAAAATGTTAGGTTTTATGCGTAAAAAAAAGAATGCTCTCGTAAAACTACCTAGCTATCTTGGAGTTATCTTTGGTGCTTTATTAGGGTTTGTTTCTGGCTTACTGGGGATTGGAGGTGGAATAATATTAAGTCCTGTTTTATTGCTTTTTAATTGGGCTAAAATGAAACAAGCAGCTGCAGTTTCGGCGCTATTTATTTTTGTGAATTCTATAAGTGGTTTAATTGGCTTGGTAAATAGTGGTAGTTATAATGCCGTAGATAATTTATTGTATTGGATTGTAATTGCTCTTGTTGGTGGTTGTCTAGGGAGTTATTTAGGAGCTCGTAAAATGAAAAATAGTGGGGTTCGAAAGTTATTAGCCTTGGTTTTATTCCTTGCGAGCATTAAATTATTGTCTGGATTTGTAATCTACATCTTCAATTAGATTATATTTAAAATAAAAATGCCCTCTATAGAGGGCATTTTTTTGTTTTCTAGGTATTACCCTAGTATTTGATGTTCAAGTTGTATTGCTTTAGGAAACAGAATATTGTTTTCTAGATGTATATGAACGTGTAAATCGTTTTCGAATTCTTTTAGTAAATGGTACGAAGCTTTAAAAGTGTTACATGCGTATTCTGGTGGGGTGAAGTTGTTTGTGAGTTCCCCAATTTTTTCGAACAATAATCCAGCTCCTTCATGCTCTTTTTCCATCATCGTAATAGGATTTTGAATTGAACCAAAAGGCATATCTTCAATGTTTTTTCCTTGGGCTAAAGAAATTATATAAGGAAATAAAATACGTTCCTCTTTCATCATATGATGTTCTAACTCTTGAGCCACTTGTTCAAATAGAATGGCAATGGTTTTTGTTTCTGGATGAGCATCACCATGAACCTTACTCACCTTGGTGATGAAGGCTCTAATAATAGGTGTTTGCTCACTTACATATTTGTGATGTTTAGATACAATATGTTCCACTAAATGGTCTAATTGCCATTTGTTGTATTGATCTATTTCAGATTCTGTACGTGAATCTACCTTAGATAACTCATCAATAATTTCGTTAGGATTAAGGTTCTTATTTTCGCAAACAGATTTTAAACTTTTTTTTCCTCCACAACAAAAGTCGATTCCATATTTCTTAAATACTGCGGCTTTTTTAAAGTCTTCTGTTACAATTTCAGCAATTGTTTTTTCAATTAATTCTTCTTTTTCAATGTTCATCGTAATTGGTTTTAGAATATTCGATTATTTTCTCCATATTTAAAAATCTAATATTTTTTGGTAGGAGCTCTATAATGTTCTCTTGTTCAAGTTTTTTTAGCATCCTTATGGTTGTCTCATAAGTACTTGCCGCAATGTTAGAAATCTCTTTTCTGTTTAAGGCAAAAGCTAGCGTATTACTATTGTCGTTTGTTAATCCAAATGCTTGAGCGATCATAAGTAAAGCATAGGCTACTTTATTTTTTACAGGTAGCTCAACAATTTTTTTCATATGTTCCTCAGACGACCGCAATTCATCTGTGTAATACTGTAACATATTAAATAGTAGTCGATTATTGGTCTTTAGAATTTTTATAAAGACTTTATTAGGTATAAAAGCTAAGGTTACATCTGTTAAAGAAATAGCAGAGATGGGATAGGTTTCACTACATAATCCTCTATGCCCAACCAAATCTCCATCTACAGCCAACCTTAAAATATGTTCGGTGGTTTTGGAAAGATGTTTAAGTATTTTCACCTTTCCACTGTGCACTACATAAATACCTTGAATATTTTGCCCCTCGCTTATAAAGCGAGTTCCTTTAGGAAACTGTAATGTTGATTTATGTTTATCAATAAGCTCACGCCATTCCTCATCACAGTACAAATTTATCATGCAATTTATCTGAGCACATCCCGAACAATTTTCTTTAAGTAATTCCATAATTTTGATTTAGCCCCCTATAGAAAACATACTCCTTTTATCAGCGTTTATAATTCCACTTTTTTGATTAAAATCTAAACCTGCTCTTTCTGCTTTTTTCTCTATTAAAGATTCATTAAAAATTTCACTCATAGATTCCCCATTCCTGAATGCTGCCAAAACGTTTTTTTCTCCTGAAGAAAACAAGCAATTTTTTAATTTACCATCTGCTGTGAGTCTTATTCGATTGCATGAACCACAAAAAGGTTTACTAATAGAACTTATAATTGCAAAAGAGCCTTTAAATCCTTCTATGCTAAAGTTTTTTGAAGTGTCATTCTTAGCATCTTCGGTTCTAGTAACAATATGTTCTTGTTCAATTAATGATAGAATTTCATCGTGTTTTACAACACGAGTCCAATCCCATTTATTTCCATTAAAAGGCATAAATTCAATGAATCTAATTGCGTAATCATTCTCATTTGACCATTGTACAAAATCGACAATTTCATCGTCGTTAATACCTCGCATTACAACGGTGTTTATTTTTACATTTAAACCAGCTTCAGAAGCTTTCTTAATATTATCGAGAACTTTGTGAAAAAAATCTCGTTTGGTAATTTCTTTAAACTTATCTTCTTTAAGTGTATCTAAACTTATATTTACAGAGCTTAATCCTATTTCTTTGAAAAAGTCGATGTATTGGTCTAGTAAATACCCATTGGTTGTAATTGCTAACTCTATGGGTAGTGTACTTAGTAGCGAAATAATGTGTTTAGCATCTTTTCTTACTAAGGGCTCGCCACCTGTGAATCGAACTTTTGTAACACCTAAGTCAACTAGTTCACTCACGATATTAAAAATTTCGTCTGCTTGCATTAAGTTCTTAAACGGACTAAAATCTACTGTCCCCTCAGGCATGCAATAAAAGCAACGAAAATTACATTTATCAGTAAGCGAAAGTCTTAGGTAATTATGCTTTCGATCAAAGTTATCTATTAATGAACAGCTCATTAGCTAAACTCTTGAAGTTGTTTGTACATATTATCGAACTCTTCATCTGTAATGAGTTCTGCTGCCAATTGAAAAAGCGTTTCGTCTTCTCTGAAGATATGGAGTCTTAGCATTTCAATAAGCTCCATAGCTGATTGGTATGCCATTTCAAAGACTAAGCTTTTGTCGTCGTCGCATTGCAGTCGCGAAGCAATTCCAATAAGATTAAAGCTTAAGCTCCCTAGCTGAATGAATTTGAAATGGTCATCTTCCATTAAATCAATAGCTGTTTGCTTTTTATTGGTGCTGTGCTCACCAGATTCTAATAAACGTTCGTTTAAAAGTGGAAATAAGATTTTCTCTTCAACACGATTATGGGTCATTACTTTATGGTCGAAAAATTGGTAAAACTCACTCAAGGATTGATTATTATCTTGGTTAATTTTCCACTTTTTTTCTCTTAAACTCACTAATGTCTTTTCAAAACTTTTTAACTGTCTTTTAACTTGGTTATGATCTTTTACTAATTCTTTTAAAAAGATAGACATGTCTTTAAGTTCCACTTTTTTCATATTTTCTGAAGGTGGAGCATAAGCAGAGGGTGGTGCCATTGGCGAATTCTCCTCTTCTTCAGTAACCTCTTTTTCTATATTTCTTTTTAAGGTTTCTTTTTGTGTTTTAACTCTTTTTCGAAGATCTTTGTCGATTACAGAAATTTTCATGGTATCTTTTTTCAAGGTTGTTATTTATAGCTAACAGCTTTGAGTGATAAGCTGTCAGCATTTACGTGATTTAGTCTATGGATTATCAAATTCTCTTCTTGGTCCTTGGTAGTACCACCAGTTTAGAATTAAACAGATTACATAGTATACAGCAAATCCATATAATGCATATTCTGGGTGACCTGCTTTAATTTGCTGACCAAATACTTTAGGAATGATGAAAGCTCCGTATGCGGCAATGGCAGAGGTCCAACCTAACACAGGGCCGGTTTTTTCTTTGCTAAAGATGTAAGGGATACTCCTGAAAGTTGAGCCATTACCAATACCTGTAGTAAGGAATAATACCATAAAGGCTCCGAAGAATGGCCACCAGTATTCTAATGGATTAACAGCTGAACGTGCCTGAATAACGAAGTATGCAACACCAAAGGCAGCTAAAATTTGGAAGATTGTACTCCACATAGTTACTTTAGCACCACTATTAATTTTATCGGCAATAATACCACCAACGGGTCTAAGTAAGGCACCAACAGCAGGTCCTAAGAACACCCATAATCTATAATTAGCATCAGGGAAAATATCCTGACATAGTTTAGGGAAGGCCGCAGAATATCCAATAAACGATCCAAACGTCATTGTATAAATAATCGTCATAATCCAGTTGTGTTTGTCGCTTAATATTGAAAACTGTTCGTTTAGGTTTTCTCTAATAGCACCTGGTGTGGTGTATTTCATTAGGAGCACAGTAAGAATGATTACAATAGGTAGTACAAGCCACATGTTTATTCCTAAACCAACAAGAAGGTAGGCTCCTGTTGCAGCTGCAATTAATCCGAGTAAGACCATTATTAAGGTATTCTTCACCCCTTGTGCGGTAGTAGGTAGCTTAGGAGTTCCGGTAATTACATTGTTCATGCCAAAATAGGCTGCTAAAACAGAGATAATTAATAGTGGTACCCATACCCATCCTGCATTTTGTACACCTGCAAATTCTACTCCATCTACTACGCTTGTACCTACAGCAGCAAACAATACAATAGGAACTACGGTTGGAATTAGTTTTTGCATAATGGCAACTCCAAGATTACCAATTCCCGCATTCATACCCAGTGCATAACCTTGCATTTTTTTAGGAAAGAAATAGCTGATGTTGTTCATGGAAGAGGCGAAGTTACCGCCACCAAAACCGGACAATAATGCCATAGCTGCAAAGAAGTTGTAGGAAGTGTTAATATCGCTTAATCCGTATCCAGCCCCAATTACCGGTATAAGTAAAAAGGCTGTTGTAACAAAGATTACATTTCTACCACCACCTAAAGCAATTAAGAATGAGTTTGGCAATCGCAATGTAGCACCTGCTAGACCGGCAATGGCTGGAAGTGTGTAATACATGCTATTAATTTCTCCTAAAGCGTCTGTGTAGGATTGTGTTCCTTCTTTTAGTCCTTCTAATAATCCGAAGGTAAATCCGAAGTCTTTCATATAGGTAACCAACATTCCCCACATAATCCATACAGCAAATGCTAATAGCAGAGCAGGTATGGAAATCCAAAGATTCTTTTTGGCTATATCTTTTCCGGTATTTTCCCAGAAGCCTTCGTCTTCAACATTCCAGCTTGATAAATTTGTTTGTGACATTTTTTGAGGTTTAGAATTAATGTTCTTCGTCAAAAGACCCTTCTGGCTCTTTTAGGAAGATAAAACAGAATATGAAACTTATAAAGGCACCGCCAGAAATAATAAAGAAAAAGGTTTTAGCATCTACTATAGAGTAAATTACTAAGTAGATTACAGCACCTACATTACCGTATGCTCCAGCCATCCCGGCAATTTGTCCAGTCATATTTTTCTTTATCATTGGGATAACCGCAAAGGTTGCTCCTTCTGCACCCTGTACAAATAAAGAACAGAATACTGTAATAAGTACTGCCATTCCTAACCACCAAACGCCATCAAAAGTTGGATCGATCAGTTGAATACCATCTACTACTGGACCGTACTTACCAATAAGAGCCATACCTAAGAATCCCAAAGTAATTCCTAACATATACATTAACATGGTTTTTTTACGATTTTTCATCATGTCGGATAATAGCCCGCCAAGTGGACGTGCAAATAAATTTACAAACGCAAAGGAAGCTGCAAGAATTCCCGCAAATGCGGCATTCATCATGGTGTCTCCAGTTGCGTTGGTAAGATTTCTAAATACATTTTCGAAGAACATAGGAAGCATTGATACTACAGCTAATTCTGCACCGAAATTGGCAAAATAGGTTGTGTTTAATGCGGCAACACTGCTCCATGAATATTTTTCATTTTCCGGAACACCTTTTTTAAGGTAGGGAATGTTAACCTGAAGAACCTTGACAACGTGTGCTACATATACAATGGCTAATAAAACATAAACTCCTGTTAATAGACCTGGGGTTAAGATTGGCATACCATTAACATTCACTTTACCAATTTTCCAAGCTAATACGCCCATAGCTCCTACTAGTGGGAATGACCATACTAAGTATTGGATTAAATCGCCATACGAAGAAACTTTCATGGGCTCAGTTTTCTTAGCTAATTTAACCTTTTTACCAGGTGGATTATCATTTACTATAAAGTAGTATATGAAACCGTATATTAGTGAAACAAGACCATTTAAAGCTAAAGCATAACGCCATGCATCGCTACCTAATCCAAATGTGTTTCCAAAAAAATTAATAGCCAACCAAGGTAAGGTCATCGCTGCAAAGGCCGAACCGAAGTTTCCCCAACCCGCATAGAACCCTTCAGCTCTACCAATCATATTTGCAGGGAACCAGTTGGCAACCATTTTAATCCCAATTACAAAACCAGCACCAATAGAACCTAAAAATAATCTGGAAACTAAGAGTTGTGTGAATGTGTTACCAAATGCGAAAGTTAAAGCTGGAATTGCCATAACAATCATTAATCCAGAGAACACCTTTTTAGGACCGTATCGGTCGATTAAAGCACCGATAATAATTCTAGCTGGAATAGTTAAAGCCACGTTACTAATGGCTAGTATTTTAATATGATCTTTAGTTAACCAATCAATACTATCGAGCATTGTGGTGGCCATAGGAGCCATGTTAAACCATACGAAAAAGGTAATGAAGAACGCTATCCAAGTGTAGTGTAATACTCTAATTCGCTCTTTGTTAAAGTCTAATAATTCTGGTTTGCCCATAACTATTTTTCTGTAAATGATTAGTCAATATTAAGGTGAATTTGGTTGAAAGAGAATGATTCATATCAAGGGGAAGTATAATTTATATCATATTCCAGAGTAAAAAAAAAGGAGCGCTAGGGCTCCTTTTTTTAATTATTTTTTGAACGAACACCGTTCACAATTTTATTGGGTTTGCGAATTGTTTTTCTATCCCAATTCCAAATAACTTGTTGATAGCTTCTCCAAACATATTGAATTGGATATACTAAGAAGTGTACAAATCGTGTAAAAGGTATAATACCAATCATTACAAAGGCAGATACAACGTGTATTTGAATGTGTAAAGGCATTGCTGCAATTGCATCAATTTGTGGATCTAGCATTGCAATAGATTTTAAGTAAGGACTTAAAGTTGACGCAAACCAAGAAGAACCCCATCTACTAAAATAAGCTACCCATAAACCTGAAACCACCTGTGTAATAAGAATTGCGTATACAACATAATCCATTTTGGTGGTTACTACTTTAATTCGAGCTTTAGAGAAACGTCTTATGATTAGCATCACTAAACCAAACAATACCATTAGTCCAAAACCAAAGGCGCTAATTTCGATAATCATTAACCTAACAGGATCCCCATTAAATGCAATAACTGAACTAGGAAATAGGAGTCCAATAAGATGACCAAAAAATAAAAACATCAAACCCCAGTGAAAAGGTTGTGATCCCCAGAAAAGAGACTTCCCTTCTAAAAACTGAGAAGAAAGTGAAGAAACTTTAAAGCCTGTAGCTCTGTAGCGGGTAATTGTTCCAACCAAAAATAAAACTAGAGCTACATAAGGTAGAGCGGCGAAAAAAAAGTAAGTACTCATAATAAAACTGTTTTAGGTTGTTTTTTTTCAATTAAACTGTTGTCTATACCACACGAATACGGTTTAAGGAAAGGGTCGTCGTTTTCGCTATTTACTTTGTAAACTGTATATTTTTCACTCGTAAAATCGGTTTGTAATAGCTTTATTAAACCCTCTAATAATTCGCAATAAACATTCTTTATTTCTTTGAACTGAATAACCATTTCTTCAAGAGCTGGAATGAATAAACTAATAACGAGTTCTTCTCTTAATTCAGCGTCTTTCATCTTTGGTAGAAGGCTAAGTAGATTTGGCAAATGATCTGCCAATTCTACCCCACAATCGTTTTCAACTTTTGCTTGTTCCTTTTTTATGAGGACTAAAAAATCTCCACGTTTGTAATCTTCTCCAAATAATACATAACCTATATCAAGAAAACAGACTGCTTGTACATCGAATGTTTTGATGTAATATTCTTGTAATTCGGTTAATGTTTTGGTGTTGATATGTTTTTGCATTGGCAGTAACATATCGGTTGCCAAAGGATAATTAGTAGCTACAATGTCTAAACATTGTTCTATATGTAAGGCAGACTCTACAGATGGATATCTGAAGAGATCTGCTATTTGTGTATAGTGTTGGATAGCCATTATAATCCTCTTTCAGGTTTTTCTCTGAATCCAAATCCAGTATTCCCTTTTACATCGGCTGTACTTTCTAGCATTTCCATAGCTTCTTCTCTGTGAGCTGCTGGAATTACAAAACGCTGATCGAATAATGGAAGAGAAGTTAAACGGTAGATTGCATCTGCCATATCTTCGCTTAAGTTCACCTCATTCATTGCATCTTTTATTTCAGCTTCTGTAAGATCTCCTACGGTTACGTTTCTACGGTGTATACGTACTGCCATCAATTTCTTAAGAACATTTTTCACCATTGCAGTATCTCCAGCAGTAAATAAACTTGCTAAATATTGCATCGGTAACCTCGACTCGTCTATAGTTCCCCATAGCGATTTAGAAGTCGTTTCGTAAGATCCAGTATCTGTATTAGCCATTGTAGGTAAGAGTGGCGGCACATAGAATAGGTTAGGTATAGTTCTAAATTCAGGGTGAAGCGGTAAAGCAATTTCCCATTCTTTTACAAACTTCCAAACGGGTGATTTTTGTGCTGCGTCAATAGTAGAGTCAGAAATACCATTATCTCTTGCTGCTTTAATTACTGCAGGATCGTTAGGATCTAAGTAAATCTCTCGTTGACGTGCTACGATTTCGCTTTCATCACATGAAGCTACAGCTTCAATTCTGTCTGCATCGTATAACATTACACCTAAATAACGAATACGTCCAACACAAGAGTGCATACATGCTGGAGCTTGTCCAGATTCTAAACGAGGGTAGCAAAGAATACATTTCTCAGATTTTCCTGTGTGCCAGTTGTAGTAACTTTTCTTGTAAGGACAAGCAGTTACACACATACGCCATGCTCTACATCTCTCTTGGTTAATTAAAACAACACCATCTTCACCGCGTTTGTAAATTGCTCCAGAAGGACAAGAAGCAACACAAGCAGGATTTAAACAGTGGTTACAAATTCTTGGTAAATACTGCATAGTCATACGCTCCAATTGAAACATAGACTCCCTCTCTGCAGGTGTAAGGTCTTTAAAGTTAACATCGTTACGAGCATAGTCTAAAGAACCACCTAAATCATCATCCCAGTTAGGACCCGATTTCACATCCATTAGTTCGCCTGTAATAAGCGATTTTGTTCTTGCCGTTGGTTGGTCATCGCCTTCTTCCGCTTCAAACAAATGTTCGTATTGGTAAGTCCAAGGCTCGTAATAGTCATCTATTACGGGCATGTTTGGATTATGGAAGATGTTTTTTAATCCTTTTAGTTTCCCAGCACCTTTTAAAGATACAGTTTCACCATTTTTCTCCCAACCACCTTTATATATTTCTTGGTCTTCCCATTTAGTAGGGTATCCTGTACCAGGTTTGGTTT
>Ga0187827_10003104_pt1 | contig 21928 bp, 20 predicted proteins | sample ETNtaG_39_FD_167969 | JGI IMG/M metagenome (GOLD analysis project Ga0187827, IMG submission 167969) | Marine microbial and viral communities from oxygen minimum zone, Eastern Pacific Ocean - ETNP2014_SV_150_PacBio MetaG (Illumina Assembly) | ecosystem: Environmental > Aquatic > Marine > Hypoxic... | reverse complement strand
AGTTCAAGATGCTCTGTAATATCTTGGATATTGAATATAGAGAAGTATAATAACTGGCAAAATCATTAAAAAAGAGGTTGTAGGACAACCTAAATTGTTAATAAGACTTATGATTTAGAACGAAACTTATGACTTCAATTATTCTATCTTTTTTATAATTAACCTTCCCCAGGATTTTAATATATAATATTTATAAATAGTATTTTTTTTAGTCAACTAAAAAAGAGAAGAACTTATGGATTCAAAAATGAAAGAACTTGTCGATAAGATCACCAGAGAAGTTTTAAACAGTCTTTCGAAGAAAGATCTCCGATTACAGTCATCTCCTATGATTGAAAGTGGATTAAAAATTAATAAAAAACTGGCTTCAATGATAGACCATACAATCCTAAAGCCTGAGGCTACCGGTGATGAAATAAGGCAGCTATGCCGAGAGGCTGTCGAATATAGCTTCGCATCAGTTTGCATAAATCCCTCAAATGTTATTTTGGCTGTAGAATGTCTTAAAGCTTCTTCAGTGCCCGTATGTGCTTGTGTCGGTTTTCCACTAGGGGCCACAACTACAAAGGCAAAAGCATTTGAGGCCAGAGAAGCTATTGAAAACGGTGCAAAAGAGATTGATATGGTAATAAATGTAGGTGCCTTAAAGTCAGGAGATCACGGAAGGGTTAAAAATGATATAGAAGAAGTAGTGATCGCTTCAAAACCAAATACAATAGTAAAAGTAATTATTGAAGCATGCCTGCTTACAGATGACGAAAAGGTAAAGGCATGTGAACTGGCAAAGGAAGCAAAAGCTGATTTTGTTAAGACTTCTACAGGCTTTAGCAAGAGTGGTGCCAGCGTAGAGGACGTAAAATTGATGAGAAGAATTGTTGGATCTGGAATAGGCATCAAGGCAGCCGGTGGAATAAGGGATTACCAGACTGCGATTAAACTTCTGGAAGCAGGAGCCTGCAGTCTCGGGATGAGTGATTCTTGCAGGATCGGTGCCAGCAGTTCTATCTCCATAGTATCTGATAGTAAATAAATTCAATAGTCAGTAAGTTTGATGAGTGTAAAATATGGTAGAAAAGATGAAGGCAGTAAGATTATTTGCTCCGGGTGACCTCAGGTGTGTCGAGACTGATAAACCTGTGATCAAGGAAGCTGATGACGTGATCATCAAAGTCAAGGCTTGCGGTGTATGTGGGTCAGATATCATCCGTGTAATGAAAAAAGGGGCATATCATCACCCAATAACCATAGGGCATGAATTTTCCGGCATAGTTGATCAAGTCTCAGAAAGTGTCAAACATATCCTTCCTGGAGACAGAGTCACAGTTATGCCATTGATCCCTTGTGGAAAATGTAAATACTGCCAGATAGGTGAGTATGTGGTTTGTGACGATTATGCCTATTATGGATCCAGGATGGATGGAGCCATGGCTGAGTACATCAAAGTATCTTCAGATAATATTATACCCTTACCGCTTAATGTTGATTTTGAAGAAGGGGCTATCACCGATCCTGTGTCGGTTGCGCTTCATGCAATAAAAAAAATAGATCTTGAACCGGGCCAGACTATTATAGTATTTGGAATGGGTTCGATTGGACTGATTGCTGTCCAATGGCTCAAAGAGATGGGTGCAAGCATTGTCATTGCAGTAGATATTCAGGATGAAAAACTGGGATTGGCAAAAAAACTTGGAGCAGATATCACAGTAAATGGCAAAAAAGATGAAGTTATTCCTTTGCTGGAGTTAAAAGTAGGTACTGATACCATAGATGCCGCAATCGAGCTAGCAGGAAATAAAATTTCCCAGATTCAGGCTATTGATTCAGTAAAAAAAATGGGGACAGTTTTATACTGCGGTATTTCCTATTCTGATCTGACTATTCCTAATTCTACACTAACAAAAATACTGAGAGGGGAACTTATCATTAAGGGTTCCTGGAACTCGTCTATTGTTCCTTTACCCGTAAGTGAGTGGAAAACATCCCTGGATTTCATGAACAGTGGAAAATTAAAGATAAATCCGACAATATCGCACCGCTACCGGCTGGATGAATGCCAGGAATGCTTTGATATGATGTACAGGAAAAAGGAAGTATTTAATAAAGTTCTTTTCAAACCGGAAGATTAAATCTTAAGTTTAAGTCTTAGGAGAATATAGATGGATAAAAAATATATAATGGCCATTGATCAGGGAACTACCGGGACCAGGGTTATTCTATTTGATCATTCCGGAGATGTGGTGACAAGCTCTTACAGGGAAATAAAGCAGATATTTGCCAATCCCGGCTGGGTTGAACATGATCCATACCAATACCTGGAAACAGTTCAAACATGTGCGAAAGTAGCAATGAAAGAAGCTAAAGTTCATCCAATAGAAATTGCAGCCATAGGTATTACCAATCAAAGGGAGACTACCATATTGTGGGATAAAGATACCGGTAAACCAGTAAACAATGCAATTTGCTGGCAATGCAGAAGGTCTGCAGCGATATGCGAGGATCTTAAGGCAAAAGGGTATGAAGAGAAAGTAAGAGAAAAAACGGGATTGGTAGTAGATGCCTATTTTAGTGCAACAAAAATTAAATGGATGATAGATAATGTTCTGGGAGTAAGGGAAAAGATTAAAGCCGGGAAGATCCTTATGGGAAATGTAGACAGTTGGATAATATGGAATTTAAGCGGTAAAAAACGTCACGTTACTGATGCCTCCAATGCTTCCAGGACCATGTTATTTAATATAAATAGTTTAAAATGGGATGAAGAACTTCTGGATATATTAGATATTGATCCTGGGATTCTGCCAGAGGTTTTACCTTCCAGTGGAATAATGGCAACCACTACAAATGAAATATTTGGAGCAGAAATACCAATAGCTGGTGATGCCGGGGACCAACATGCAGCTCTATTCGGGCAGGGATGTTTTGAGCCTGGAATGATTAAAAATACATATGGAACCGCACTTGCCCTTATGATGAATATTGGCGATGAACCCCTGAAGTCAAAGAATGGTCTTACTACCGACCTTGCCTGGATGATTGATAGTAAAGTCCAGTATGCTTTGGAGGGAGTAATATTTATTGGTGGAGCAACTATACAATGGCTGAGGGATGGATTAAAAATAATAAATGAAGCCTCTCAATGTGACAGTATGGCAAAAACAGTTCCTGATACAGGCAATGTATATCTAGTTCCTGCTTTTACAGGATTATGTGCACCTTATTGGGACATGTATGCCAGAGGCCTTATTATCGGTATAACTAGGGGGACTACTCAAGAACATATTGCTAGGGCTGCATTGGAATCTATTGCTTTTCAGACCAGGGATGTGATAGATGCCATGATCCAGGACTCCGGTCAGGAGATAAAATCATTAAGAGTTGATGGTGGTGCAACAGCCAGCGAGTTCTTGATGCAATTCCAATCTGATATTCTGGGTATCCCGGTTGAAAAGCCGGTCGTCACTGAGATGGCGGCACTTGGCGCAGCATACCTTGCAGGACTGGGAACAGGCTTCTGGAAAAGCAGAGATGAATTAAAAAAACACTGGAAAATTGAAAAAACCTACGAACCTGGCATGGATAACAGCAAAAAGGAAGAATTGTATTCCAGCTGGAAAAGAGCAGTCAAACGATCTCTGGAGTGGGTAAAAGACTAGGCATAGCTCTAGTACGGATTATTGAGTAAACAGAACGTATTGATCTTTCAATAGCGAGTAGAATGTGAAAACTTTTATAAAGTTTATTAAAAATGGAAAAATAGGAGAATGGATTGAAAGCATTAATATACCACGGTAAAAATGATATCCGTCTGGAGGAAAGAGAAACTCCCAGGCCAGAAGATGACCAGGCATTGCTAAAGGTAAAAGCAGCAGCTATCTGTGGTACTGACCTGAGGACCAATGAATCAGGTCACAGAGATATTCCCCATGGAACTGAACGGATCCTCGGTCATGAACTGGCAGGTAAAGTCGCTGAAGTAGGAGAGAAGGTAAAGGACTTAAAACCCGGGATGAGAATAGCAATAGCGCCGGTAATAGGTTGTGGGAAATGCAAGGCATGTCTTTCCGGTAATGCCAATATGTGTGCAAAATGCAGGATACTGGGTTTTGGGATGGATGGAGCTTTTGCAGAATATATGATCATCCCTAGGGAACATATAGAGAATGGAAATGTGATGATGATCCCTCTTTCTATGTCTTTTGAGACCGGTGCACTGCTTGAGCCTCTGGCAACAGTATTTACCGGAGCCGAAGCTTGTAATATTAGGCCGTCCAATATTGTAATGATAGTAGGAGCGGGACCTATAGGTATTATGCATGTCATGATGGCAAAAATTTTTGGAGCCAGCATGGTTATTGTAAGTGAGATTGTTAAAAAAAGGGCAAAACAAGCCCTGTATCATGGTGCTGACAATATCCTGGACCCAACTGATGGTGGTTTCAAAGAAAAGCTCTTGGAGATGACGGGAGGAAGAGGACCTGATAATATAATCATTGCTGCACCCTCCCCACAGGCACAAATTGATAGTCTAGAACTTGTATCTGTTAATGGAAATATTAATTTTTTTGGTACCATACCATCTGTGAAACAACCGGTAAGCCTAAATACAAATCTTATTCATTATAAAAGGATAAATGTGGTAGGAAATACCGGAACAAGTGTAAAAAATTATTTCCGGACAGCTGAATTGCTTAAGTCAGAAAAACTGGATATCTCGGGACTTATAAGCAGGACTTTCCCTCTGGAGAAAGCTGATGAGGCATTTGATCTAGCAGAATCAAAAGAGGTGTTGAAGGTATTATTCACTTTTTAGTGAGAGCCATTTCAGGATAAATAATATTTACAGTTTTAGGATTGATAAGTTTTTATCATAGAAAACACTTCATAGATGTAAATTTAATGTTTTGCTTTATTTCAATTATAAATCTATTATATTGATAGAGGATTCCCCGCAATTGTTTGCGGGGGATTTTTCTATATATTTTAAAGTAACAGTTGTGTTATCGGCCTTAAACATATAAAGTATCTTTATAAATGCATAGATGCAATAAATTGCAATACTATTATTTTTCTATATTACCAGGAGGCTACCATGCTTGGACTATCAAAACTAGAAATAAAAGGGTTAATAGAAAAATCATATAAAGCCAGGGTAAATGTGCTCAAGATGATGAAAAGAGGTGAAGGGCACATAGGTGGAGCCTTTTCGATCCTTGATATTATGACTGTTCTCTACAACAAGATCTTGAAGCATGATCCAAAAAGGCCCAAATGGAAGGATAGAGATAGATTTGTCCTTTCAGCCGGGCATAAAGCAATGGGACTTTATGCTACCCTGGCAGACCAGGGATATTTTGATGAAGATATACTCTGGACTTATAATACCCTAAATACGAGAGTACCCATGCACCCGGATGAGAAGGTGCTTCCTGGAATTGAATTTCCTACAGGCTCCTTAGGACACGGGCTGCCTGTAGCCAATGGCATAGCCCTTTCTGCTAAACTGGATAAAAAGGATTTCAGGGTATTTACTGCACTAGGTGATGGTGAATGCACCGAAGGATCTATCTGGGAGGCTGCAATGTCTGCAAGCCACCACAGGATAGATAATCTTACAGCCATAATAGACAGAAACAGATTCCAGGTCAACGGTTCCACGACTGACATCATGGATACTGCCCCCTTTGAAGATAAGTTTGCTGCCTTTGGATGGGAAGTAGCCACCATAGACGGTCATGATATGGGCCAAATATATGAAACACTTAAAAAAGTTCCATTTAAGGTGGGGAAGCCTTCAGCTGTAATCGCTGATACTACAAAATGCAAAGGTCTTACATTCGGGGAAGGAAGGTTTGAATTTCACCACTGGCACTGTCCGGCTGATGAGATAGATGGCGCTATAGAGATAATCAATGAACAGAAAGAACTAGAGCATGCAAAGATCAAATAATGAGACAATATATGATGATCCAAGGAAAGTAGTAGCAGCAGCTCTTTTAGAAGTAGGAGATGTTAATCCTGATGTAGTTTATATATCATGTGATTCCTCACTGGGTGCCTCAGGTGATCCTTTCAGGAAAAAGTTTCCGGAAAGGCATTTTGAATTCGGGATTGCTGAAGCTGGAGCAATGGGTCAGGCAGCAGGGCTGTCCATATCAGGGAAAGTCCCCTTTATTACTGCCTATATGCCCTTTATTACTTACAGGTGTTTTGAACAGATACGCGATGATGTATGTAAAACTAACTTGAATGTAAATATTATGGGAAATAACTGCGGGCTTTCTGTCGGAACATTGGGACCCACACATGTCATTATAGAAGATGTCACAGTCATGCGTTCTATACCTAATCTTACAATATTAGCCCCTGCAGACGGTCCCCAATACCGCTCTGCTGTACTAAAGGCAGCAGAAATCGACGGACCAGTGTTTTTACGCGTACATAGGCAGAAGACACCTAGGATATATAATGAGGGTATCCAAGTAGAGCCTGGAAAGGCAGACATATTAAGAAAAGGTAGTGATGTCACCCTTGTGTCAACATCTTCCCTGATAGCTAACACTTTGGAAGCAGCTGAGATACTTGCTGGCAGGGGAATAGATGCAGAAGTGTTAAATGCCTACAGTATAAAACCTGTAGATAATGTTACTATACTCTGTTCAGCAGAGAAGACAAAAAGAGTTGTGACCATTGAAGAGCACACAGTGATGGGAGGCTTGGGAGGCATCGTAGCAGAACTGCTGGCCAGAGAGTGTAGCGCAGCGCTGGACATGATTGGAATAGAGGACCAGTTTACAGTGGTGGGTGATTATTCCGAGCTTATTGAGTATTATGGGCTAACCGGTAAAATATTGGCAGAACGGGTAGAAAAGCTTGCGAGAAAATAATTCTTTTGTTCTTCTGCTTTATAGCAATAGACCATCGACTCTAAGGAAGAAAGGCCACCTCTTTATTGTTGAACTAGTCACTACCGAATATTATGAGAAAAAAGGATTAATATAAATCAATCAATTTATTAAAAGGAGATTTGCATGATAAACTCAAAAACCCTTGATTCATATCATGGAGAACCTGATAAGCAGAGACTCCTTGATGCCTTTAAAAGAAAACCGGTGGATAGGGTACCCAATTTCGAGGTCTTGTATGAAGACCACCATGTGGAAAAATTTCTGGGTAGGTTTGCCGGAAACACCCTGGCTTACGGAGGGGATCCCGCCAAGGGAGCCGATGTAGAACAGGGAAGGCCCATGTATCCGAACGACTACCTTGACCTCTGTGAGATGATAGGTCAGGACGCCATACTATTTGATGCAGGGTTGTGGACTCCGTACAGGAGAAAAGATAAAGACGGGAATCTGGTACCTGCATATGCCCGTGATGTTAAAAACCGCAAAGATTATGAAGAGCTGTTTCTTGATTCAGAAGGGCAGCTTGTTGATACAAAGAAATACTTGGCAGAATATGGGGAAGCTGTTGTCAAAAGAAACTCTAAGATAGGTGTGGGAGGTATCTATGGCTGCATTTCCCAGACTCTTTATGAGTTCGTTGTAGGCATGAACGACTTTATGATGATGGTATATGAGGACAGGGAACTGGTAGAGCAGATGCTGGAAGAATCTACAGTACATTTTGTCAAAACCACCCAGGCGCTGGTAGACGGTGGTGTAGATTTTATATGGCCTGCTGATGATGTGGCATTTAAGACCGGCTTATTTATCCCACCAAAACTACTGAAGGAGATATGGGTCCCTCGCATGGCTCGTATATTTGAACCGGCGGTAAATGCGGGGATACCTGTAATGTTTCATTCAGACGGAAGGATAGACGATATAGTAGAAGATTTAATCGAGATGGGACTTGACTGTCTTAATCCAATGGATCCATATGGAATTGATTATGTCGACTATAAAGCCAGGTATGGAGACAGATTGTGCCTTTCTGGAAATGTAGACATAGAATTTCCCCTTTCCAAAGGAACGCCAGAGGATGTAGATGCAGATGTCAAAAAGCATATGGAGATACTAAAGCCCGGTAACGGATATGTAGCCACCGTATCCCACTCAGTAGTAAACTACATACCTCATGGAAATTTAATAGCATACCTAAATGCAATCCATAAATACGGAAGATATTAAAGGGAGTAGAAAAATGGCAATACTTGATGATATTTATACTTTTACTGTAAAGGGTAATTATAAAGATATGGAAGGGATGGTAAAATCCGTTGTTGATGAGGGTGAGCGTCCCAATGAGATAGTAAAAAAGGCACTCTCACCTGCTATGATAGAGGTAGGGGAGAAGTTCGGCACAGGCGAGCTCTATATGCCTGATATGCTGCTCTCGGCCAAGGCTGTGCAAACTGCTATGAGGGTACTAAAACCCCTTCTTAAGGGAGAAGAGGCCCTGCTTGAGAAGGGAACAGTTGTAATAGGTACAGTAAAGGGAGATCTCCATGACATTGGAAAGAACCTGGTAGTAACCATGGCCGAAGGACAGGGATTCCATGTAATCGACCTGGGGATAGATGTAGATTACGGCAAGTTTGTGAATGCTGTAAAAGAGCATAATCCCCAGATAGTTGCCTTCTCTGGACTTCTTACTACAACGTTAGCCAATATACATGATCATATAAAAGCCCTTGAAAATGCCGGAGTAAGGGATAAGGTTTCCCTTGCAGTAGGAGGAGCTCCGGTTACAAGGGACTTTGCTGACAGGTATGGAATAGAGATATATGCTGATGACGCATCATCAGCTGCAAAAGAATTTGTAAAGGTTGTCGAGAACTAAAAGAGATTTATATATGTTTTAGGATAGTTAATGGAGTACTATGTTTTGATGATTATGAATAGACTTTGATTATAATCTTTTGTTCTCAATCATAAGATTCTATGAAAGGAGAGAATGATGAAATTAAATGTTGATGCCCATTTCGGGTGTCTTGGTACTTTCGGGGAAAGGTACGTACCGGGAGGATATTTTGAAGATATGACAACCGATCAACATTTGGACATAATGTCAAAGATAGACGGTCTAACAGGCCTTTTCATCTCTTATCCGGTAGCACCTCTGCCTGATAATCCGGATAAACTGGTAGCAAAACTTGATAATTTTGGCCTGAAGGTTTCCAATATTGCTGTGGAATGCTGGGCTGAAAGGAAATGGAAGCAAGGAGCTTTTTCCTCCAATGAGAAGAATATAAGGAAAGATGTGGTTAAGCTTTTCAAAGATTCCATTGATATGGCAAAAGAACTAAAGGCAGACAGTATGCTCCTGTGGCCTGCCCATGACGGACTGGATTATCCTTTCCAAACAAACTATTATGACGGCTGGAAGAACATGGTTGAGACAATAAGGGAGATATGTGAGTATGATCCTAAAGTAAAGATCGCCCTTGAAGCCAAGTCAAAGGATCCCAGGCAGAAACAGTATATAAGGGATACCGGAAAAGCCTTGGCCCTCATAAACGATGTGGGAGCTCCTAACCTGGGTACTGCCTTTGATGTAGGGCATGCACTCATGGCAGGCGAGAACCTGGCTGAGTCAGTGGCACTGCTTGATACCCATGACAGGCTGTACCAGATACATCTGAATGAGAATTACAAGGATGCTGATCCTGACATGATATTCGGGACCATAAATTTCTGGGAACTTTTGGAGTTTTTTTATTATCTTAATAAGACTGATTATGAAGGCTGGGCAGCTATAGATATTGTTGCCCCCCGTGACGATAGGCAAAAATCACTTGCACTTGGCATTAAGCTTGTCTGGAAGTACCAGAAATTGGTAGAGAAACTGATGAAGCATGAAAAAGAAATTGATGACAATTTGGAGGGGTACAGGTTTGCAGATAATATGGATATGATAACTGATTTATTATTTTAAGGAGTAGATATGCAGAGAGTAGGGTTCACTTTTAAGATAAAGCCTGAACTTAAGGTAGAGTACAAGAAGGTCCATGATAAGATATGGCCGGAGTTGGTAAAAGCCATAAATAATTATGGCATGCATAATTATTCCATATTTTTTAAACCGGACGGCAAACTTTTTGCCTACCTGGAAGTAGATGGTGATTTTTCGAAGACCATGAAAGAATTTGAAAAGACTAATGTGTCTAAACGATGGGAGCAGCATATGGATAAATATTTTGTCAAAGAAGACAGCTCCATACTAGGTCCAGAGATAGAGATTCTTGAAGAAGTATTCCACCTCGACTAGAAAGGAAAAGTTTTGAACTCCAGAGAAAAGTTTATTTCTGTCATGAGAATGGAAGGTTCAAGCTACATTGATGTAGAGGTCCCCAAGGTAGAATTAGGCTACTGGGCAGGCACAATAAGGAGATGGGCAACCGAAGGCCTGAACATAGTTGATCCGGTGCCGGAAGACATAGCTGACGGTAACGCTGTAATGGCAAACCGTAATATCTATGCCGACATGGAAAAGGTAGGGGATGTAAATGTAGGCCCATTATTCAGCCTTGACCAGTACCTTACCAAGTTTCCCGTAGACTACAGTCCAGGATTTGAGAAAGAGGTAATAGAGATTACAGGCACTCATATAATATATAAGGACTCCTACGGGGCCACCAACAAAAATGACATAAATATGACATCACTCCCAATGGAGATAGCCCACCCTGTAAGTGACTGGGACACTTGGAATGCTTACAAGGACCACTACGGTCAAGACACCATAGAAAAAAGACTTCCTCCCAATTGGGAAGGCCTTATCGCCAGATTAAAGGACAGGGATTTTCCCATAAGGCTGGGAGGAACCAATGGTGGGTTTCTGGGCTTCCCCCGTGCCATAATGGGACTTACAAGATACATGATGGCCCTTTGTGATAGTCCTGACCTTATTCATGATATATGTAGTACTTTCTGTAAGTTCTTAATATTTTATTATGAAAGAATAGCTAGGGATATAGACATAGACTGCATTCTTATTTGGGAGGATATGGCAGGTAAAGGAGGTTCTCTTATATCCCCTGAGCATTTCAGGGAGTTTCTGACCCCACACTATAAAGAGATGGTACATTTTGCTAAAGAAATAGGGATAGATATAATACTTACAGACAGTGACGGCTTTGTCGAGGACCTGCTCCCGCTTATAATCGAGACCGGGGTGACCGGGATGTATCCGTTTGAAAGGGCAGCCGGAAATGATATGCTTCGTGTCAGGAAGAACTATCCTGATTTTCAGCTCATAGGAGGAGTAGATAAAAGGGTGCTCTTTGGAGGCTCTACCAAGGAAAATATAGACAAAGAGCTTGCTATAACTGAAGAGATGCTTAAACAGGGAAGGTATATACCCCATATAGACCATTTTGTATCCCAGGACTGCACTTGGAAGAACTTTTCCTATTATAGAAATGGGCTAAACAGTATTATTGAAAAATTCTAGCCTTAATACCCGGAATTAAGATTATGTTATTTTAGTGATTTTTAAAAATTTTTAGTTTATAGTTGTATAATCATATGGAAGGAAAATTGCAATTTTATACGATTGACAAAGTCTTTCTTCATATTAAAATATTTATAACGCTTTAATTAAATCATTACTCATACAAAACATAAAATATATTTAATTAAAAAGGTTACTATAAAGCAGAGTAAAAAAAGATTTGGAACATTGGCATATAGATATTGACAGACCTTATTGAAAATAAGAAAGTCCAGGTTAAAAGGTGATACTGAAAACTGAGATAATCGATAGAGCTAAAGTCCGGGACTTAAAAAGAATATATATCTTTAATAATATCAGGGATATTGGATCAGAGGTATCTTGAACTCGAGGGAAAAATTCCATGCAGTTATGGAGAACCAGGAAAATACCAGCATTCCGAAAGCTGAGTTCGCCTATTGGGCTGGGACTACAAGGAGCTGGTTCTCACAGGGGCTCACCTGTATACAGGATGTTCCTTCTGACATACTTGATTCAGAACCTATAAGGGGCGCAAGTCCTATCTCGCCTACTTATGCTAAGAATACTGATATGAATGTCATGTCTTATTTCAACCTTGATTCTTTATTGGAGAAATTTCCATTTGACCTCAGCCCTATTTTGGAAGAAGAAGTTATTTCCGAAAACGGTGATTACAGGGTATACCGTGACAGCTATGGACTTACAAATAAGATATCCATGAAAAATCCTGGTATCCCCCTGGTGCTTGAGTACCCCATAAAAGACAGAAAAAGCTTCTATAGCTATATTTCAACTTACGATGAGGATTATTCTAAAAGGTTGCCTCCTGATTTTGAGGATATGGTAGCGAAGCTAAAAGATAGAGATTTTCCTATTAGGCTGGGAGGTAACCCTTTCGGTTTCAGTTTTCTAGCAAGGCACCTAATGGGGGATGTGAAGTTTATGATGGGAATGTATGATGATCCCGGTTTTATAAAAGATTTTAACGGTTTTTATCTTGATTTTGTCATGAAATACTGGGATTTAATCCTTAAAAAAATAGATATCGACTGCATCTTCATACTGGAAGATGTTGCATACAAGTCAGGGTCTTTTATCTCAAAAGATATGTTCGAAGAGTTTTTAAGCCCATATTATGTCAAGCTTATTGATTTTCTAAAACAGTACAGGGTAACGAATATTTTTGTAGACTGTGACGGGCTTATTGATGAGTTGATTCCCTTATGGGTAAGTGTGGGGGTTACAGGGATATTTCCTATTGAAGCGGTAAACGATATTGAAAAAATAAGGGAGGATCACCCTAATCTAAAACTAATGGGAGGTTTTGATAAGAGAGTTCTTTTCATCGATTCCTGCAATGCAGCAATCGATGAAGAACTTGCAAAGACTAAAAGGATTATAAATATGGGAAAATATATTCCCCATATCGACCATGCGGTATCCATGGATGTTACCTGGAAAAATTTCAAGTATTACAGGAACCGGTTAAATGATATTTGTGAAGGTAAATAAAAAAAGTTTTTACTAATAATTGATTAACGATTTAACGGGAAAGGAATAAACATTAAAATATCTTATGTTGCGAGAACTCCAATACACACGGTACTGTTCTTATAGAATTTGGCCTGCTTTATCCAGTCTTTATCCCCAGCACATACAAGGATACTGAAAGAAAAAGATGGACTACTCTCCTGAAAAAAGAGCCCTGGTGGTCCCCGATTTCTTTGCTGACGCCGGCAGGAATTGTATTCTTTCTAGAAAGGTTAAATTTTTTTATTTCACATTCCTTTATATGCTTCAACAGTCTAAAATGATTTTATTACATTTTAGACTTACCATTTATTCTGGAATTATAGATTTATAAATTATACAATAATCATCAGACATATGCACTGACATATTTTCTTTAAAACCTGGGAATTAAAGATTGAAAACAGAAAAAAAAACCATTCTTATCACTAATGATGACGGTATAGATGCCGAAGGCGTCTACTCACTTTACAAAGCTTTTATTGTCGACGGCAGGTTTGATGTAAAAGTAGTAGCCCCCAATAAAGAGACTAGTGCCGTAGGGCACGCTATCACAGTATTTAGACCCATTTCGGTAATGGAAAACTATCGGGAAGGAGAGTTTTTCGGACATGCAGTGGACGGGACACCTGCGGATTGTGTCAAGCTGGCTATTGGTGCCATGCTGGAAGATCTCCCTGATCTTCTGGTCTCCGGCATAAATAGGGGAGGCAATATGGGAGAGAATATAATATATTCCGGGACCGTATCCGCAGCAACCGAGGGAACAGTATGCGGAGTCTCTTCCATAGCGATATCGGTAGATGACCTGGTTAATCCTATTTATTCCTATGCTTCTGAGTTTGCAGTCTCCATCGCTACCAGAGTTATGGAAAACGGAGGTCTCCCTAGGGGCACCCTTTTAAATGTCAATGTACCAAGTATTGAAAAAAATAATATAAAAGGCACTAAAATAACCATTCAGGCAGATATAGGTTTCAGAGATAATTTTGTAAAGAGACAGGACCCTAGAGGAAGGGACTATTACTGGATGGACGGTGAATTCATTGAAAGGAATATTGGGAAAGACTCAGATTATAGTGCAGTGAAAAATGGGTATGTATCTGTAACTCCCATTCATTATGATATGACAAACTACAAATCTCTCGATCTTTTCAGGTCATGGGGGATAGAAAGACTCTAGGAATAGTAAACTAAAATCAATAAGACAATATGGATATTGAAAAAGGACAATTTATTGCTAATGTAAATAAGGGTGAGCTGGAACCTTCCACATTTGTTGTTTCTCAGAAGCAGGTAAAAAAGAAGAAAGACGGTAAAGATTTCTGTACAGTCACTTTTCAGGATAAGAGTGGGACAATAGAGGGTATAATTTGGACTGATGCCTACCGGGCTACAGGAGAGTTTTCAGATGGGGACTTTGTAACCGTAAAAGGATATTTGAAGCAATACAAGGGCTCTCCGCAGCTTATAGTAAATAAACTTTCCAGAGTCGATCCAGAGGAGATTACAAACCTTTCTGATTATATAAAAAGTACTAGCAAAGATATAGAAGAAATGTTTTCTGATATCCAGAATTTTATTGAGAGTATAAAGAATAAACACCTGAAAAAGCTTCTAAGTTTATTTATGTCTGATAAAAAATTCGTTAATGACTACAAGACTTCAACTGCAGCTGTCAGGTATCACCACGCATATCAGGGTGGCCTTCTGGAGCATTCACTTAATGTGGCTAAGATCTGTAATAAGATGTCCAGCATCTATGATAATATTAATAAGGACCTTCTGATTGCAGGAGCAATACTTCATGATGTAGGCAAGATCAAAGAGTATTCTTCCGGAATAAACCTTACTATTACGAACACAGGAAGGTTATTAGGACATATAACCATTGGGTATGGGTGGGTTCTGGAGAAAATCAAAGATATTAAGGGTTTTCCTGATGATCTGTCTGACAGGCTACTACACATCATTCTCAGCCACCACGGTCACCTGAAATACGGTTCTCCTAAAAGGCCCAAATTCACGGAAGCATTACTGGTCTATCATGCTGACCATCTTGATGCTGATATCGGCGGGTTTAATACAATACTTCAAAATACCAGTAAAGTGAATGACTGGTCTGAATATGCAAGGAATTTTGAGCGTCCGCTATATGTGAAACCGTTTTCTTTAACTGAAGAAGATGAATCCGGTAAAGAAGATTCTGACAGGGTAAAAAAACTAGGGGAAAAAGATGATGGGCTCTCACTCGCGGATCATGACGAGGGCGGGCTTTTCTAGCTATGCATTTGAATATTGACAATATGCACAATACTCCTCTTAATATTTAAATGTGGTGCATCATTGATCCACTTGCTAAGTGCAGGATAGGATTACGAGAGAAGCTTTTAACAATTGATAAAATCCGTTAAGAAGTTATTTATGATTTCTATCATTCTAAAATAAAAAACTGAAAAGGGCACAATGTTAGAGATAAATATATACCTTGGTATCTGGAGTGTCCTATAATGAGAGGTTTGCGCCTGGCAGCTATTTTGATGAAATAGAATTTGGGGATTTCCTGCAGGAAGTATCAAAAATAGAAGACGTGACTGATCATCTTGTAAATCATTGGTATAAAAGTTAGTCTATCTGATTATTCCCAACCGAAAAACTATTATCTGATAACTGATTATCGTACCTATCCAGGGTCACTACTGCTTTTCCGCATATTTTGTTTACTAAGTCCAAGACTGTAGACACTGCCGGAGAATAGGAAAGGTCAAGCATATATATATCATCTACAGACATCTCATTAGCTATGGCTGTAGCAAAGATATCTATCCTCTTTCCCACGCCATCTCCTCCTATCATCTGGGCTCCCAAGAGCTTCCTAGTACGTGTATTGACAATGATGATAACTGCGATTTTTTTTGCTCCGGGCACAGATCCTGAATGGGAAGAATAACTGTCTATCAGTTTAATGGCTTCAAATCCCAGACCGACAGCTTCTTGTGATCCTATTCCAGTCCTGGCAAATTCAAGATCTAATATTTTATCAACGACAGTCCCCACAGAACCAACAAACGCCCCTGAACCTCTTGCTGCATTACTGCCTGCTATGCGCCCAGTCTTGACGCTATTACCGGCTGTAGGAATATGGTCTGCCTTACCAGTTACCATGTTTTTTACAGTAGCACAGTCCCCACAGGCAAATATGTTCATATGAGAAGTATGTTGCTTGTTGTCAACCACTATAGCACCGTTTTTCCCCAGCTCAATAGAAGTATCCTTAAGGAAGTCGGTATTTGCCCTGGTACCGGCAGCTATTATCACAAAATCGCACTCTATATCTTTTTTAGCTACGGAACTTTCAATTGTGACTGAAGAATCATTTATGGATAATACCTCTGTCCCGGTGAGAACACCAATGTCATCTATAGTGGCTTTTTTGGTCATTATAATGCTGACCTCTTCTTCAAATCCACCTAGTATTCTTTTCTGTTTTTCTATCAGGACTGTTTTTATACCAATCTTCTTAAATGCTTCCGTCATGAGAAGACCTATTTGGCCACCGCCTATCACCACTGCTTTTTTAGGACTACTGCTGTCAATATATCCTTTTAGCCTTTCAGCATCTCCCACATTCCAAAAATCAAATACATTAGGCCCCTTTATTCCCGGAATGTTCGGTGTAACAGGGGAGCCACCACTTGCTATTACCAATCTGTCATAAGGTATTACCTTGTTTTCAAGGTTATTTGTTATTTGCACATATAATTCCTTCTTGGTAGGATCTACCCTACCTACCCTGTGGTCAGTAAGGATCCGTATATTCCTTTTCTGTTCAAAAAATGCTTTTGGATATACGAAAAGGTCTTCAGCTTTTTTGACATATCCAGATATGAAATAAGGAAGTCCGCAAGAACCATATGATACATATTTGCCTTTTTCAAGGACGGTAATATCCATATCCGGATTTATTCTTCTAGCTTGACTGGCTGCTGCTAGTCCGGCTGCATTACCGCCTATTACTACAATATTACTGTGTAGACCATCGTACATGGGTGCTTTCTATTTTACTGTTAAAGATTGTATAATTTTATAATATTTTATTCTTTATTCCTATTTATAAGAGCAAATTCTGGCATTCTGTGCAATATCAGGCTAGAAATCTGAAAAATATATTGCAATATTCTTTGATATTATTTCTTCTTAAATATTTCTCTTTTTAATATATTAAAATGTAATCAGAAAGTGTGTTTTTATCTGAAAATTATCCTAATTATGGCAGTAGTTGAAAGGGGATAAAAATGGATTAAAGCCTCAATGAAATTCTGGAAAAGAAAGAAAGGAACACCAGTAGAGCTTGTCAGGGCTTACAGACTTGATGTAGAATCAATTGATTATGTAGTAAGGTAAGGTCTCTCGAAGAAAGGTAAAAACTAAAATAAGATAGGCCTGCACACGGTAGGTTTTTCGGTAAGCTTGCTAATAGATTATTTTAGGTTAAAATATAAAAATCCATTTTAACCTAAACAGAAAGGATGAGTATTGGACCTGAAGCAAAAGATAAGAAACATTCCTGATTTTCCAAAAAAAGGTATAGTTTTCAGGGATATAACAACACTTCTTGCGGACAAGGATGCGTTAAAAGCTGCAGTTGATGAGATGACAGAACATTATGAGCAAAGGTATATAAACCTTATACTTGCAGCTGAAGCTAGGGGTTTCATTTTCGGCTCACTGCTTGCATATAATCTGGGGGCTGGTTTTATCCCTGTAAGGAAACCTGGCAAACTTCCATATAAGACATGTCAGACATCCTATAATCTTGAATATGGCAAGAATGTTCTGCAGGTGCATGTTGATGCAGTTAAAAAAGGTGATAGGGTGTTGATAGTGGATGACGTCATAGCTACTGGGGGAACTGCAAAGGCAAAAGCAGACTTGGTAGAGAAGATGGGCGGAGAAGTCTTCGGCTTTTGTTTTCTGATTGAGCTTAAGTTTTTAAACCCACGTAAGGTACTAGAAGGTTATGATGTGTTTTCACTTATAAAGTATGACTCTGAATGATATAGTTTGGCAGAAGACCTAATTTGACTGACAATTCAAGACTTGATTATAATCTAAAGGACAGATCATTATTAAATAATACATATTTAGGAGATGATTGATATGAAAGAAAAGAAAAATAAAAAAAGTAAAGGCAATGGCGAAAATAAAGAAGTGAAAGAAAAGGTGCCTAAGGATAATATTAAATTAGAGGAGAAATTCGATAAGTCAAAAGAAGAAGAAACAGTCAGTGATGAAGAAGCTAAAAAGAAAAATGAAGAGATGATTAAGCAACTCCAGGAGGAAATGGATAGACTGACCACCAAGGATATTATCTCACAGATGATGATGTCTCTTTCCAGTCTGGCCTATAAGAAGATGGGTATTCCGGCCGGGGTGAATGACAAGTATAAGGATAAGCAGCAGGCAAAAATGGCAGTAGATGGATTTGATGCCCTTTTGAAGGTAATAAGTGAAGATTTGAGTGCCCAGGAACTTGAAAACCTTCAGTCATCTTTATCAAATCTTCAGTTAAATTTTGTTAAAATCTTTCCCTTGGAGAGTGGTTCCTGATGATGCCTTGGTGGGTTAAATTAACTATTTGACAATCTGGGTACCAATAAATATACTCATATACATAAAAATACAAAATTTTAAAGACGGAGTCTTTTATGGTAGAAAGAAAAAAGGATTATTTTAGAGTACCCATAACCATGCCATCAAGTATGGTTGCTTACCTTGAAAATCTTGGGATCGAATGTAAAAAATCGGGCGGACACAAGATTGCAAATACAATGATAGTAAGATGTGCTATCAGGCTGCTTATGGCTATGGACTTAGATATATCAAAAGTAAAGACCGAAGAGGAGCTTGAAAAAAGGTTTGAAAAAGCGGCAAATAGATATAAATAGTAGAAACCATCTCTAACCAGAAATAAAATAAGTTCTTCTTTGCTTGTATATTTTATACTTCATCTATTTATTAATGAATTATAAGTATACTGTAAGTCAGCACTTATTCTAAATATATTATTCGAGTTTATTGCATGTAGCAGAAAGGAAAAATGAAAAAAATTATATTATCTGTTTTATTGGCAATTATTTTTACCTTCATTGTTGCTTTTGGAACTGCCTGTAAAAATGAAGCTGCAATCGGAGAACCTGTAGCTGATACAACAGAAAAGGGTAATGTATCGGATGACGAGGAAGAACAAAATAAAACCGCACAGTCTCAGGAAACTGTAGAAGACAAATCTGAAGAAGTGCCTTCAGAAAAAGAAATAGCCCAGGATACTGAAATGAAGGAACAAAAAATGGTAGAGTGGTCTATAGATTCAAATATGGGAGAGCTCCTTGACAATCCTGAGACAAGGGCAATACTTGAAAAATATATTCCTGAAATAGTAAGTTCTGACCGGTTGACGAATCAAGACCTTATTCTTTAAGCCTGGTACTCAGGTATTCTGATGTAGAAGAAAATATTCCAGTCCAGATAGATGAGGAATTGAAGAATCTGAGTAATAGTTAAGGAGATGTCTTTGAGGACGGACAGTGGTAGATGAATTAGTGATGGATGATAAGTCTTGATACAGGGACTTTCTAACAGGGGCATAGCCCTGGCGGAGAATTTTTAAGATAGAAATAAGCGAAGGAAGTTTTGTTAGTATTTATCTTCTCCGAAGACTAATAAAAAGCCGATCACCAAATTCATTTCAGAGCTTCGGCTCGGTGGAAAGACCGTCTCAAAGACCTTTACACTGTCGTTACTGGATATTATAGACCATGATGAGAAACTCAAAATATATGTGTACTCTGTTTAGGAAAGATATCAGGGAGTTTAAAGCTATCTTTTTCATCTTATTATTGAATAATTTTGATAAGTTCTGGTATTAGGAACTTATATGAAAATGAAAGTCCTGCAGCAATAGTTTTCCAAATATGTTTTAAACTGAATAACTTCTTCCGATAACTTGCTAAAACTGTTTTTCTTGACATAAATTTTAAAAAATGATATCAATATTAATATCAACTGGAGAGCAATAGTTTGAATTATAATAAGATACTATAAAGTATATATATTTTCAAATGGTTGTAGTTATAAATAAATCAGCGCTATTAAATACATGGCTAATATCTTTGAAGGATAAGGTTTATAATAAAAGAAATTCTAAGATAGAGGGAAAATGACACTAAAAGAAAAAGTAAGGTTATATACTACAAAAGTGGCAATCAAAAGTACCTTGAAAATACTTCCAAAAATATCTGACGAAAGATGGTTAGCAATGTTGCAGGGTAGAATATATAAAACAAAGAGAGAACATAAAAGAGATTTTTTGGAGAATCTATTGATAAGCCTTAAAAAAACAGTTCAAAATACTTCTCCCCTTATCAGGGAAAAGATAATCATGAACCTTGTTAATAATGCCATGATACAGGGGCGTCCAAAAAGGAAAGAATTCGAAAGAAAATATGGGATAAACCCTCCTAACCATCTGGCAATCAGTCCTTCTATGTCATGTAACCTAAAATGTTTTGGATGTTATGCCTGGAAATATTCTAAAAAGAGTGAGCTTCCATATCAGATATGTAATAGGATAATTGAAGAAGCAAATGAAATGGGAATCTATTTTTTTGTTATTACCGGAGGAGAACCTTTTTACTGGGAGAACCTCTTTGATTTTTTGGAAAAGCATAATGACTGTTTTTTTCAGATATACACTAATGGCCAACTTATTGATGAGAAAGCAGCCAAAAGACTTGCTGAGCTTGGTAATGCTATTGTTTGTATAAGTGTTGAGGGCTTTAAGGAAGAAACTGAAGCAAGAAGAGGAGAAGGAACCTGGGATAATATTATGAAGGCTATGGACCTACTGAAAGAAAACGGGGTTCTTTTTGGCTATTCAGTTACAGCTATTAGGTCTAATAATGAACTGATTGTAAGTGATAAGTTTGTTGATTTATTTATTGAAAAAGGTTGTTTTCTCGGATGGTATTTTAATTATATCCCCACCGGGAAGGAACCTGACCTTAACTTAATGCCCACACCAGAGCAGAGGGATTTCCGGAGAAGGAGGATTCTTGAGCTAAGAAAGACCAAAGATATAATCCCTATAGATTTCTGGAATGACGGACCGCTTGTTCATGGATGCATGGCTGGAGGGAAAAATTATCTGCATATCAACGTAAACGGAGACGTGGAACCCTGTGTCTTTACCCATTTTGCCGCTGATAATATAAAAGAAAAAAGCCTGACTGAGGTAGTAACTTCCGATTTCTTTAAAAGCATGAGGAGGAAACAGACCCAGAACGATAATCATCTGAGGCCTTGTTGTATAATTGATAACCCACACTTCTTAAGGGAGGCAGTCTCAGAAGGTGGTGCCTATGCGACTCATGAAGGTTCCGAAACCATGATTACTACTTTGGCTGACTCTCTTGATGAGTACGGATCAAAATACAAGAAGATTGCCGATAGGGCTTGGCAGGAAGAATATAAGCGAAATAAAAAATAAAGAATTATTGCCTAGCCAATTTGAACAATAATCGCTATTGCTTAGACAGTAATCTAAAACTGGACAAAAGAATGGATTAAGGTCATAAAGTATTCTTAGAAATGTTAATACGATACATGTCCAGTCAAAACTTAGGAACTCATTCCAGCAATATATTTCAGTAAATATTTTTGAATATCTATTATCTATATTTGAAATTTACATTATGTTGTTCTACGGGAAGCTGATAACCTTCACATTCGAAAGGATAAGCAAGTACTCCACTGGGGAACTCCGCATCGGGGCTATAACACTTCCAATAAAAGAATGATCCAGGTTGAACCCAATGAAGATAGTGGTTTCCCTTTTGAGCTGTTGGATTTTCTGATGTATGAGAGACTTTGAACTGAAAGGAGACCATAGAGTGAGTGCCAACACTACCAGCAAAACCAA
>Ga0187827_10003102_pt1 | contig 21929 bp, 21 predicted proteins | sample ETNtaG_39_FD_167969 | JGI IMG/M metagenome (GOLD analysis project Ga0187827, IMG submission 167969) | Marine microbial and viral communities from oxygen minimum zone, Eastern Pacific Ocean - ETNP2014_SV_150_PacBio MetaG (Illumina Assembly) | ecosystem: Environmental > Aquatic > Marine > Hypoxic... | reverse complement strand
ATATCTATTGGATTCACTGGACCTATTATAATAAATATTGAACCGAATGAACGAAAAGAGGTTTCAGATGGCAACGGAGAAAATCCTCGGTATGGAGATGACAGATATATTGATGTTAATTGGCATACTCTTCGTGTTCATTCTAATATCATACGTTATCATACAGGCTATAATCCGGAGGAACACCATTCGTACCCGGATTCGCCTGGAAGAGATCGAGAACGAGAAGATGAAGATGAACATGCTATTCAAGAAAAAACTGCGTGAAGAACTTAAGGATGCAGGTCTTTTTCTCTCCAAGAAAGAGATGGATCATGTGGATTCCATAAAATTAGACAATTCAATACTTTCACGCAAGATCCTGTACAAGATGACTGAAATGGACCAGAAGACCCAGAGGCTAGAACTGGGGGTCAACAAGGCCAAACTTGAAGGCAAGCTGGATGAGATCGAGGATTATGAAAAAAAATTATTCACATAGGTCCGGTTAAAAAAATGACAAAACGTTACAGATTGTTATCTATGCCGGGGGTAATATTGGGTATTCTTGCAGTTGCAGTCTCATTAATATATTCTTTAATTACATACGATAAGCTGGATATTTATAAACCTGAACTATATGCCCCGGTCGCAATTGGATTATTTTTTGTAGTAATCGGTGTAATTCTACACTTTGCAGCCAACAAGGCTGAACAAAAGGAACGTGATGAACAAAGGAGTTCTCCGGTTAATCTCGAGACTATAATCATCAGTTATGCAATGGTTAATGAGCATCCAAAAAAGAACCTCAAGGATCTCCATTTCTATCTCTTAAGCGAGGGGATTGCAGAAATTTCTCTGAAGGAATTGAAATTGATGGTGGATAAAGCCATTCTGAACGTAAGGATGGATATTATAAAACCCTCTCTCAAGGCGAAATTGTTCACCGATAAGGGTGAAATGAGAAAGTACCAATTCGCTTCGGATTTTTGCCCGAAATGCGGCGTGTTCAAGAACTACCACAAGGAATGCAAGTTCTGCGGGTATCACGAAATGTCTAAATGATCGTCATACCATTGAGCTGATGTCGATTATCTCTTTCTGTTTTTCGATTATCTTTTTAATTCCCAATGCGGCCGCGTCGACCATTTCGTTCATCTGTTCTCTGGTAAAGGGATTTCCCTCGGCGGTTCCCTGAACCTCGATGAAGTGCCCCTTGTCGTTCATAACAACGTTCATATCCACATCGGCCCTGAAGTCCTTCTCGTAATCTAGATCCAGCTCCACCTTGCCGTCCACGATGCCTACGCTGATGGCTGCGATATGACCTTTTATGGGATTCTCGGTGATCAACCTTTCCCCCATCAATTTCTGAACTGCAAGCGCAAGGGCAACGAAACTACCGCTGATGGAAGCAGTTCTAGACCCGCCGTCGGCCTGGATCACGTCGCAGTCGATCCAGATCGTTCTTTCCCGTAACTTTCTCATATCGATACAGCTTCTCAGTGATCGGCCGATAAGCCTCTGTATCTCCTTTGTCCTTCCGCTCACGTATGTGCCGGTTTCGCGCTTTTTTCTGTCCTGGGTGCTGCCGGGAAGCATGGAATACTCGGCGCTGAGCCACCCGTTCCCGCTCCCGTAAATGAACCTAGGCACCCGTTCCTCCACAGTGGCGGTACAAAGCACTTTCGTGTTTCCCACGGATATTAGTACCGATCCTGGGGGATGCAGTAGATAATTGGGAACGATCTCTATGGGTCTTATTGTTACACCCAACTCCTTTTCTGGGCTTGCTTCTGATGGAATACTATTATCGTCCATTGAATCACCTGGATACTATGAAAAGAAAAATTACATCTCTCACAGTGAACTGCTATGATTGCTCGTCCATGTTTGAGGGATTGGAATTTCTGAGGCAATATTCATTACTTCTTTTTAAAAACCATGTATGAACACTTACCGCAAGTCTTTCTGTCTCTATGCTCTGCAAGGAATATTCCTTCGCCACATTTAGGACAGGATTCCTTTTTCCTTACCACCTTGTTACCCTTCACCTCATAAAGTGTAGGGACCTTCACATTCTTTGTCCTTCCCATCCTATCACTTCTTTTTCTTCTTGGATCCGCCCGTTGCCAGCTTGTTCCTTTTAAGAATATGTTTTTTCTCGAAATAGAGGGCATCCTCTTTCGACACATAGACCTTTGCATAGCCCTTGCTCTGGGGAAGCCCGAACTCGGCTTTGATGCTATCGATAACTATCTTATCTTTGGATGTACCAATATCTGTTACTAGCTGAGATATAACATCGCTTCTCTTTGGCGTGGCTTCGTTCTCGTGAGTTATCTTGAACCGAATCTCTCTTCTTTTTAGAAGACGATTCTCTTTTTCTTCCAGTACTTCAATCTCCATCTGAATCCTCCATCATTCCAAGGAAATCTATCATGGTGTTCCTGAGCTCTTTATCGGGATACACCGCAACCATACCCACGTTTGGCTCTCCGTAGAAAAGCACCGCGTTTTCGGGCGCATGGACAACCGCTGGCATCAGTAAGAGGTCCTCTTCCCCTTCTACCTCTATCAGCAGAGTTGGATCCAAGGGGAATTTTCCCTCCATTATCTTCTTTACGGTCTCGTATGCTTCATTGGATATTGTTGCCGGATCGTTAATTATCTTTTTTCTGTTTGGGGTCATGGACCGGATAGTTTTCGCATGCGCGAAATCCTCCCGGCAAGTTTTGTAGTCCACCACTGCCAGATCCATGCGAATGTCGAATTTTATCAGTGTGTATGTCACCATGTCACCCACGCATATTACTGGATTTCGATCCCGAATCGCTTTCTTTAGTGAGGCTCTGGTGGGTTCTCGGATGAGGGTTCCAAACAGTCTTTTGTATTCGTTTCTGAGATTTTCGCTAAGTATGTACATCGTTTCCGATAGATGATATATTTGAGATAAGGTTTTGTATCTTATTATCGCTTAATTGTATCGGGGAAAACGGTTGAATTATCTCACCTTGAGAGCGAATTTTCCGTTGAAGTTAATCGCCATCTTTTTTGCTATCCGGGATCGTGTGTGATCGATTATTACGAAGTAACCACTCCAATCCGAGGAAATCTTACCACCGCAATGGGGACACTTGTTAAGTTCAGTAAGAGCCTGGCATTCCTTGCATCCTTTTAATATCTCGACCATTTGTTATACACCCTGAATAAGTTATTTTTTCTTCCCCTTTCGTTTGGATTTCTTCACTTCCCCCTCCTTCTTTGTACCCTTCTTCGCTTCTTCAAGCTCCTTTCGGGCTTCTTCCAGCCATTCCAATTTTCCCAGACCCGGCTGTCTCATCGTAAGACCAATTCGGCTTTCGTGTGGATTCCTTTCGTTTATCTTATACGTTACGATCCTTGCCCTTATGAGGTCACCAACCTTGATTTCCCGCCCTGTTTCCTTTCCTATCAGCCGCTCGTTCATAAGGTCAACATCCACATGGTCATCCATTATCTGGCTGATATGAAGTAACCCTTCGAGGGGGCCGAATCGTACAAAGGCACCGAATTTCAACACCTCGATAACAACTCCGTGTACTATCTCGTGCCTGGGAGGAGCAAATATAAGGGCACTGTATTCTACCCTCTGGTAAACGCTACCATCGCCGTGAACAATATGACCCTGTCCGATGGGTAAAACTTCCGAGATCGAAAGTGTGAGATTCCTGAATGAGTCTATAGTACCCTCGAAAGTGTACTTTGTCAATTCGGTAATAGTACTATCATAATCTTCCTCCAACTTTGCCGGAGGGATCCGAACAGTATCCTGTTTACTGATGATCCGGTACATGTGGGACAGACACTCCTGATAAGTGTTAATATATTGTATCCAAAGCAATAAGAGTAGGGAACAATTTTGACGGGTGAGTAACTTTATTATTTATATTACTTTGGTCCTTGTTGGCCACATTAATAAGCCTTTTAGTGCGTATGTGGGTCAGGATGAATGGAAAACCAATTCGTCAATCCTGTTTGATGCGTTTATGTATCCAGCCTACCAATGTGCGTATTATTAGAAATAATGATGTCAATATGACCACTGATATTATAAAGCCGATCATAAGAACAGTGAACATCCCGCTTTCTCTCTTGTATTCTTTCGGCTCGAAAATGGTTACTTTTATTATTTCTTCCTTTTGAGATAGGCTCTTCTTCTTATTACTGTCCGTATAATTTCCCGTCACTCGTAGGATAATGTCGTATTCACCTGGTTCCGCCTCCTTACCGATCACAATACGTATATATGAGTTGTCAGCAATGAAGGCAGGAATCTCAAAATAATTTCTTTCCAGTTCGAAAGATATGTCGGGATCATTCTTATCCTCGGGATCAACCATTACTTCCAATCGATAATTGTCCAAGTGGTTCTCTAAATTCAGGATTGTTGGTTCTATTTTGTACGTTTGATCCCGTGTCATGGATATGTTGGACGGATGGTATTCCAAAATAAAATTATGAAAAGTTTCCATTTTTGCATGAAAAATCTTCGATTTCAGGTTAACGTTGCGAACGTTCGAGGGAAGCCAGGCGACACCTGTTACGTTTATTCTAAATTCCTCCTCGGCAGTTGTTACCCTGGGAATCGCAACCTGTACACGAAAGTCAACAGATTGGTGGGAGAGACGAGTGAAGTGGATATTGTTCGGATTTATTTCAGTGGTGCATGAAACTCCATAGGCTTCGAGAGTTATATCGACCGAAGACTCGGCACCCCAATCATCGATTGTGATGTTGGCTTCCATAATAGCGTATCCCCCTTTATCTACATCCTGGAATTCGGCGTAGGCGAATTTACCCTTTAAATTAATCGAAGCTTGAAATCCCGGACCGGACTGTGCTGTGTGATCGATTTTTAACGTATTATCCGCCCCGGATGGGGTTGTGAAAATATGAATTGGGAATAATATAATGAATGTTATGAGTATAAGAAAGAAAATTGGTCTATAGGATGGGACGAATTTGTGCATAATTCCCCTTTTCTATCGATTTGGTTTCTACCAAAATTATATGTATATCCGCAGGAATCCTCTTCGGTAACCCCCACCGTTTGGTGGGGGCGGAGAAGAGGAAGCAGATTCCTGCGTTTCCGAGGATGAAACCCACAGATTCATCTGTGGGTGATTCATATATTATTGATTTATTATTAATTCTTTGTTTTGGAAAAATGCAGTATCGTTAAAATAGATATATCTTGAGAACCGAAAAATGATACCAAATGATAAAGTGTCTGGCCAAAGTAAATTATATCAAATTGAATGGATCGAAATATCATATCCAATATTTTTAATAATAGGGCGTCCTTTTAATCACCGTGAGACCATGAAGATCCCGAAGAAAATATTGATCCCAATAGATGGCTCCAGTCCCTCCAACAAAGCCTTTTCAACTGGAATAACATTGACTAAATCATTGCAAAGCGAAGCGACGGTTCTATATGTGATTGACAGCAGTGTTCGTCTACCGCCCCCTTTTGAGAGTGTGGAAGTATCCACGGTTGTACGTCTGATGGAAAAAGAGACGAAGTCCATGGTGAAGTCGTTGTTGAAAGAGTATATGACCAGGGGAAAGGAAGCAGGTGTAGATATCTCTTCAAAGCTCGCAAATGGTAACGTTGCCAAGGAGATAATTAAAATATCATCTCAATATGATCTTATTATCATGGGCAGTGTTGGCCAGGGAACCTTGACCTCAATTCTGATGGGTTCTGTTGCCGAAAAGGTTGCTCGATATGCAGATTGTTCTGTAATGATTGTCAGGTAAAGGCGACCCATACTGGCTCACCAAACTTGTCAAGTGGTGACTTTACAAGTAAAGACGTACCATACTAGCACGTCTATGTTGACGCGTTTACCGACGCGTCTCACTTGCCCGTACGTTAACGGGCAAGCCATACCAAGACGGGCCAGTAGCCTCCGTCTTGTCAAGTAAAAGCGACCCATACTGCCTCACTAAACTTTCGACCAAGGCCGGTAGTATCCGGCTTTTCAAGTTTTGATCGACACACTTGGATTATTTGAAACCGATATTATCATTTTATTTATTCTTGGCCAAAGCTATTAAATGGTTGTAAACTTCTAACTCTTCGCTAGTTTACATTGGTGTCATAATGAATTCATTTATATCCGGAATACTGGAGAAAGGTCTTGGCGGAGAGGGAATCACCCGGGAAGAAGCCCTGACCATTACCGACCTTGAAGGTGAAGACCATTGGGACCTGTATTACGCAGCAGGGAAGATTGCAAGAAAGTTCCGGGGAAAGGAGATCAGTCTGTGTACGATCGTGAATGCCCGGTCCGGTCTTTGTTCCGAGGATTGTAAGTTCTGTTCCCAATCTAGTCACTATACGACTGATGTGGACACATATGATATTTTATCAACTGAAAGTATTGTGGAAGCGGCTCGGGCAATGGATAAAACCGGAGCTGATAGATTCGGGATAGTAACCTCCGGCAAGGGTGTCGGTCCCAAGGAGATGGGCGCTATCCTCGAGGCCGTTTCCAGTATCAGGAAGACCACCGGATTGGAGGTATGTGCCTCATTGGGAGTAATGTCATATGAACATCTACTTCGCCTGAAAGATGCAGGGTTGGCAAGCTATCATCATAATATCGAGACCGCCCCATCGTTTTATAGTAAAATTTGTTCAACGCACCCGTATGAAGATAGAGCAAGGACCGTTCGAAACGCAAAAAGAGCTGGATTGTCGGTATGTTGCGGCGGGATCATAGGTATGGGAGAAAGCTGGAGTGACAGGGTGGAAATGGCTTTTACATTGAAAGAACTGGACCCCGATTCGATCCCTATAAATATACTCAATCCGGTAAAGGGAACCCCCTTCGAGAACAGACCTATGACCCCCCCCCTTGAAGTCCTCAAAACCATTTCCTTATTTAGATTTGTTAATCCAACGAAATCCATTAGGTATGCTGGGGGTCGGGAAAGAAATATGAAAGAACTTCAAGCCCTGGGCCTGGTGGCAGGGTTGGATGGGATGCTCACCGGTAATTATCTCACCATAACTGGGAGCAAACCTGATGATGACAAAAGAATGGTTAGGAATCTTGGTCTTTCACTTAAACGGGGGTGACGTGGCTGGATATTTCTAAGGAAATCGAGCGGATAAAGGAAAGGGGTCTTTATCGGAAGATGCGTCCATATGATTCTTCTCAAGGACCAAGGGTGTTCAGCAATGGCAGTAGCATAATTAATCTTTCGTCAAACAATTATCTTGGAATCGCCGGGAGTGTCGAGCTTGCAGAAGTAGCCGGTAATGCAATAAGGGATTGGGGTGTCGGAACCAGCGGTTCACGCCTCATAGGCGGTACTACTCGCATGCATTTCGACCTCGAAGAGGAGATAGCGAGCTTCAAGGGGGAAGAGGCTTCATTGGCATTTAATTGTGGATATATGGCAAACGTCTCCACAATACCGTCGCTGTCCGGTAAGGAAATGACAATTTATTCGGATTCTCTGAACCATGCTAGCATAATCGACGGGTGCAGGCTTTCAAAGGCGAGGGTGGAGATATTTAAGCACGGTGATTTGGACGAACTCGAGAAAAGTATTGAACGATATGGCAATGGGATGATAGTCACCGACGGGGTATTCAGCATGACCGGTGAAGTTGCAAAGCTCCGGAAACTCAGGAAAATTGCCGACGATTACAATTTATTGTTGTACATGGACGATGCTCACGGAACCGGTATTTTAGGAAAAAGTGGACGAGGTACTGCGGATTATTTTAACGTAAAAGTGGATATAAATATGGGTACCCTCAGCAAGGCGGTAGGTGTTCAGGGCGGATTCGTGGCATCTTCGAAAGAGCGGATAGATTTTCTCGCGAATACCGCAAGAGGATTTATCTATTCAACGGCGTTTCCGGCCGCCTGGGCAGCAGCAGCCATCAGGGGATTGGAGTTGTGTAAAGAAGAAAAAAGACGGAAAATGCTCTTTCATAATGTAGAATATATGAGAGAAGGGCTTGAATCCTTGGACCTCGGACAGAATATGAACGGGATCCCGACACCGATAATCCCGGTAGTGTTGGGAGGCAACAATCGGGTTGTGAAGGTTTCCGAGCTAATGTTCAAGAGAGGCGTTTTTTGTCATCCGATCCGCTATCCAACCGTTCCCCCAAATAAGGAAATGCTGAGGATCACATTAATGGCCACCCACAAAGAAGAAGACCTTGATTTTGCCCTCGGAGCGTTGAAGGAAGCGATAAAAGAAGTGGGACTATGAAAGGTTTTTTTATAACTGGAACTGATACAGAAGTCGGAAAGACCCTTGTTACGGCTGGTCTCGTAGGGGCAATTTCGAAAAATGGACTGAAGGTGGGAGTGATGAAACCGGTCCAGAGCGGGGGAATTATTTCGGAAGGAAAACTCATCTCCGAGGATGCCGAAATACTACTTAGGGCCTCAGGACTTGATCTCCCCATGGAGCTGGTCAATCCATATTGTTTCAAACCCGCCATGTCACCCGATCTCGCAGCCGGAAAGACCGATGTGAGCATTGAGCTAATAAAGGAACGATTGAACCGCTTGGCAGCTCGTGTCGATATTGTATTTGTGGAAGGTGCAGGGGGAATCGCCTCGCCTCTTTTAAAAGGTTGGACCAATGGTGATGTGGCTTATGCGTTGTCCCTCCCGGTGATCATCGTAAGCCCACAGAGACTGGGGGTTATCAACCATACTGTACTGACCGTGGAATATTGTAGAAATCGAGGTCTTGAGCTAATTGGTGTGATATTGAACAATCGAAAAGTAACGGAAAAGAATCCCGATAATGAACGAATAAAACTAAGCAATGGAAAACAGATCAGAGTCTACGGGAAAGTACAGGTTCTGGGAGAAATTCCATATGTAAAAAATGCGAAGTCTGATCAAGGTCTGGTAAAATTGATTGAAGCAACCACGGAGAATGTTAATATCGATTACATAATGGAGAAGATATAATGGACCTCAAGGACATTGATAGAAGATACGTTTGGCATCCGTTCACGCAGATGAAGGACTATGAAAACGATGAACCGCTTATAATCGAACGGGGGGAGGGAGTGTATCTTATCGATATTGATGGGAACCGATATATCGACGGTGTATCGTCACTCTGGGTCAACATCCATGGACACGCTCATCCGATAATTAATAAAGCGATCCACGAGCAGGTGAACCGTATTTCACATTCTACCCTTCTAGGTATATCGAATCGTCCCGCCGTGGAGTTGGCAAAGAGGTTGGTAGATGTCGCTCCAGAGGGACTTACGAAAGTTTTTTATTCGGATAACGGCTCCACCTCCGTTGAGATAGGCATAAAAATGGCTTATCAGTTCTGGCAGCAGTTGGGTTTTCCCCGGAAAAAAAAATTCATATCTCTCGCTCAGGGGTATCACGGGGATACAATTGGGTCGGTGAGCCTTGGTGGTATCGACCTTTTTCATAAAATTTACGGTCCCCTTCTTTTCCATGTGGAAAAGGCACCTTCGTATTCCTGCTATCGGTGTCAGCTAGGATTGGAATATCCGGCTTGTGAATTGGCTTGCGCGGCGGAGATGGAACGATTGATCGAAGAGCATAGTGAGGAACTCTGCGCCGTGGTCATGGAGCCACTTGTACAGGGAGCCGGTGGGATGCTCATGGCCAGACCTGGATATCTACGGAAGGTGTCACAAGCTTGTAAGAAAAATGATGTTCTTTTATTGTTGGACGAAGTGGCCGTGGGGCTTGGTCGCACTGGGAAGTTATTTGCGTGTGACCATGAATCGGTAAGCCCCGACATCTTGTGTATCGCAAAGGGAATCACCGGGGGTTATTTGCCCCTTGCAGTAACCATGACCACAGACCGGATATACAATGCTTTCCTTGGCGAATACACCGATTATAAAACTTTCTTTCACGGACATACCTATACAGGAAATCCCGTTTGCTGTGCATCGGCAATCGCCAATCTGGATGTATTTGAAAAAGAGAATACCCTGGAGAACCTGTCAAAAAAGATAAAATTTCTCGAAAATTACTTGGAGAAGTTCCGGGAGCTAGAGCATGTGGGTGATATCCGACAATGTGGTTTTATGGTGGGGATCGAGCTGGTTTTGGATGAAGTCTCAAAAGCAAAATATCCGCCTGGCGATAAAATTGGAATCAAAGTGATAAAAGAAGCGAAAAAGGGCGGTGTAATAATAAGGCCCCTCTCAGATGTCATAGTTATCATGCCCCCGCTTTCAATCACGATGGAAGAGTTGAAAAAGCTCCTTGAAGTAACGTTCGATTCAATAAGAAAAGTGACCGAAGGTGATAAATGTGACTGAATTCCCGGACGACCCATCTAAAATATTATTCGCCGATGCCACCTCAAACCTGGAAGAAGCTGATTACGTCATCCTCGGAGTTTCCTATGAGGGAACGGCCTGTCATCGTAAAGGAACCGCCGAAGCCCCTTATACCGTACGAGAAGAATCCTACAATTTCGAGACGTACCGGTACAGATACGAAGTGGATGTCGAGAACGTAAAAATATATGATATGGGTACTCAGGTACCACGGGATTATCCACAGCTTGTGACCGAATTGCGTAGGTCGTTGGTGGAGATCTTAAATAATGATTCCTTTCCCATAATTATTGGAGGAGAGCACAGCATATCTCCGATCATTGTTGCAGAACTCCATAAGCGTTTTTCTGAAAGGCCAGGCAATGATCTGAAAGTGGTCTCCATCGACGCTCACCTGGATTTTCGTGATTCTTTCTTAGGTGATAGAAATTCCCACGCGTGCTCCACGAGACGTATCGGAGATATTGTCGGCTATTCCTCCACACTTTGCGTTGGGGTTCGTTCCTTCGAGAGAAAAGAGATGGCTGAAGCGAAAGACTTAGGCTTAAAATGGTTGGACAGTTTTTCAGTAAGAGAATCCGGTATCGAAACCTGTATTCGTGAGATCGAACGATTCATCGGAGATTGTCCAGTCTATTTAACCGTGGATATGGACGGTATAGACCCTGCCTTTGCCCCTGGTGTTGGTACCCCCGAACCATTCGGCCTGACTCACTGGGATGTTTTGAGCATTATCGAAGCTCTTTCCCCCTCCCTGGTGGGATTGGATATCGTGGAAATATACCCTCCGTACGATAACGGTAACACTTCGGCCCTGGCTTCCAAACTAATAGGTGATATGATCGCCGTGAGAGAGCGAAATTAATGGGAAAATTCTATATGTTTGGCTATGTAGAAATGAGAGTACAGATTATATATGTTGTAATCCATATCATCGAATAATATCGTATCATTCATATCCTATTTGATCCGTCTCATGGGGGGTATCCGTGGCCAGTAAAAGAAAACAGAAGGATTTGAAGCAGGAAGCACAGTTTCAACTGGAAGAATTCGATGAGAAGGAATATCTCGAAGAACAACTGAGAATCGGGAAAGGAGTCTTCATTTCAATGGCATGGGCCGTGGTGGCGGGAGCTATTACATTTTTCGTCTTCAATATGTTTCAGGATAACTGGCAGTATATTTTCATACCCGGTTTCTTTGGTGTACTGGCTTTGTATATAATCCTGCCGAAGTTCAATGTGGACCTTACGGTGATACCCAAGAAGAGTTGGTTCAATTTTGTCTTCTCATTCGCTTTGACGTGGCTCGCCATCGTGGTGATATCCTTAAATCCGCCTTTCTCGGATTTCTCTGAGCCATCACTTGACGACCTGACGCTTGAGGTTCAAGAGTACAATCGCGCAATGTACGACAACTCAACCCCCACGGTCCGGATCCGAGCGGTGATCAGGGACAACTACGAGGTGTCAGGCGGGAAGGTTTTCATTGAATATCCCGGTGGGAGCGATTCCACAGTCGATCTCCTAAGAGAGGAAGGGACCGGAAACATCTATTATTATAACTTTCCCGAGAATGAAGTAAAAAATATTATGGATCTTGGATTGGAAATAAAATATACAATCACCGCCGAGGACTCACGGGGCAACAAGGACACGATAACATCACACTTTGAAATATTGGGGAGCGACACTCCTAAATTCCATGAAGAAATCAGGAAACAAACCACTCTCAACGTCACCCAGGTAGATGAGGAAAAAGGCATCCAAATAATACTTGGTGACAATGCTACTTTCGCGGAGGTATATTTCACAATAGATGACGACACGGACGAGAAATACTACTTCGAGCGGGGAGACCCTCTGCCTGCCGAAAAAAAGTATTACTACAACTATTTTGCCTCAACTGAATATCTGGAAAAGGGGGAGTATTCTATTACCGTCACTGCGGTGGATGCTGGAAATAATGTTATTTCAAATAATTTCGATTTTTCATTGTCAAAGGATGGTGCCAGACTACATGATGACGAGGGAGGCAGCGGTTTGCTTCCCGGGTTCGGGCTCGTGGAGGTCCTTGGAATACTGTTGACCAGTCTTATAATTATACGGTACTTTAAGAAAAAAGGTTCGGTCTAGGGGCGCAACAAAGGTCTTTTTCAGGTCTGTCGGAGTTTGACTTAATCCACTGTATGGTAAGGGTGATTATCTGGAAGATCAAGAGATATCTCAAGTGGACGACATTCAGGCAAATCATGTCGGATCTGTCAGCGAATTACGAAAAAACTCATCGAAACGAAAGAAATATATTTTCCTTTCGATAGTTATGATCTTAATTCTAGGACTCAGTATAGCGGTAATATTCCTGTATCCGTCCAAACCCGATATTGAGATCAAATCAATTAGTTTGGAAGATGTGGTTTGGGATGACAGTATATTATTAAAACTACCCACTGCCCTGCATATTGAACTTGAAATAACCGTTACAAATGAAAACGCACTTGGTGCTACTGTGGATAGAGTGGAGGGGAAGGCGTATCTGGATGATAATAAAAGTCCTGGTGATAACGATTATATCGGAGATTTTTCCGTTGAGACGCCATTCGACGTACCCGGGAATAGTAAAGTAGATGTCCCGGTTGATTTTTATCTTCGTGACCTGCCATCACCCCGAAAAGCCAGCAATATCCTTACAAGCGGGACTATATTTATCCGGACTGCAGGTAATGTTTATTTATCAGTGTCTTTCATTGACTTCAGCGTTCCCTTCGACGAGACCGAGAAAGTGGAGGTATGATCTCCTGCTTTGATTCTCTTTTATTTCCAAAATGCGCGTAACGTTGAAATCCTAAAATATTGCTATGATACCAAGGGTGTAAATATTGAGAAATTACTCTAGTTATCTGTTTTGTTCTCTCGTGCTTGCTACTCTCGTTCTCTCGCCCATGCCCGTTCGGGCTACCGAGAATTACGACATCCAGCATTACGAATGGAACTTCAAGGAATCCGGTTCCCCCCCTGTCAAGTGGAGTTGGGACCTGAATATCTCCAACGAACGCTTGAATGGATATAAAGAGTTCTCGCAGAATAAGAGGAGAAATTACGGGTATATGATCACCACCAAGGATGGCACTCTGAAGGAAGCGGCCGAGTCATTCAGAAACGCCAGCCAAAAAAAGGGCTATACCGGACAGAGCGAGGTAAGTTTTGTCCTATCATTCGTTCAGAGCTTGGAATACACTTCCGATAAGGTAACCACCGGTTATGATGAGTATCCCAGGTTCCCTCTCGAGACCCTTGCCGATAGGGGGGGAGATTGCGAGGATAGTTCCATATTATTCGCCACGTTGGTTATATTGCTGGGCTATGATGCGGTTCTCTTGGTTATTCCGGGGACATTCGATAATCCGGGTCATATGGGAGTCGGTGTCAGCGGCAATGGGCTTTCAGGTTCTTTCGTGACCTATAAAGAAGTCGACTATTATTACGCCGAAACCACGGGACTCGATTGGAAGATAGGAGTTCTACCGCCCGAATATGAAACTTCCGAAATGAGGGTTGTGGAGTTCACGGGTGAGCAGTATGATCCAACGATGGATGATGATGCGGGGTCTCTGCTGGAAAGATTTATTGACCAGTATCCCGGAAGATTTGTGTTTGTGGTATTCCTTTTTTTAATTTTGATTTTTTTGATCTATCGCCTAATAAGCAGGAATATCGCAGTACATAAGGAGAACGGGTCGAGAGATTTCTTCCCATCGGATGATGAACGAGGATATTCCGAAGAGGACGCGGAGCCATGGGAGAAATCGGATTCGGACCGTTCTAGGGCAATCAGCGATCGTGGACCTTTTTTTTACGACTCCACAGAGGACAGCCAGTTAAGCAAGAAAAAAGAGATTCGACACCCTTCCGCCAGTACACGTTGCCCACGCTGCTCCTCGTACCTATGGTACATTTCGGAGCAAGATGATTGGTGGTGCGACAGGTGTGGATCGGTACCGGGCCGAATCAAGGGCGGACCGCCAAGCAGGCAAAGTGATCCCCGGTATGAGGATTTCGAATATTAGGCTTTTAAAAAACTTCAGAAAAATCAAAATACAATATGCTCTCAATGAGGTTCAGGCAAGAGCTCTGTAGACCGCGGGGTGCCGATAAGCTTCTTGAATAATTATGGAATAATGACAATGTTGGGGGAACTTGATCAATGGGTAGTCCAGTAATAGAGGAGAATATAGACCGGATATTGAACGGCAAGGATATTGATGGACTCCTGACCTTGTTGCAGGATGAGAATCTGATGGTGAGGGAGAAGGCTGTCACTATTATTGGTGATACTGGAAATCCGAGAGTGGTCCGGCCTCTGATCGATCTTCTCCGTTCCGACCGCGAATGGAGGGTGCAAAAGGCCGCGGCAGAGGCTCTGGAAAAATTCGGTGATAAAAGGGCTATCGAACCATTGATAGAGGCTCTCAAGGACAAGGACAAACTCGTTCGCCAGGCAGCCCAGGAAGCCCTGGCACACGAACCGAGAGCGGTTGATCCACTTATACAATTACTCGATGACAAGGATCGAAGTGTCAGGTGGCAGGTCGTTTCACTATTGGAGGTTTTGGGAGATAAAAAGGCGGTTGAACCGCTTATAAGGATGATCAGGGATCCGGACCAGAATGTAAGAAAAACAGCAGTACGGGCGCTTGGAAGATTGACCGACGACAGGGCTGAAGATTCCCTCATCGAAGCCCTTAAAGACAAGAATGAACAGGTAAGAGAAGTTGCTGCCAGTGCTCTGGGAAGATTCAAATCCTCGAAGGTAATAGAACCTTTAATAGGACGACTGGGTAGTGATGAGACGCAGGAAGAAGTCCGCAATGCTGCCAAAGGCGCTCTCAAGGGCTGTCGTGAAAATGCCATAAAACCGCTATTAAATGAAATGATCGAGGTCACCGACGGGATGAAACGGGACAATATAAAGGAGGTCCTAGAGCACTTGTTCGGGCAGTTTCTGCGTTTCGAAGACGCTCTGGCTAAACCGAAAGTAAAAAAGAAGAAAGTGATCCGGGCGATAAAGATATTGCCGGATGACACGGACAATGCAAAGGCCGAAAAAACAGATGATGAGAGTGAATCCTTGGAATCGGACGACAAGGATAAACCGGATAAGAAACCCCTAAAAAGTGAAGATCAACTTTCATCCGGGCCAAAGGATAAATCGGCAGAAGTGCAGGCAACACAATCACAGTCAGCCGGCAAGAAGGCAACGAAGGCGAAGGAAAAAGTGAAGAAAGCACCACCCGAATCGGCAAACAGTGAGAGCCGCCCTGACGATGATGGGGGCGATGTGGTGGGGCGTCTTGAAAAACTCGTCGAAATGAAGGAAAAGGGCTTTATCGACGATGCCGAATTCAAGGAAGGAAAAAAGAAACTGCTGTGGGGCTGAATGAAATAATCTTCTACCCTGTTGATAATATGACCCAAAATTATGATATAATTGTTGTCGGGGGAGGCCTGGGGGGTCTCGCTGCCGCGTCCTTTTCTGCAAAAGCCGGCAAGTCGGTACTTGTTCTTGAAAGACACAAAATTCCCGGTGGCTACTGTACCGATTATCGTCGTGGTAAATATCTTATCGACAGCTCAGTACATTATCTTGGCACTCCAAGTATATTCCGCGAGATATTTTCAGCCCTGGGAGTAGAGGATATGGTGACCGTGGCTCCCATGGACCCGGAAGGATTTGACGTCTATCGGTTCCCCGATCTGGAATTTCACGTTCCAGCGACACCAGATGCGCTAAGGGATCGCCTGTTGGAGCATTTTCCAAAGGAGAAAAAAGGGATCGAGCGCTATATAAAAAATCTGAAGAATTTTGTTACTCTTTCACAACGGATACGATACGGCCGGACAGCAGGTTTTTACTTAGGTTTTCCCTTCAAATATACTCGATTAGTTCCATATATGAAGGCTTCCCTCCAGAATTATCTCGATAAACTTAGTTCCGATATACGGCTCAAGGCGGTCTTGGGAGCCCAGTGGGGGATACACGGAGAGCCGCCGTCCCGGGTTCCGTTATTCGTCAGTCTCGGGGGTACCGCCCACTACCACGAGGGAGGGTGGTATCCCAAGGGGGGTACGGGCACAATATCGAAGGCTTTCGCCGCTGCGCTTGAAAAATATGCTGGGGCAATTCGGACACGCTGCGAGGTTGTGAAGGTTAATACGGAAGCTGGGAGAGCAACCGGGGTGGAATTGAAGGGTGGCGAGAAGATTATGGGCCGAACGGTTGTAATGGCCCAGGACCTCTGGGATGGCTTCGATCGGCTCCTTGCCGGAGCTCCTGTGAAAAAAGGGCTCCCTGAGCTCGTGAAAAGGACGGAGCCATCAGCGTCGATGATACATCTCCATGTAGGTCTCAGCTCTGTTCCAGATAGCTGGAAATGGAAGAGCTGCAATATCTGGAGCTATCCCAACTATGATTTCGACGAGATATATCGGGATATGGAACGAGAGATACTGCCGGAAAAATTATCCACATTCACCTCCGTTAGCTACCGCAAGAACCCCGAATGCGATCCTAAAGGTAACGGGAAATTCATGCCTTCTGTGACCATACTCGGAATCGTCCATTACAAACATTTCAAGCCGTATATGTCGATGCGGGGGAAGACAAGGACAGATGAATATAAAAAACTAAAAAAAAGGATCGAAAAACGGTTATTAATGGAAGCCGAGAAGATCTTCCCAGGCATCACCGAGAGGGCGAAATACATCGAGGTGGCCACACCGTTCACCCAGTACCGGTATACTCTGAACAAATTTGGAGGTTCATATGGATTTGCCCGCACTACGGATAACTGGTTCGTGGGGAAACCGCCCTGGTGCCACCCTCTTAAGAACGTGTGGTGGACCGGTGCAAATGCTGGTTTTCACGGGGTGATGGGGGCTATCCAGGCGGGGATCGAGACGGCTAGTGAGGTTACTGGTGTGGGGATACGGAAGCTGTTGCTGACTTCCGAAGTTTAAATGTATTTTGTTGAAATGTATTACTAGGCTATTCAATTTCTATAATCGGTCTATTTCCTCGAACTAATCTGGAATTACAGGAGGTGGAGTCACGGGTTCCCATCCGATATTCAAAAAATGGTTGCAGTTCTCGCAGTAATACTGGTAGTACTTCTCCACAAATACCAAGGGGCCAATATGGTAAGTCTACCTTGCACAACCATTCAGGTGGAGGAAGCTCCCATGGATGTCACCTGCTAATGTGATCCGGTTCGACGCATCGAGCACAAAGGGCCCAGGGACCGCATCTTCAACGGGAGCGTCCCCACCGGCGGCTGTTTGATAATTTGTCCCTTTGGGCAGATATGTGTTACAATCCCTGCAAAAGAACTGGTGGTATCTTGGGATCTCCACAATATTCGTACCCCCGCAATATGGACATTCATACGTTGTGGTTGCTGCATCGGCATTTGGATTCCCGTAATCTTTGGGCATGTACGCTTCACAATGATCACAGCGGTACTGTTTGAGTTCGGCGATATACAATAAGGGTCCATAACAGTAGCAGCATTTATCCTTTGCCGGGGCAATGGTTTCCGTTCCTGCTGGGTCTGTTCCTGCCGGGTCCGTTCCTGCCGAGTCTCCGGTCGAGTAGTCTCCATTTTCTTCATTTTCCTCATTTTGGTTATTGTTCCTGGGCGGGCCGTATCCTTCGGGCAGATAAAGGTTACATTCATTGCAGAAATACCGGTCGTACCTTTCGATGTACCTCGTATCGTAATCGTGGCAGTACGGACATTCTATCTGCTCCGGTAACCATCCCCGAGGCATGTAGGAATTACAGTCTGTACAATACCATTGATCGTACACGGCCACGTGCACCGTGTGTTCATGTTCGCAGTCTGACATGATTATTTTCCTCCATTAAATTATATTATCCAAATTGGATGCGATAAGTTGCTTAATAAAATTTGTTCAAGGATAGAGATTATGTTCCTCTTTGAACACATTGAAATTACTTATACCAAAATGTTTCCTAAAAATATTCGGTTTATATATTCACGAGACAGTTTGAACCCAAAATCGGTGATAATTTTCCCAATCCTTCAAGTAGTTCATATTATACACAGTCGAGGCGATATTTATAAAGGATGGTTTCCATTAATACCGGGAGATCAATATCTCTGCATTTTTTGCAGAGGGAATAATTCACTATATATGACATGACTATTGATACCTTTTTCTCTATGTAACGATGGTCGGCTGGTGTGAAAATGCGGCGTTTAATGACGTTATGCATCCTGGTTCTTCTCCTGTTCGAACTATTTATCCTTTTAGTGCCCAATGAGATGCCCCGGTTGGAGGCGGGAGTAATTCTCCGATCGGAAAAAGCGGTTTTTTTAGGTAATGAAGAAGGACAGCGGGGGAACCACATCGAAAGCGACGAATTTGGGGGTTCATGGTTCGACGATTTTGAGATTTCAGGAGGTATCGAATACACTAATAACACTACGAACTCGCTTGGCAGGATGGTCCTCTCGGATTACGAACTCAATTCCGGTTCTAACCTCACCGGCCTGTGGCATTTCAACGAGGGAGAGGGAAACACCGTTTCGGATGCCAGCGGCCTTGCCCACACGGGCGCCATACATGGAGCGAGCTGGACCAACGGGATAAAGAAGAAGTCTCTCACTTTCGACGGCCAGGATGATTATGTCGATATAAAGGATGCCAGCCTCCGAGACAACGGAACGATAGAATTCTGGTTCACACCAGGAAGTGATATTGACGGGGATCAGCCCTTGAGACAATCCCTGATCAGCAGCAACCGGAATTATATTGGTATTGGAAATTTCACGGGTGAGTTAGACGACAGCAGGATGTATTTTCGTATAAGCCCAAATGCTTCGACCTCCTCATGTTTGATCTCCAGAAGAGATAACTGGATATCGGGAGAATGGTACCATATAGCGGTTACCTGGGATAATTCCCTTCAGAAGATGTATGTCAATGGAATACTTGACAATGCGACTTCGAAAACATGCTCCGGAGGCTGGGATTCAAATCTCACAATAGGGGCGGAGAACCTTCAGAATCCCGCAAGATTCTTCACGGGTGACATTGACGAGGTCGCCACTTACAACATTACCCTTACCCCCGATCGGATAAAGGAACACTCTAAACATTATCATGATGTCGGTCGAATAAGATCCGAAACGATAAACCTGCCGGAAAACGCACGCTGGGAATCTATTTATGTGCAGAAATCGGAGGGGCGGAACACTTACGTCAATATATCCATTATCGATGTGTATTATAACGAGCCCATCGACGGGTTTGAGAACCATTCCCAAAGCACCCTCCCACTGCAGAATTTGCCAGTGGATTCGATCAAGTTAGAGGCTTGGATCTCGGGAAACGGAAAGAACACGGCGATCCTGGAATCCTGGGGCGTGGAATGGAACGTAACAAAAACTATGAGAGATAGTTTTCTGGGTGATACAAAAAGCAATGCGGAAGGGGATTATCGGCTTTTCCACTCCAGTATTGGCCTTGCTCCGAACGAATATATTCCGGACGACGATACACTTGCTCTTTGGCATTTCGACGAAGGGATTGACCTTTCCATCGGGGACGGAAGCGGAAATGGAAACGACGGTGTCATCCGAGGAGCGAACTGGACCAAAAGTGTCATGGACTATGCACTGGATTTCGACGGTATTAACGATTTCGTGGAGGTCCCGCACAGCACGGGATTAAATCCCACGGAAGATCTATCCATTTCTGCGTGGGTAAATATATCAGAAACGAGTGGAGGGGAGCAGATCATCGTGGACAAGAGGAGTGGGCCTAAACACGGATATGTCCTGGCGCTGGATGCCGAGGGAAATTGTTTTTTTAAAGTGGGCGATGGGACGGACGAGTGTCGTGTGACCGGCAATTTAGACTTGAGAGACGACGAATGGCACAGTGTCGTTGGTACCTAGGATTCCCAGGGTGGAGTGTGTGTACTGTACGTTGACGGAAAACCCGTGGACACATCTGTGGAACAAGGCATATCGAGTATAGATAACGATAATTCCCTGAGAATGGGAGCTGCAAGCTATACCGACACTAACTATCTGAAAGGATCCATGGATGAGGTCGTGATCCTTGATAGGATTCTATCATCCCGGGAGATACTTGCCATCTCAAATCGTGTGTGCTTCAATGCGACGCTACGATCTGATATCATAACTACTCCGGAAGGTCATGTCTTGGACTTTCTCCTTTTTTCCCGATATGTGCCGGCGAACTGTTATCTTAACATCTCCATTCGTGACGCCGATACGGATGAGATCCTTTTAATGGATGACGGTAAGAAGCCCCAACCATTTAATTGGGCGAATCAAACCGATCCTTTAGCCCATCCGTCGGTATATTTATTTGCGGAATTCCAATCAGACGGCTCGGATGCCCCGGTACTTTATGGGTGGGGAATCAACTGGAGTGATCGGATCACCTACCACATTCCATCCCGCCTAGGAGATATTGCCAACGTCTTGTTTGAGGAGGATACCCTTGGGCTGATAAACCTTGAAGATTATTTTATTGACATAAACACGCCGCCTCTTTCTCTTAATTACACGGTCCGGAATTTCGAAACAGATCCGAAGATCGAAACCGAAATAAACGGCTCATCTCTCCTTTTTCTATCGAATACACCGAACTGGACGGGAGCCGACCGTTTTCAGGTGACGTGCATGAATGAGAGGAACCTGGAGAGAAGCTCTAATATATTCACGGTGAACATTATCGAGGTGGATGACAGACCCATGTGGACTCATTCAATTCCGGACATTGTCATAGAGGAGGATCACAATTCGGCACCAGTAGATCTGTTCGGTTATGTAGTAGATGCAGAGAAAGATGATTTCTTGTTTCGCTACAGCACGGATAACACAAATATTTCGTTGGAAATTGCCGATAAGAAAATGGTAATAAATCCCGCGGAAAACTGGTCGGGTGGGGTTCGTGTCGACCTCACGGTTTACCAGAGGGGGAACGAATCTCTGTATTCGACCTGCTCTTTCAATATTTCGGTTCGTCCAGTAAATGATTTATCATTGACCACTATGGTCTTTCCTGTAAACGGGACAATGCTTGCCGACAACAAAACTACCTTTATCTGGTACTATAAGGATGAAGACGGCCCTGGAGAACCAATCTTCCATGTCTATGTTTCCAGGCTTTTGTCAGAGGTAAAGGATAGAGCCGTTTCTGCCCACCATATCACGAACAGGAGTTTCCTCAAACTTGATCTGAATTACAGTGTCTATTACTGGACAGTGATCGGGAATGACGGAGAAGGAAACGGTACCTGCAGTAATGGGTACTCACAATTTTATATAGATCAGGAATCGTTGTTACCAGACGTGAGATTATACGTACCTGTCGACGGTAGTAAAGTGAATACCACAAATACGACACTGAAGTGGTACAACGACGGAGAATATCCCAATGTCGAATATCTGCTATATTTCGGCTCTTACCCTCTATGGAATTCCATGGATGTAATTCAAATAAATGCATCCAACAAA
>Ga0187827_10003100_pt1 | contig 21934 bp, 17 predicted proteins | sample ETNtaG_39_FD_167969 | JGI IMG/M metagenome (GOLD analysis project Ga0187827, IMG submission 167969) | Marine microbial and viral communities from oxygen minimum zone, Eastern Pacific Ocean - ETNP2014_SV_150_PacBio MetaG (Illumina Assembly) | ecosystem: Environmental > Aquatic > Marine > Hypoxic... | reverse complement strand
CCGGCCGTGTTTGAGTGTGTGGGCCGGGTCGAAACAGACGACTCCGGTGGCGATCGCATTGAGGAACCTCTCCGGTGAGGTGCCACTGCACCTGTAGTAGCCGTGGAACCGGACCATGTTCCCGGTCGGATGGTTTTCGTAGTCGACGTAGAAGACTGAATCGTGCTTCGCCAACCAGTGGGCACTGAGGCGGTCGCTTGACCAGCGGGAGAGAACAACCGGCGGGTCCGACTCGACGAGCGCCACCCCGGTTTTCTCGAGAATGTGGCTTCCCGCCCCCTCCAGTTCGAGAGTCCGCCCCTGAACGGTCGAACCGACGCGATAGCGGCCGGTGAAACGCAACGACTCCCCGTCTCTCCCCTCTCTCCCGTGGCGTTCGAGAAACCTCCGCATCCCGAGGGTTTTCTCCCGACCACCGTCCGCGACCGGGGTCATCAGTGTCACCATCGTCGAGAAGCGGAACGTCTTCAACTCCCAGCCTTCTATGTCCGGACCCGGCGTGGCGTTGACGGAAATGCCCAGTAACGCCTCGAGGGTGAAGCCGGCTCTCTGAGGTCCAGTGAACGGAACCGGGCCGACGCTGTCATCTCTGAGTACCACACAGGGATGCCACGGTCCGATGAGTTCCCGGAGCCGCTCCTCGACCGTCTCTCCGCCCACCAGCTGGGGCTTGGGAAGGACGGTAGGAGCCTCGTCGGCGTTGTCATCGACCGGAGTTTCGTCGCCGGGTACGAGCAGCCGCTCCTGGTTCGTTTCCCCACTAACGGGAGGGAGAACCGTCTTCAGGTCCCGACGCACGAACTCCTCGCGAGAGGTGTTGTCTCCTAGATGGGTCTCGAGAAGAACGGTGGACACCGGCGAGGGCGACAGACCCGGGATATCCGGGATCCCACTGCCCGGAGGACCTGCGATCACATGGCCGAAGACACATTCTCCGTTGGTTCCGAATAGAAGTATCCGTCGGTCGTAACGGCCCAGCTGCGTCCTGCGGAGGGAGTCGGGAGGATCGGTGCATCCACTCAGGAATCCGGAGAGCCTCACCTCGGGATACTGGAAGTAATAGATGAGTTTGGTGTTCGGGGCGGTGGCATCTCGGTCATCGGCGGTGATCCAGACCCAGTCAAGGTGAAGCACCATCTTCGGTCTGCCCGGACTGCTGCCGACCCTGGTGCTGCTCGTACTCTCCGATCCCTCCGACAACCGGCCGCGCAACAGGTTCGCCATTCCATCGAGGCTCGGCGCGATGTAGATCTGGTTCTTGTCGTTGTCGTTTGGTGCGAGGTGCTTGACGAACAGACGCCGAACACCACGGCGTCTGAATCCGTCAAAGAGAACCGTCTTCGGTAGAGCCCGACGTGCGAATTCCTCGCGGGAGGTGTCGCCCCGCTGCTCACTCATCTGCTGTAGGGCCCGGCGCCTATGCCAAGGACGGTTCCGACCACGGTCTGGTAGTCGTGAGTTCCATTCACGGTTCAGTTCCCGACGCTAGAAGCGGGACGTCCTGGCCGGCGGCCACTGGAGCCGCCTTGTGGTCCGTCACTAAGATCACGGGATGACGCTAGTCGCTGTTGGGCAGGGCGTGGATCAGAGCCCAGCCGAGCTGTCAGGTCTTGCAGCGCTCGATTGGGTCATGGTTGGTGACGAGCAGATAATGACGTTCCTGACCGACGAGTACTTCTCGGACTGGAAGGCACAGGAGAACCTTCGAGAAGCCGATGGAAGGCCCCATCGCCGACCGATCCTGCTCCTCTCAGAACCTCAATCCCTTCAACCAATCCAGGAGATCTGCCCGAGATCGACGAGTGGAAGGAACGGGATACCACACGCGTCCCACAGTCACCATCCGAGACTTGCCACGACCAGGGGAGTGGATCCGGAACCGTCCTGCACCCTGAACGAAGAGGGCTGGGCAGTTGAACGCTTCTCTGCTGACAGCGACCGACTGTTTGCCGGAGTTCTCGAATACTCATGCCACGAACCGGAGGGATCCGACCTCCTCAGTGCACTGAAGAGAGCCGACTGGCTGTAATGCCACAGTCTCCTGAAGAGCGGCGCGCCGCATCCGAGACAAGACTGGCGGAAAAGCGCGCTAAACGGGAAGCTGAGCGGGAGGCCCGGAGCCTCGGACCTGACGACCTAGTTCTCAACGAGCTCCGCGACGAGTGGGAAAAGTGGGTCTCCAAGAAAAGCTTTGGCTCTGAGGATGCAGTCAAAGCCTCGAAGATCATGGGAGAGGTCCGCCGCCTCTGTGCCAACCTCTCAAAGGAATACCTGGCGAAGACCTACTCCAATAATGATCGCGCCGTTACGCCCATCGGGCACCGCTGGGGTAAAGAAGAATTTGACGATCTACAAATGCGTACCTTCGATTGGCTCTTCGGCGCCGCCGGGAGGACGAACCAGCTCACCTACGCATTTGACAACACCTCAACCATTCAGCACTGGCGCAACCTGATCGCCCTTCAGATCACGCACATGCTCGCCCACCGGAGGACCAGGACGACCGTTGACAATCTCGTTGAGCGCGCCAAGAAGCTCCTCGGAGGTCCCCTGTTCGAGTTCCGCGAGATCGAGGGGAGGACCTGGTACGGCCTGGGGTCCCGACCGGACCCGGATCCCGATGACCGGTTGGCACTGCAGGCACTGCAGGAGGGCGAAGACCCCGGCCGGGTACGCCGGGACGAGAAGTTCGCAAGCGCCAGAACACGCGTCTCGCTGGTTGAACGAAAAGCAATCAGGAAGGCAATCGACCGGGCGCCCGTTATCTGGGATGACTCCGGGTTGACGATATGTCTCGAGGGGATCGGAAGTTGTTATCCATGCGGATTCACCCTCAGGCATGTTGAACAAATTTTCAAGGATGTCTTGACATTCCTGGACGTACCGGGCCTAACAAATATTGAGCCAAAAAACTCTGTAACCGAGAACGAGAGTGACGACGTGTCCGAGAACCTGATAGTTGACCTTCACCGGGCAGATCACAGAGAAACTGAACGTCTGGCACTCTCAGAAGACACCATTCGCATAATGTTCGACGGCTTCACTGAGACCGATCTGGAGATCCTGCGTCGCCACCTATGTGGCGAAAGCCTCGAAAAGATAGGGCTTGACCGCGACATCGGTTCACGTCCGACAGTGACAAACCGACTCAACCAGATCAAAGAAACCCTCCGGGAAAGAGGGAGTGCGCTCCTCGGGCCCGGCTCCACCCAGGAAGACATTCTTGCTGACCTGGAGCCCCTCATCGTGACCGCGCTTGTCCGCGGTGTACCGGAAACTGATCCGTCCCCATGAATGACCATTCAGAACTCGAGGCGCATGTCGCCGAACTGATCGAACGCCACAACGCTGCGAAACAGCCCGACCAGCTGCAGGGACGTGTTGACGGTGAGGGCACCGAAGCCCTGAAGCAGGTCATCGAGCACGGCAGGACGCGGATCGTCACCGTTGCCCATGTCTTCACCGACGCGGAATCCAACCGCGGAATCCGCCGCGGTGACATCCGCGTGGCCCACCCCGATCCCAGCAACCCCGAAACGATGAGCCGTTATGTGCTCGTGGACCGGATAGCCGCCTCCGGGACCTACGCCTCCGTTCTTCTCCTCGACAACCTTCCGGGTTTCGCAGACGACCACGACCTGATTCTCCAACCCGGGGAGTCAGGTTTAGGCTTCGAGAGTGTCGTCCACGCCAATGTGAGACATCCTCTGTGGTTCACCCAGCTGGGCGACCGCCGTGGAGCGGTAACCGAAGAAGAGCTACTCGACCTGCTCCCCCGGATCGCCAAGGGGGCTGTACCCGCTGAACACGCCCACCGGACCGGTCTACCGCTCCGGAGTCTGGAGGATCCCCGCAGGGACCACAAGCGGGAGGAAAACCGGGAACTCATGGAGATCGCCAAAGGTTGCATTGAGAGACTGATCGAAGGCGGTGATTTCTTTGGTGCCGGGGAACCTGACGATCTGCCGGAATATGACGAACTGATCGGAACCCTCGACCCGGGGGTGCTCCACACCAGGCTTGCACCGGGAACTGAACCCCGGTTCATGCGGAGCCTCTCCGTACTCCTGCACGAGAATCCCGCAGTTGAACTCCCTACGCTCACACCCCAGTTGGTCGACGACTACGTCGAAGCGATCCGGACCACTTTCGGCAGAGCTCAGGCCGAGAACTTCCTGAAGGCCCACCCACCGAGGCTCCCGCAGAGACGAGAGCCCTCCGAAGACGAAATCCAGTACGTGTATGCAACCGTCTGACTGTCAAGCCGGACACCAACTCCGGGACCTCTCCGGATCCCGATTCACATCCCCGGACCTAAGGCTCCTAGGAAAGCGCATGGGAACGACCACGACAGGAGACCAGCATGGAAAATCAGCCTGAAACCCCGTCGACCTCAATGATTATCAAAGCATTCCACAACTCGGGCCGCAGCCTCCCCGAGTCCATCGCCGATCTGGTGGACAACTCGATCGACGCCGGCGCCAGAAACATCATGGTGCGTTTCGTCCGGACCCAGTCCTCGCTCCAGCAACTCCAGGTCGTCGATGACGGTCAGGGAATGACAGAGGCCCAGGCGGTGAACGCAATCCGCTTCGGCAGCCGACACGCCGACGACACATCGGGAAAGCTCGGTATGGGGCTCCCTGTTGCGTCCGCCAATTCCGCCGGCGGTCTGACCGTGATCTCAAAGACCCGTAAGCACGGCACCATCGGACTCCGCTGGAATCTGGAAGAGGCATCTGACGACATGGTGGTAGACCACCTCGACCCTGAATGGGCTGAGTCCCACCTGCTCGGTGGCGACGACGGTCTCGGAACCCTCTCCGATAGCCCGGGGACGGTCATCCAGTGGGACAGGGTCCACGATTTCGGCAGAGCGGCGGATCGCGGAGTTGACAAGTACCTTGAGCGCTCATTCCGGGAGATCCGCCGTCACCTCGGCCTCCACTTCCACCGCTTCATAGAACGCGGCCGGGTGAATATCAGTATCTGTTCATTCGACGTCGACACCGGTCGAAATGAGTTGATCAGCGAAGTGGGTGCCCTCGATCCATTCGGATACCCGGAACCCGGCAGATCCGGCTACCCGAGGCCCTTCCTGTTGATCGACAAAGAGCACGGTGACCTCGAACTCACGGCCCACATCTGGCCCAGGAACTCAAAACTGGACCAATACCTACTCGATGGAACGGCTAACCGGCAGGGCCTCTACTTCTACCGGAACGACCGCCTGCTCTTCGGTGGCGGATGGTGCGGTTTGAGAGCGGACGCTGAACCCCATCTGTCCCTCGCTCGTGTGGCGATCGACCTTCCCATGAGTTGGCAGTCGGTAATCAAGAGCAACTTCGCTGGCCCGGGAGTGTCGGTCCCCGGACACTTCACTGAGGCACTGCACGCGGCGAGATCGGTCAGTGGGGATCTTTCCTTCGACACCTTCATCAAGGACGCTGGGCTCGCCTACCGGGACAAGGGCCAACAGACGCCAACAGACGAGACCGCCGACACACCGGAGCCGGACATCCCCGATGGCGATCCGCTACCCGCCATGGGCGTCGCAGCCCTCACAGGTATCGAGTTGTGGAACTTCAAGTCCGTACATAAAGCACGCGTCGGACTCAGACCCCTGACCGTGCTCGTGGGCAAGAACAGTTCGGGAAAGAGTTCACTCATCGAATCGATCCTGATGCGCTCCCAGGCCGGCAGGGACAACCACCCAACGGAGGTGCCCCTCAACGGGGACCTGGTCCGCCTCGGAACCTTTACCGACATCCTCAACAACACTTTCGACGACGCCCTGACCGACCCCGTGGAGTATCCCGATGCCATCGACTGGATGCACGGCGAGGACTGCCTGGGATTCCGGGTCGGAGGAGAGCTCTTCATCAGCAGACACGGGCTGTTGGGAAGAGCAAGCCGCCGCACCCCCACGAGCAGAACCCGCCGAATAACTACGCACGAGGACATACAGACAATCGGCGCCTTCGACCCCTTAGGGGATGACCACGACGAGCCGCAACACCTCTATCCCGGTCCGGACTCTCTCTCTGCTCTGAGGGCCCTGACTGTCCGACGCTCCCTCAACAAACTGTTCCAACAGGTCGCTGACCGTCGAGCCGGAGGCCTCCGGGCCTCACTGAGAAACGTTGAGGGCCTGACTCTCCGCTGGCGGATGGAGGTCACCGACTCAGAAAGCCCCTCGGAGAGCTACGGAACCGCACGAGGTGGGCTGATCCAACTACTGGACCGCGACGAGGTGCTTCTCTCCGTCGATACCACATTCGACTCCTTCAACGAAGAACCCATGCAACTTGAACACATCGGGCCCGATGAACAATCGGAGTGGTTCGAGAAGGACAAACCCGCCATCCTCGGTGTGGCGACCCATCCAGACCTTGTCGAGGATGAAACACGGATCGTCGAAGCCCAGCCACTGAATGGTCTTCCCGCAGCAATCCGCTATTCCATCGACGCCAAGATGCTCGTAGCGCGGAACCTCGTCTCGTACTGGATTGACGAGGCCCCCCGCTTGATCGCGGGTGGTCGCGGGGTGACCACACACCGACGGCATCATTTACCGCATCCGATCACATTCCAAAGGATCCTCAGAGTGCTCGAGGAGCTCGGCATGGACATGGCTGAGGAGGATGACCGCGACAACTACGTGGAATGTGTCGCACTCACGCTCCTCGCCTTCGAGGAGGGCCGACTCCTACCCGATCAGATCCGGCAACTCGAAGAGATCCCGGGCTGGTCGTGGTATTGGGACCCGGAAGTACTCAACCATCGGGAAAAACAGTTCGAAGAGTTGGTCCACCAGGGCGCGCACTGGGTCGACTTCTACCTGAAGGCGTTGAAGACATGGTGGCCACGGATCCAGGAAGCCGAGGAGATCTACGGATTCAGCGAAGACTCTCAGTCCTATTTCTCGAACTCGAAGATCCTGCCGACAGATTCACTCGCATCAGCCCGAGCAATCGCTCCGGACATGGCGCAAAACATCTCCGACATGAACTCCGGCGATGAGGGAGTTGCCCGTGCCGTGGGCCGAGGCGGCCCACCACCAATGGATACATCGTTCACGTTGCTGAGGAGAATCCGCGATCTCAGCCGAGACGAGCGGAGCGATCTTGTCAACCGGGTGGTGGCTGCCACAACGGAGAAGACAAAGTTCACCGGGGTCGTCGCTGACCCGGCAATCAACTCTCTCCTGCGGGCACTGTCCCAGGTGGCCCATGACTTCATCCGTGACCGAACCTATTTCGTGGGTCCACTCCGTGAGGCGCCGCGCCCGTACTACGAAGCGCTTCCCCAGACAGGATCCCGGCATGTCGGACAGCGCGGCGAATACACCGCTGCGCTCCTCGCCCAACTCGGTGGTTCATCTGTCTGGTGTCCGGGAACATTCGGGGGACAGGAAGAGATAAGGCGTCTCGACGACGCCCTCAGTTTCTGGCTCGGGCCAGAAAACCTCGGACTGGTCACGAGGGTGCAGTCAACTCCGATCGGCGGTGCCGGATACAAACTTGAGGTCCAACCTCTCGGAATGGAGAGGATGGTTCCGATCTCCGCGGTGGGAATGGGAGTGAGTCAGATCCTGCCGGTTCTCGTCCAGGGACTGCTCGCTCCACCGACAGACTGCCTACTGCTTTTCCAGCAACCCGAGCTACATCTCCATCCCGCTCTCCAGGAGGGTCTTGCCGACTTTCTGCTGGCTCTCGCCATGAGCGGTCGCCGGGTGATCGTCGAGACACACAGCGAATACCTCGTCTCACGTCTCGCACACAATCTCGTCGACCTGGACTGGGAACTCGACAACCCGGAGAGATACATCGGTCTTGTGCTGGTCAGCCAGAACACCGAGGACGGGACCACCTACCGTGCGACCGAGATCGATCCTCTGGGGACAATCAACTGGCCCGAGGGTTTCTTCAACGAATCCACAACAACGGCGCTCGCCACCCTCAAGGCCGGCCTGGCGAAACTCGAGAGATCTGAATCACCTGACACCCCAACGGGTGGTTAGACAACAACAACTCCCGGGTTCCCACCGGGGTCCTCTCTTGGTCGGGACAAGCCTTCGAAACGACCAACAGCGTCCCCGATTCACATCTCCGGACCCAGGGCTCCTAGGAAAGGGCATGGGAACGACCACGACCGGACACCAACTCCCGGACCTCTCCGGATCCCGATTCACATCCGCGGACCGAAGGCTCCTAGGAAAGGGCATGGGAACGACCACGACCGGACACCAGCTCCCGGACCTCTCTCCGGTAGCCGAAGTAGCCAGCCTGACCGATGGCCTAATCGAGGTCGGTGGCTCCGGACACCAGCTTCCGGACCAGCACGCCGGAGGTCTGGAAAGCAGCCCGAACAGTTTCGACCATGAGAACCCCGTACCCATGTGTCACCACGAGGCACTGGTCAACCTGGCTGGAGAGATGTACCGATTGGCCCGCGAACTCAGACGACGGGTCAACGCGGACGAGATGCTCCCAGCGCTCGCCGCCCTTTCGGCTCTCGGACCTCTCCACGAGATGCTCACCCAGCAGTACGCAACCCGGCTGATGGTCGAGAGCACCGCAGTCGCCGCCCCTCCTCCAACGTATGAAATCCCGGGCATCTCACCGGCCGGATATCTCTAGAAACCCAACAGGACCAAAATGAGCAACAACGGAACCAGAGAACACCCACGGGTAGGGACCACCAACCGTCCGGTACCCGGCGGCCCGATCATCGTCCACGACGACTCGATCAACATCGTCGACTTCGAGGAACACGATCCGGCAACAGTGGCTTTCATCGCCACCGCCGACGATCCTGTAGAGGCAACCCACCAGTGTCTCCAGGTCGGGGTTCTGGCTATCAAAGCGGCCCATGTGAGTCTGGAAACCGACCTTGTCCGGGGCCGGTTCGATGCAATGTCCGAGCAGTTCGACACCCAGGTGGAGACCGCTGTCAATCAGATAGTTGAAGCGACCCGTCTACTGGTCAACGACGAGACCGGCGCCATCCCTGTCGCCCTGGAGGCGCACCACCAGAAGTTGGAGGAACTCCTCGGCGCAACCTTCGATCCCGAATCCAAGAAGAGTGTTCTCGCCCTGTTCGAACAGGTGATGGCCGACACCCACCAGAGCCAGGTGGAGGCTCTCCGACAGATCATCTCCACCGACGGCGAGGACGGCCCCATGGCAAGGATGAAGAACAGCATCGTTCTGGAGGTCGGCCGTGGGCTCGGAGAAATCAAGAGCGACGTCAGGGACCTCTCGGAGAAGATCGCCATCAAGACGGCAGTCGCTCCGGTAATCGCCATCACTACCGCAAAGGGCTTCGCCTTCGAGACGGTCGTCCTCAGCAAGGTCAGCGATATCGCTGCTCCGCTCGGCGATACGGTCGAGGACGTCGGAACAGTTGCCGGTTCGAAGGGAAACAAGAAAGGCGACCTTCTCGTCACCGTCAACCGGGATGACACCTACGGAAGGGACGGGCGGTTCGTCTTCGAGGCGAAGTCCACCCGTCTCAACATGCGTAAGACCCTCGACGAACTCGACGAGGCTCTGGAAAACCGCGATGCGCAGGCCGCCGTTGCGGTGTTCAGCAGCCAGGACGAAGCCCCCACGACGGTCCCCTTCAGCTACTCGGACAACCGGGCGATTGCAGTCCTCGACGAGGACGGAGACGACGCCGCACTCCACCTGGCGTGCATGTGGGCCAGGTGGCTCGTACGTCGACACTTCTCCTCCACCGGTGGAGGAGACCTTGACACGGCCCGGATCACCGCGCTGATGGAAGACGCCGGGCGTGCGCTTGATCGGTCGACAACCATCAAACGGAGCCACACCCAGGCGAGGAAGGGCATCGAGCAGGCCGGCCGGGAACTTACTTCACTGGTCACCGAGGTCAGAGAAGCGCTCGAAGCCCTCGCAACGGAACTCGATACTTCGAGCGACCATGAGTGACTCCCCGGATAACACTCCCGAACCGGAAACGTCTGACGGAGCCAGGCACAGTTCCACGAACCGGAACTACCACCGTCTCCGCCTGATCCGTAGGGCACTGACCCGCCTCGGATTGCTCGATCTGCTCGGTTGCGACTGGGTAAACGTCCACCCGGGAACAGGGCGGATCACCTTCAACGACGTCCCACGTCACAGATCGCTGGAGTTTCTGCTGCTTCTCCAGGATCTCGGCGACGAGATGTATGACATGGTCGTCGCAACCGACCTCCGCCCGGTTGATGTCATCGCCACCTCACCCGTGGGGGAGCCCTTCTTTCCCAGCCGGACGACAACCGGTCCACACCTGGGAGGTCGACGGTGACGGTGATAGATCTTCCAATCCATCACGACGAATGGGTCCGGTTACAGGAAGCCGTCGTGGCCGTCGACGCAGACGACCTAGTCAACCCACCCGTTCTCGTCCACCCACACCCCGGAACAGCCGACAGGCCGCACTGGCGGATCCGGGGAAATGACGGCGCCATGATCGAAATCCGCCACGACATCGCATCGGGACCCCCTTTCACAGTGGCCCTGGCCTGCCAGGCCGTCAAACACGGTGCGTTGCTGGCAATCCGGGAAGGGTCATGCACCCTGACCCTCGACACCAGTGGGTACGCCAGCCTGACCGGACAGAACGGTTCCAGCGCGGTACTCGACCTCCCCCGGGTACCAACCGGTATCGATCTCCCCTCGAGGATCCAGCCGTCAGCCTCAGGAACCGCAACAGCAGTGCAGATAGCTGACGCCATCTATTCGGGTACACGCCTTCCCGAGGGGGTGGACCACGACGCGACCTGTCCATCGCTGGAAATCGGGATAGAGGCCGGCGCCATTGGCTTCGGAGCCGACTGGGGGACTCTCGGTCGGCCGAAGTCCACCTACCGGGCACCTGCCACCACCAACGGTACGGCAGTCGTCGGGTTCTGCTTCGGGACGGTCGGGAAGCTACTCATGCTCTCTGCGGAACGTGACCAGAACGTCGTCGTGTCGGTACTCGATGACTGGGTACGTTTCGAGACCGAAGACTGGATCGCCTGGGCCAACCAGATCGAGACTTCAGCAGCGCGTTGGCTACCGGAGATCGCCGGGACCCTCGAGGCGGCAGGCTTCAGCGTCCAACCCCTGGACTCGTCGGCACTCCAGGTGGATGGCCAGCACCAGATCCGGATTCAGGCCGTCAGCGGTGAATCGGAGGTACTGCGGATCTCCACGGTGCTGGCCACCGGATTGTCCGCCAACACTGATCTGCGGGCAGAGATCGACAAGATCATGTCCAGTCGGATCGGGCTGCGCCTGTGGTTTGAAGAGGACCGCCTGATTGCCGCCGAGGATCTGGCCTGCGAGCAGTCGAGCGCCCTACCTGCAACAGTCCACCGGTTCAGTAGCCAGTTGGTGGGACTCGACCTGCTGCTGACCACTATCGGCGAGGACCAGGGCCAGCTATTCTCAACCGGTGACGACTGTTCCGGAGATCTATCTGACAGCCACACCGAAGGTGTCCAACGTGCAGCCCAGAGCGGTATCGGCGAGACTACCTCTCCGCCATCGGCGACCGAAGGGACCGAACGGTGAACCATGAACCCCCGGTCATCGCAACCGAGAGGCTCGAGCCCAGTGCACGCATCTTCGAAGTGTTCCGCAACGCGGGTTACGAACTCCCTGCAGCCATTGCTGACCTCGTGGACAACTCTCTCGATGCGGGTGCGAAAAATATTCTGATTCGTTTCGTCAGGAACACTTCCTCACTCGAACGGCTCCAAGTGATCGATGACGGGCGGGGGATGACAGAGGCCGAAGCCCGGGAGGCGATGCGCTTCGGCAGCGAGAAGGAATACGACGAGGACGCACTGGGAATGTTCGGCGTCGGGCTGAAGTCAGCTTCCCTGAGTTCCGCCGACAGCCTGATCGTCATCTCTCGGACTCGGCGCAATGGCACAGTAGGTCGTCGGTGGACAGCCACAGGAGCTGCCGCTGACTGGACGAGCGACATCATCGACCCGGACTGGGCGAACAACCGGCTCAGTGAAATCGATGCGCCCGAGGTGAAGTTCTCAAGATCAGGAACCCTCATCGAATGGGATGACGTCCACGACTTCGGCAGAGCGTCGAGTACCGGAGACGATCTCAAACGGGGGAAAGCGGTCGACAAGTACCTGAAAAAGCGTTTCAAGGAGGTCCACCGACACCTCGGTCTGCACTTCCATCGCATCATTGAACGCGGTGATGCCGTCATCTGTATCGACACGTTCAATACCGACACCGGTCAACGGGGGCCGATCAGAGAGGTGGAGGCCCTCGATCCATTCGGATACCCGAAGCCCGGCAAACGCGGCTACCCGAAAGCGTTCCGTCTGACCGATGAGAGTTGCGGCGACCTCGAACTCACGGCCCACATCTGGCCCAAGAAATCAAAACTGGACCAGTACCTCCTCGATGGGGCGGCCAGCCGGCAGGGCCTCTACTTCTACCGGAACGACCGCCTCCTCCACGGTGGCGGATGGTGCCACTCGAGAGAGGACGCTGAACCCCACCTCTCCCTCGCACGCGTGGCGATCGATCTTCCGAAGAGTTGGCAGTCGCTGATCCGTATCCGCTTCAACAAATCTGGTGTCGAGGTCCCCGCCTCATTTGCGGACGCCCTACATGCGGCAAGATCCGTAAAGGGCAACAGGCCATTCAGCAGGTATGTCGACGACGCGGACTCCCTCTACCGCGACAGGTCAGGCAGCACTCCGGTACTGAAAAAGATTCTCCCACCGGGCGGAGGAATCCCGAGCGCTGTCCGGGGGGAGATCGAGAACAGCTTCCCCCTCCACCGTCTGCCGCCGGTGGAAATCGTCTGGAGAGACCTACCGTCGAACACTTTCTTCACTGTCAACAGAAGCCCGAGAAAGCCCGCAATCACAATCAACAAGAAATACCGCAGAGCAATCCTCGCTGAACGTCACGCTACCGGGGTAGACGCCCCGATGCTGAAAACCCTCCTTTTCCTGACCCTCCAGGAACACTGCTCCAAGGAGCGTGTCACAGCGAAGGACCACCTCTATCTGAATGCGCTAAACCGGATCCTTGTCCAGGCGGCAAGTCGCGAGTGATGACAGAACCCGTCAGGACCTCCGGTCGACACGTCGGCTGGGACCACATCGCCGAGCTGCTCGCAACGGGGGCACCATCGACGACGCTGGTTCACGGTTCCCCGGAATGCGAGATCCGGATCGGCGAGAACGCACAATCCATCGCGCTGTGCATCCCAACCACCGAAGACTCAAAACCCTCGCCGCTTCAGGAACGTGAGCTGCTTCTCCGGAAGAAACAGAACAGAGGGAAGTGGCATATCGAGCTCTCGACCCGGAACCCCAACCTCTTCAACGAGTTCTACACCTTCGCCTGTCTCGTGGTCGACCGGGTCCAGATAGACGGATCCGAACCACTGAGAGCCATCGACGAGACAAGAAATGCCTGGACGGACCTGCTCCGACCAAGGGGGCGACTGAGCAGCGAAACCGAAGTGGGTCTGATCGGTGAACTGTGGTTCCTCCTCTACACAGCCGATCAACACGGCGCAGAGATGGCGGTCAGAGCCTGGAAAGGCGCCCAGTCAGAGGAACACGATTTCGGACTTCCATCTGTCGACGTCGAGGTCAAGACGACGGTCAGCGAGACACGCCGCCACATGATCAGCAGCCTGACCCAGATGGTTCCATCACCCGAGCGCGAACTCCTCCTCCTCTCCGTACAGATCACGACGGTCGGCGCCGACCAGAACGACGCCCTGGGACTGGCGCCGCTGATCGACGAAAGCCGAACTGTGGCCTCTGAGGCCGGACCGGAGACAGCCAAACGACTGGAGACCCTCCTGGCTGGACTCGACTGGCGAGATGAGGACCGGGATCTCTATCCGCGGCGTTTCCGACTGCGTTCCGAACCAACACTGATCCCGGTCGATGATCGGTTCCCCGGTCTCGTCCCCGGTCTCCTTCTCTCTCTCGGAGAGTTGCGCAACCGGATAATCCAAGTGAACTACCGGATCGACGTAACCGGTCTGGGGTGTGAACTCCGCAGCGGCAGCGGAACCAGCCTCCTGGGGGCCTGATGAGCGACACGATCACTGAGCTGCAACTCCTCGAACAGGCACTCGGCGGGATGTCCATGGGACCAGCCAGCCTCGCCAGTTCTCTTGTTTTCTACGGCGGCCAGGCGGATAACCCCCCTCTTACCCCCGACAACGTCCTGGAACGGATAACCCGCGATGCGGGATCAGCCCTCGGTCGAGCCTTCCAACTGAAGTTGGTCGGTTGGGACCACGAACGCGGTGACGAATCGGGACACGATTGGACCAACGGGACGGGACGGAACACCGCTGAGCGCCGGACACTGATTCTCAACAAACTCGGCCTGGAACACGGTGTCGATCAGATCAATACAACCTTCCGGGTGGCCCTCGTCGAGGAGCCACTGGTCATCGCCGAACAGCACGAGCACTGGTACCCGGCACATGTCAAACCCTTCTACTGGGACCGCTACCTCAACTATCTCGATAAGAAGAGGAGGTACGAACCGGCGGGCCTGGTCTCTCTGGATCTCGCCACCACCCAGGCGATCTCCCGGCTGAGTGACCCGCAGCGACCCGAGGCCTACCAGTCCAAGGGCCTCGTCGTCGGATACGTCCAGAGTGGAAAGACAACGAACTTCACAGGCCTGATCGCCAAAGCCATCGACTCCGGATACCGGCTGGTCATTGTTCTCTCAGGAACCCAGAACATGCTCCGGAACCAGACCCAGCGACGGATCGACATGGAACTCGTCGGTAAGGAGGGGATCCGCCCGCTGAGTGACCCCGGTCAGGCACACGACTACGACGACGATCCTGACTGGGAGAAGTGGTTCATCGAGTACGGAGATGCTCCCCGCTCCCTGGAGGGCACCAACATCACGCGACTCACCGGCGAGACGCAGGACTTCAAGCTCCTTCCACGTGGCCTCGACGACATCCTCAATCCCGGGTTGGAGCGATTCGCGGAGGACAGGCCCCTCTACGCCCTCGAGAACCTCGAGCGTTCCAACGCTCGCCTCATCGTGGCGAAGAAGAACAATCCAGTCCTGAAGAAACTGGTCAGAAACCTCCAGGGAATGCCCGAGATGGTTCGTGAACAGGTACCCGCCGTCATCATCGACGACGAGTCCGATCAGGCCTCCATCAACACCCTCCGACCCGAAAAGAAATGGATCGAAGATCAGAAGAAGCAACGCACAGCGATCAACGCCCGGATCAGCGAGATGCTCGACATCCTGAAGAGGAGTCAGTACGTGGGGTACACGGCGACCCCCTGCGCCAATGTCTTCGTCGATCCGGATGACCCGAAGGACATCTTCCCCAAGGACTTCCTTATCTCCCTGCCCCGGCCACCCGGGTACATGGGGGTCGCCGATTTCCACGACCTCGACGACCTCTTCGACCCGAACCCCGAGCATGACCTGACCAACGAGGAGGCCCACGTCCGGAGCCTGTACCGGGCCCAGGGCGAGGACCAGGCGGACCTCCAGGAAGCCGTCGACATGTTCGTCCTGACAGGGGCAATCAAATTGTTCCGGGAGTCAATCGATGACAGGTACAGGTTCCGACACCACACAATGCTCGTGCACGAATCCGTGCGAAAGGCGGAGCATCAGAAACTTGCTGAACGAATCCACGAACTGTGGGAGACGTCCGGTTACGACAGCGATACCTGCTTTGAACGACTGAACAAACTGTTCGAGCGTGACCTCCGGCGCGTCTCGGCCGACCGGGGCAAACAGGAAGCGTTCCCCGACACGTTTAACGACCTACTCGGCCCGATCGGCCGGACGATCGGGAAGATCGAGGGCTCCGCCGGCTTCTCGACAGAGGTCGCCCTTGTCGTGAACAGTGACAAAGACAGCACCAACCCCGACTTTGACAAGACAGCCGTCTGGAAGATCATCCTCGGAGGATCAAAACTCTCACGTGGCTACACGATCGAGGGCCTCACGATCTCGTGGTTCCGGCGCCGCTCCAGCTACGAGGACACCATCATGCAGATGGGCCGCTGGTTCGGATTCCGGCCCGGATACCAGGATCTCGTCCGCCTCTACATTGCCCGGAGCGAGCCCTACGGAAAGAACAACAACCGACACCTGGACCTCTACGAGGCCTTCGAGGGAATCTGCCGGGACGAGGAGGCACTCCGCCAGGAACTCCGCCGATATGACGAAGGTGGAATCACACCCAGGCAGGTCCCTCCCCTGATCCAACTGAGTCACCCCGACCTGTTGCCCGCGGCACCCAGCAAGATGTGGAACGCCAGGATCAGATCGAAAAACTTCGGGGGAACCTGGATTGACCGGACCCTGGTCAGTTTCGACGATGACGATCTCGTTCATAATGCGAAACTGATCGACGAACTGGTCGAAGGCGCCCCCTGCAGGATTCTCGATGCTGAGCCCCTACCGACGCCGAAACTGACTCCGATCACGGCTGCCACATGGGTAGTGGACGGCGAACGGTTCCGCGAAACGATCAGCCGCTACCGCTGGACCGAGAAGCACCGTGTCACCCTTCTCAAGCTTGAGCTCGAGTTCCTTGCGGGCGAGTTCGGTGATCCGGAGGTAGACGACTGGGTCGTCATTGCCCCTCTACTCAGCAGGGTAGAAAATGGCACCTGGCCGGTAGGGACCGAGGCGATCCCCATCGCCAGGAGATCGGTGGATTCCCGCGACAGGATAAAGGTGTTCACGACACCCAGGGACAAGATCGCGGCCGAGCTCATCATCGGCAAACGGGTGGCCGACCAACCGTCACCCCTTCTCATCGAACTGACCGCAGAACGGCGGGGTGTGCTTCTTCTCTACCCGGTCAAGGCCACTGGACGCGAAACGGATCCAGATACTCCGACAATGGGGCTCTCCATTCTCCCCCCCTTCAACTCCATGCCGAGACAGACCCGATTCGGGGTCAGGCGACCCGAGGTAGACGACATCGTCGTCGATTGACCGTTCCGCACAGTACAGAGCGAGCACCCTGCCGATCGTCCAGATCAGATCCCCCCTCCGACACTACGAACCCATAGGTCACAGCGTTTTCAGACCCCGAAAACCCGCCATTTGGTGGCACCGTGGTGGCACGCGGACGCATAGGTGCTGGGCGTGATCTTTGGAATTAGAGCTTTACAGCATCACACCGGAAGCGAGTTCTTCGTTTGCTCGATGTAGTTCGCAAGGACGCGACTAGCTTCACGGATTGAGTATTGGTGTATGTCCTGAGTGGTGCCTCGGTAAAACCGTTGGTGGCGATTGGGTCGAATCTGTTGAGTTGATTTCCGACTGGGAGCCGATCGCACTAGGACCGTTCTCTCTTGATGATCTGAATCGGTGCTTTCGGGGATTATCAAGGAGAGCTCGTCAATCCCAAAGATCGAAGTGGAGGAGTCTGCAGCGCAGACCCAGGGGCGGAACTCAATTCCTGGTTCCCATAGGTCGAAAAAGAGGCTTGGGACCCTTACGACACCCAATTCATCGAGCACGTTTCGCATCTGCGCTCCAGGAGTTCCATGCCATGCCAGTAGAAAGTCTGAATCGTCCGAGGCAATTCGGAACGCCCAATTCCGAGGAACACGCTCTCCTCGCCGGCAATCGAGGTAATCCTCGAAGTCTGGGGGGCCGTCATACTTAACGGAATAGTTACCGTCGAGAGCTCGATCGATCTCTTCGAGAAGGTCGTCGACAGTTGCCTTCCAGCTCTCGTAGTGATCTAGTCGGGTTTGGTGGTCTTTGTGCGTGAAGACGCTCAAGGCGATCTCGGGTTGACGCTGAATGCGCGTCATTGTGTGCTCAATAAGTTCCAATGAGAGTTCGTAGAGCGGGAAAATGTGTCCAGCGGGATCCGATTCTTCAAGTGCGCTGAGGTAGCGACTTCGATGCTCAGCTTTGATGACGAGGGGTGGCCATGCTGCATGGGCCAGAAGAATGTTGGCCAGAAGGCGGGCGGTTCGCCCATTGCCATCTGAGAAAGGGTGTATATCGGTCAGCCACGCATGCACTACGCAAGCGACGAGCGGGCCGAAGTCGTATACATCATGCAAACGTTCGCCAAGCCAGCTGACCAGTTCGCTCATCTTTGACTGGATTAGATCAGGAGGCGTGGTTGACCGCCCATGTTCCTCTTCAGCTGCGTCTAGCCATTCGACGGTGTCAGTTCTTCGCGGACGGTCTTCTCGGCTGATCGCAGCATGGTGAGTGCGGTATTGGCCAGGTGTCATCAAGTGATCGCTGTAGACCTTGCCAGTCTCCAGAATGGCGTTCAGCTCGCGGATCTCGTGTTGGCCGATGCGCATGTCTGGATCGGTAGCCAGTTGGTATGCGAATTCGAAAGCGAGATCGCCAACCTTTACAACCCGTTCATCTCCACGAAGCCCCTCTAGAAGTGTCCGTTCGATGGTTATGTCCCGGTCACCGAGTGAGTGGGAGACATCTTCTCCTAGCAGTAGTCTGGTTCCAACTTCCTGCAGTGGACCCTCGAATTCGAGCCGATTGCTTTGGTGTACGAACGGAATTCGCTGCTGATTCTGGAGCTTCGTTAGACCCCCCAAAGCTTCAAGAGCGTCGTGCACGTCGTCCCACGACTCCTTGTTTTGGAGTCTGCGGTAATTAAGTTCCGCGAAACGCGCTTCTAAGTCTTCCGTAAGTGTCTCGACGGAGTAGGGCGACCCATCAAGGAGCCGTTCGATCTCAGCGAAAGTGGCCCGGCCTTCGTATCTGCTGTCTGCCATTTGGTTTTCCCAATATTTCCTGCAGTTAGGAGGCCGGCGGTCAAAACGCTAGTCCCACTGGTGGCACCGTGGTGGCACGCTGCCGAAAATGGGCGAACAACGTGGGACAGCATGCACACCGGAGAATTGCTGTAGAGAGATCCGCCCCCACAAGATCTACCGAACTGAGATCTGCGTTTCGAAGATCTGCCCCAGCCAGAGTCGCTCCGGACAAGACTGACTTTCGAAGGTTCACACCCTCAAGATTTGCCTCACGGAGATCCGCGTTGACAAGAATCACACCAGGTCCGACTTCGTAGCCGTTAACTTTCACAACTACAACGTTAGGTACAGGCGAGAAGAGCCGCCAAAGAGGGCGAGGGAGTCGGTGAACTATGGCCATGAACCCACCTAATTGGCGGACCTTTCACCAGCGCCGTCATGGACGGCCACTGACTTGCGCTGCTGGCATCCAACCCCTGAGGACCTGCGATAGCGATAACCGGGGGTGACATCCCCTGACAGCAGCCTGGAGGCCCTTCTGGCTGTCCTGCGGTGGTGGTGGTTTCCATACTGCCCCCAATGGAAGGCGCATGGCCTCCCGTTCAGGGGGTTCTGGATATGTAACCGGTCCTAGGGGGCGTACTACCAAACCTCGTTGACTCGGTCACACCTGGTGGTCGAACCGGCTGGGATAAATCCAGCGTTTCGCTGGGATAGACCCCGGCCCCCCAGTCCAGAAACCCTTCACATACTGGGCAAACACAAACCTGCCGAGACCCCCGGGTGGATGGTTTTTGAGGATGTAGTCCTGCTCGCCGGGGGGCGAGTTACTAGAAGTAAATCGTCAGTTCCACCTACAAGGCGCCAAAGAACCGCCGACGCAGGGACATGCTGCGCGCCGTAGCCTCATTGAGCCCCTGTCTGAAAGTGCTTCTCGGTTTCCTGACGATTGAGGACATGCGTCGCATCCGGATCAAAGCGTTCTTCCCAACCGTCAACAACCCATTCGGGCATGACCCAGTAGGTGAACCCATCAGATAGATCGACGTACTTCCACACCTGAGGGCTCTTGAAAAACGGTCGGATCACCCCGGTGGTAGCCAGGAGTTCCCGCATGTCAAGCCACAGGGACAGGTAGTCCTCCCTGAAGTGGGTCATCAGATACTGATGCTCTAACGGCCCGGTGTACTCAACAGTGGTACGGAAGTCGGCTATTGCCAGACGCGGTACGACATCCTCGAGGGTCACCTTGTCGATTCCACTACTCGGGATGGAAGGCGGCCTCTGTTTCGGACGCTGTCTGGAGGAGTTCCTCGAGAACCGAGTCATCGACAAGCAGGTCGAACGAGAGATGCTGGTACTCCTCAAAGTTCTGAACTTTGCTCGAGTCGAGGCCAGAGAAGAATTCGATCAGAGGAGACCAGCGCTTGTCCCCCAGGTGCGAAGCGTGGCCCGACCATCCGCCCCTGAAGTCACCGCTCGTATACATGGCGAAGAGTGCCGGGAACATCTCGTCACGGCAGTAGAAGAACGTTGACCCGTGGATACGACCGAACCCGTGCCAGCACTGCCAGCCCTTCTCATCGGCGTGAGCGAAGATCCTCTCGGCGATTGGCCCATAGGCGGGCTTGGTCTCAACGATCGCTTCAATGAAACTCTCACGGGTCCACCTTCGCTTCTCACGCGTCTCGATCTTGACGTGTCTCTGGAAGTCGTTGGGTCTGCACACAATGTCGAAGATCGGCGCAGGTGCGGAGTCGTCAATTGTCAGGGTGCTCACAGATACCGCAAAGAACGAAAGTCCCTCATCGCTGTTCGAGTTCAACCAGTCGAAAACCTGACGGTGCTCTTCTCGGAATTCCTCCGCGATCCAGATGACGACCGACGCTTCGAGACCGGCTGCATAAACAAGCGACTTACCGAGGTGATCGTGGTCGGATCTCTCAAACTGATTCTCGATCGCAACAGTACGACCGTCAGGGTCACAGGCCTGGATGTCCAACGAGAAGGACCCGATTGTTATCTCGGTTCCAACCAGAGTCAGAGGAATGCCGATCTCGTCACCGAGGAGATCGAGGTTCTCAGCAAGCCAGGGAGTGAAGTGCTGCGCCTCGTGCTTGAACGCCTCTCGCACTCGATGCCGTCTAGCTCTACCGAGTTTCGGTACGAATCCATCTGTCACAGATAGATCATGCCAGTTAACTGCGCCAGTCTGCATGGGGGCTCCTAGATACACCAATCATGAGGGTCTTCTAGCCCCTCACCCGGCAACTGCTATTGACGGTGCCAGCCAGCCCTCTTCGAGAATGTCGGCGTCGCAACCCCGGCAGAACCAAAAGGCGTTCTCATCGGAGACAACGCACCCGCCAAGTCGAACCTCGTCTTCGTCCATTTGCCGGAAGAGTTCATCATCCGGTGAGTGGTGACCCCACAGGTAGGCGCCAAACCGGGTGCTGCCACAGGCCGGACACTTGTCGGGCGGCTCCGCTTCGACCTCTTCTTCCCAATCTTCTTCGTCGAGGACCTGATCGTCAGTCGACATCTACAACCTCCTTGTTGATGGCCTCAACGAAGCCATCAACAGCTTCAGCATCGTCGGGATCAAACGGTTGGGCAACCATCAGGACGGTCTCGACCTGCCAGGTGTGATCGCACCCTGCGCAGGCGAAGAACGGGTTTCGGGCTATGACCCGACCGGCGTCGTCCCGGTCGTAGTCGAAGGTGAACGACGGCCCGGTCTCGACTGAGCCGCACTGCGGGCATTCCGTGTACATGACTGCCTCCTCATCGTTTCTGGCGTTGCCACCGATGCCGCAGGGCGGCCGGTTGGCGGACCGTCACAGGGCCAGGCCCCTCAGATCCTCTGGATGATTCACCCCCATTATCCCACCAAGGTGTGACAGCGTTAACTGGGCAGGTCGAGGTGGGGTACTCCTGATTCGATAGCCGCCGGGGCCTGTTTCGCCGTACAGGCGTCGAGAACACTCGGGCCGTCCATGCTCTGGGCCATCTCGTCGATGACTGTGACTGCCTGCTCACCGGTGAGGCCCTGGTGGTCGACGAGTGCAGCGAGTACCTCTTCGCACTCCTTGGCGTTCAACCCGGGAACGAAGCTCAATGCGACCGGGTCGAAAGTCGGACCGGCCCCGCTCATGCCACCCGAACCAGGCC